>Ga0160420_100074_pt1 | contig 59865 bp, 48 predicted proteins | sample CelAP2metagpilot_FD_108197 | JGI IMG/M metagenome (GOLD analysis project Ga0160420, IMG submission 108197) | Phycosphere-associated microbial communities from algal ponds in Kailua-Kona, Hawaii, USA - Cellana AP2-5-5 metagenome pilot | ecosystem: Engineered > Artificial ecosystem > Aquaculture >...
GGAGCTCCACGAACTTAAGCGTCAAACTCTTAATCGCTTCGGGGGACGTACATACCACGCTCCTACTCCGCCTCGCTGCGTCCAACTTGCTGTAGATCTCTGCCACCACCTCCACATCATCCTCAACGCTCCGCTCAAACTCCAAAGTGTAAACCCGCTTTGTGATGATCTGACTGAAGCGTGCCCGCATGATCGACCTCGTCTGTTCCAACAACGCCGTAGGCATGACCTGCGTTACCAACTGCTCACCATCAGCCAGCAGTAGTGTTAGCAACGGCCCAACCACCGTCGTCTTCCCCGCCCCCATGATCATCTGCTGCACCAGGCTTACGCCCTCGTCCAAAGAAGCCTGAAACCAAGTCACCATCTCTACTTGCCGCTTGCGTAGGGTAAGGTCGAAGACTGTTTCAAAGACCAAGAAGCGTGGGTCTAACTCTAACCCTTCGGCAGTGGAGGAACCATAGTGCCGACCAGCGGTCAAGGTCTCGCTGAGGTACTCACTGGCTTGCGCCAAGCGCTGAACAGCAAGAGAAAAAGACAAAGAGGAGGGAGAAAAAGGGGCCTCAGCTTCGCTCGTTGAAACTGCTGCTGTTTCTGCTGCTGCTGCCGCTAAGGACACGTGGACCAGATCATCCACTGTCTTCAAGGCTTGCCCTGCTGCAGTCATCGCCCTGCTGGCATGTGCTACCCGGTTAATATGCAACAGCGCCAAGGCCATAAGATTTAAGGCTGCTGTCAGCGTAGCCTTGTCCCCGGCGAAAGGATTAGCCGCCAAAAGATCCTCGTGGGCCTGAGTAGACATCAAACACTGAGTCAGAAGAGTTGTGTCGATTGTAGGACGGAGCCCCGCGTACCGTCGCGCCCAGAAAGCATGCAAGGCAACGGCTTGCTCCTGCTCCTGCTGCTGCTGCTGCACGCCAGGCGGCGACACCACCAAGTTATTGGCAAGCCGCACCGCCTCCCCCAATCCCCAATCCGCTAGCTCTTGATCTGCCAGTCGCAAGGCATCCAAGTCATTCATAAGATTATGGAGGCTTGCCTTGATTGGCGCGACCACTACCTCGTCCACTGTCCCTACCCTTACATCCTTCAGCTGCCCCATTTTAGCTCCGGTGAGCTGCGATAGGCGCGGCACCCGTGTTAGCGCCACCGCCTGCGCGTACCCGACAATATCTTCCTCCAAACGAGCAAGCATCTCCCTGGCTACCATCGTCCGCGCCGCTGTGTGCGAAGCCACATCAACAGGTAAATTAATGGCCACTCGCTCAGTGGCTTCCTCCAATGCGACATATTGATCGAGGCCAATAGCATTCAGGGGGATGGAGCCCAGCACTGCAAGAGACTCGACAGACACCCCGTGTGTGCGCGCGGGTGTGTGTGTGGAGCCAACAACACCGATATAAGTGGTAGGAGGGGTGATAAACATCTTAGAAAGAGACGTGTCCCTGGCACGGGGCACTTCCGCACGTCCCATCCAACATTGCTTGTTACTACTACTGTTGCTGCTCCGGACAATTTCCCCCCTTGCTCTTCGGACGTCATCTAATTCCAAACGAATTGCCGTCGTGACACCAAGAGGCGTGTTCCGCACCCGCTGCATCGCCGCCTGCAGTGCCTCCGTCCTCTTTCCCTGAAGCTCCGGCGAGGACAAGGTTGTCGTAAACTGCAAATCCATCATATCGAACCACGCCTTGATAGTGGAAGTCCTTCCCTCCGGCGTGAATAAGCCAACTCCCCTATCCAACATGGTTCGTGTCTGTACATCACTAGGCAACACTGGCCAAGCAACCTGTGGCAAAGCAAACACCGTGGCAAGCTGCGCCAGATGCGTCGAGTTACTACTCTCCACCTCCCCCTCCTCCACCTGCTCCCTCCCCCACCTCGACATCTTCAAATGAAAGAATCTAGCCAGAATTTCCGCAAAATCCCTCCTTACATCTCTCCCTCCCACACTCACAGTCATTGTCCCCCGTGCAAGCTCATACAAGAATACAAATCCCAACTGACGATTGGCCCCTGATTCCTCATCCATGACAAGCAGATCAGACCACAGCAGATCCAATGCCCTGTCATCCGCTAGCACCTGTCCTTCGGGCATCGGTCGACGGTAATGTATCCTCGAGATTTTGGTGCCATGCTGAGTCAGGTAGTCAAGTGTCTGAATGTTGAGCTTCAGCCATGGCTGGCCTCCCAAGCGGGGCGATTCAGTCTTCAGACGCACGTCGGGCTTTCCTTCCTTGGCAGCCTTCAGATAGATGAGGCGGTTCTTGATAAGAGGAGTGCCTTGCTTGCTTAGATGGAGGGCGTTGAGTTCTTCTACGTAGGTGAGACGACAGGTAGCAGCCACATGAGCGAGCTTCGCCAGGTAACGATCAACCTCTTTATGCTGCTCCCACTTCAGTCTATTGCTTCCCCGGGAGTATTGCACGGCCAGAGAAAGCTTCAACCGCACAGCGTGCGCGTCTGGGTGGGCATCATCCAAAGTCCGTTCAAACTGCCCCCAAACCCACGCCTCCTCCGCTGTAAACGGCACGTCCACCGAACAGGCCTCCGTCTCCTTGAACGCCTGCCCATAGGCCCGGTGCAGAAGCCGAAGTAAAATCAAGTAAAGCGATGCCGCCAACGTAGGAGGGCTGAGAAAGGTCCGACTCGTGTGCACCGGGTAAAGATAATACCTCGTCTCCATCGCCTGTTGCCACCCCAGCGAGGCCCGATCAAACACCATCATCGTTGACCATGGTTCCCCCCCAACGGATGGACGGAACACATCCTGGTTCGCCACCAGCACCTGAATTTCCCCCCCCGCATTCTCCAATATCAAGCTCGCCTCCAACCCACCCAATAGGCCTTGAAGCCTTCGCTTGCCTGGATCGAGGGTCCCACCAGGAGCGCCCACCTGTGGAGCAGTAATAGTCTCGCTAGAGTCTTGACCAAAACGATCACTGATGAACCAACCGGAATGATCCATCACGTACAAGCGTAATGCCTCTCTTTCCTTCACTTCTCGTGGCTTGAGCGTCAGTTTAAGCCGAGGCAATTCTACCAATACCAAGCGCACAAGACATCCGCCATTCATGGTCATTGTCGTGGTGGTATCCATCGGTGACATCCCATCACCCTCCTCCCCCTCCTCCTTCCTATTCTCCTCACGCACAGCCACAATCCGCCCCCATACCAACACGTGAGATAAATCCTCAACACGCGCCAGCAGAGTTGCCAATCGACCTTGAACAGGAAAAGGTGAGGCATGCACAAGATCAACCAAGACCAAGTCATCTACCGTTGTCCCCCTCGGCGATTCACTTGCAACGGGAGAAGATGCCATGTCCTCCTCGTCTTCCTCCTCCTCCTTCCCCACCTCTTCTTTCATCTCTTCCACCTCCATAGCCTCTCCCATTCCCCCTGTTCTGTGTTCTCCCCCTTCTTTACCACCATACAAAGCTTCCAACCTCTCAATTTCCGCTGCATTTCCCTCATCCGTCAACCAAGCAAGAGCCACGTCCCTATCACCCCTAAACAATTCCAACGCATGCTCAGCGACAATTCTCGAGACCCCCCCCCCCGCCGTCTCCATCAATTCCACCTTCGACTCGTACAAAATTGCCTCCTCCGCATGCACGTCATCGAGCAGCCACTGCGCTGCAGCTGCCAGATCCATTCCCGTTCTCCTTAAAGCCAACCTTGCCATACTCGTGCCCCCAAATCCCATGGACACAATCTCACCCACCAACGCCTCATCCACCTTATACAACTTTCTGCTGTTACTGTTACTGCTAGTGCTTGGGCCCGCCCCTGATTCCATCCCTACCGACCGAGGCCCTCCTCTACCACTCCCCCGAATAAAAGCAGCCAAAGGATCATCTCTCTCATCCTCTAATTCAGGCGCACTAGCCAGCTCCCCGGCATCAGCAAGCCTTCCCCCCTTCCCTTTTATTCTCCTGTGCCCCATCCCCGCCGGCCGTCTCAGCACTATAGCCCGCCAACCCCCCCTTTTATCGGACACCAATTTGACATCCACTGCATAGTTGAACCATAAATCCGTCCTATCGAGTGGTTCCCCCCTCAAAAGCCCATCTGCCCCCTCCCAGAACCGAAATGCCTCCAGCAATGCACTCGGCAACAGTCCCTGCAGCAGCCTCGGAGGCAAGTACGTCTCCACCCCTCCAACAGCTACATTTTTCCTCATTACCACCAGAGTACGCTCAATCGGCCTCAAGGCCTTGGACGAGCCAGCAGCCCGTCGTAAGGCGACAGGCAGACCTTTTTTCCTAGTGGCAGTGTTAGGCGCAAAGCCATGTAAAGCCAAACGTGAATCAGAGGAAAATGTCAAAACACGATGCATCCTCCGTCCATGGGAAACTAAATTGTAGATATGCAAGACCTTGCGTGCGGGCAAAAAGACGAGCTCCTTCCATGTCGCTGACTTTTTCCCGTACTTGGCACACCCCAACAAACGGGCCTCCGTCGCCGAGGCCGGGATAGGATCATGCGGAAAAAGGACAGGCATCTTATCATCCCCCGCATACAGAGCCAACAGCATCTCTATCATCCACCTCTCCTGCTGGTACGGATGAGGCTCCGCCGCCTCCGGATTGAACAACCGATCGTACGTCACCCCTCGGTACTGCAACACCGGCGGCAATGGCACCTCCTCCCCGTCCTCCTCCTCATCATCTAAGCCAAGAGCAAATCGTCCATAACCAAAATGCCCCCCCGCTCCTCCCATCACGGGTCCCGCCGAGCGCCCACGACGAGACCGCCCTCTTACCCCTCTCCCACCCGCAACCCTCAAAGAAGGCGGCGGTGGCGGCGGTGGCAAACCAGAGCGACGCGTCTGACATACATTACAGCTCTCTCCTCCTTCATTCCAAATTGTACAAGCCGCACATTCCCAAAACATTGGTAAATTTCTCCCTCCTTCGTGGTTTCCTCCTCCTTGCATTTTCGCCTTCTCCATCACAGGTGGCTCTTCCGGCATGCCCACTCCCTGCTTCTCTGATGAAGGTTCATCCCACTCTATCAAGTCGCATTCCGTCCCTACCACGTGCACCCAATGACGATGTTCCTCTCTCCTTACAATCCCACATTGCAACGATTCCTTCCCAAATAACGCTTCATAATCACCCATTTGCGTCATTGAGTCCGGTACGGGCCTTAATCCATCATTCCGCCACAAAATTTCAGCCCCTTGCACATCTAACGTCAATTCCTCCTCCGATGCGTGATACTGTCCAGGCATACCTCCCCCCCCCTGCTGCTGCTGGTGGTGGTGGTGGTCTCCCTCCCCACCAATCCCCGCCTGCCAGGTCGTTTGCTCCAAGGCTGGTTTTCGCAATGCCTCCCTCACCACAGCCGTCAGGATGGCATCTCGTTCTCCTCCATCTATTCCTTGAAGATATGCGACCAGGGCCCGTCGTTGCCTTTGCAAAGTCCCCAGCAACTCATACTCAGGCACATCTGCCGGCGGGATTCGTTGAGTGGCAATCGTCCGAGCATCCAAACCCAACACTGGGGCCCTTATCGTCTGCCTCCCCAACCTCAAAAACAATGGCCGCCCCGTTAAATATCCCTTTAAACTCCCCGGGCGAACATGCGACGTGTCCACTCCATACGCTTGCAAAAACCGCATCAATCTCTGCTCATCATCCCCTCCTTCCACCCCTCCCCATCCTCCACCTGCTGCAAGCACCTTTCCCAGCCCAAATCCATGCCAATTATGAACATATGCCAAGGAAGCCAGCAGGATCGCAGCCGCTTCCGGTGTATACTCCTCCGGCTGCAGATTTGACCAAAGCAACGCCCGAAATGCCAAGACAACCGACGCTGTGGGCATGTCCTGATGCCCCTCCGCCTCCACTCTCCACCTCTCGAGCGTCTCTGCAGCCGGGCCGTGCAAAAAACGAGCCAAACGATTGCGGTAATCTCTCAGTTCCTCCTGCACCCGCAGCCTTGAATCTCTCATGCTATCCGTCTGCTGTCGAGCAGCAGCAGCACCACCAACATCACTACCACCACCACCATTTCCTTCCGACGCTGCTCCTGATGTTGCTGCTGCTCTTGCTAGAACCGCAGTTATCGACTTTAGGGCATGTAAGACATACCCCTCAATAGCAACGGCTAGGCTGAGCATGTAAAGGATGTAAGAAGCTTCGGGAGAGTTTACCGAGGCCTTGGCTAGGTCAGTAATTGACTGAAACATGGCCAACAGCGGCTCAAGTACTCCACCGGGCGCATGCTCCAACTCATTAAGCAACAACCCAGGGGTGGTGGCAAGAATCCCTTCCTCCTTTTCCCCTTGTCGAGCCCGCTTTGCACTCATCATGTGCGCAAGATCATCTTGTCGCTTCTGCTCTGTCGTCCGTCGGACAGGGACAACAGTCACAGGTCGATGTCTGTAAGGTGCAACCCATGCGCCTGGCTCGAAGAGCACAGACCGCAACAGCGCCTGCAGCTCAGGGTGAAAAAGATAGGTATGTCGATCGCGCGAGGCGAAAAAGCTGACCACGAGGGGGATTCGGATATATTCCACTGTCAGATACGAAAGCAAGGTCTCCGATTCCTCCCTACTCAGAGTATCCCCGAACATCGGCAGCTTCTCCGCATGCAATACGTCGTCCTCACTGGCCATTGCCAACCCTGGCAACAACCTTCCCACATCCGCTGGACTCTGCACCGCCATCCCCTCCCCCCACAGCAACTTCCGTCCACCAAATCCAACAATACTCACGTCCGCCGTATCTTTATCCGTACCCCTAAAATTCGTCACTTCCCACCTCAGCGGCGTCGGGTGCAAAGAGTGGGCGAACATTCCCCCTCCCTCATCATCAAAGGACAAGGACCAAGACATATATCGGTTATCCTCCGAACTCACTCTCCGTCGCATCAACTCCGCTTCCCGACTCTCCATCGTTGACAAAAACTTGTACAGTGCAACCACGTCCCTTGTCAAGGCATATTCCGGGTGCTCGTTCGCCAACGGGGTCGTATCACCAAGCATCCATTCCATCAGTGCTTCCATCTCAGTAGGCGGGTCAGGATTATCTCGTGGAATCAACTCATAACCACACCTCTCCAACAATCTTCGAAGAAAAGACACGCTCCCCCCGTATTTCTTGAACTCCACCTGCGCCGGCTGCCGCATTTCAAACAACGGACATCGATTTGCCTTATGTACCCCCGTCAGATACGCCAAAACCTGCGCCCTCGCCACCGTGTGCTCAGGTCGAGTGAGCTCCAACCGGGCCGCGAGCACCTCCACGCTCTTGCTCCCCTGGGTGACAGAGCTAGCGAGATAATACCCACCATCGTCCGCCATTACCGCGGTTACTGCCAGAGGATCATCCAAAGCTGGGGTCCGCAACAACCGATCGAAGAGCGCCAATGCTGCCGCAGCCACCAAGGCCCGCTCACACTCCGCAGAGCGAGGAGGAAGGTCGAAAGCTTGCCAAAGCGTCGCATAGGTTAAAAGGAGAGAGTAAACCAGGGTGAGCGCTCGCCGTTGTGTGTCCCGCGAAAGGCCCATCCGCCATATGCACGTGGCGGCGTCCGGGGCGTCTGGAGCCTTGGGCAAGGGCATCACTTGCGTGAACACCGCGTCTATCAAATGAAGCGCTTGCAACTGCAGAATCAGACGAGACGACGAGGAACCATCCCTTGCCCGTTCCAACAACCGGCGCACTACCCCTTCGCAGCGCATCAACGCCGCGATTGCCAGCTCGGGCGATGACACGCTCTCAGGGACCTCTAATAGATTAGCCAGCTGAGGGTGACGGGCAGCAGCAGCCTTCCCTGCATACTCCTCCATCCCCCTTCCTTTCAACAGATCAAAGCCCGGCAAGGCATGCACATAGGAGGAAGATCTATCATCACCCTCATGAACACCAGTCCCACACTCGGCCTCTATCGCCAAGCAAGGCGGCAAGCAGCCATCACCCGTGCCGGTCTCGTCTTCCAAAGGCAAACTCTCCACCTCCCGCTCTACAAATTCCACCATCTCCCTCACCCCCTTCAACCCCTCCAATCCCAACCTCCCATCTCTATTTTCCTTCACGGCGCGCAAGGCAACATTCCGACAGCAATACCGAATTAATTGTGCTTCCTTGCTGCTTATCGAGGGCCCTTGTCCTGCTGCCTCTACTGGTGCTGCTACTTCTCCTTCATTCCCCTGTCCAGCCATAGCAGCGACTGGAATAGGTGGCGCGCTCCAGGGAAAATGCTCCCCCATCGGGTCCGCTAGCACCCGTGCACGCCCTTCTGCAGTGATCACCCTCCCATCTGGAGCCACCATGATCAAAGTAGGCACACTGCTCGCATTGAACAAATGACTTACCTCCGCCCTCAACGCATTCTCAGGGTAAGGAATCGCCAACCACGTCTCCGGCATGCTCCTGAAGAATTCCCAAAACTCCGCTCCTGACCGATCTTGGCTCACGTACAACACACAAAACGGCATGACTTGAGCGCCTGCAGCAGTAGCAGTAGCGGCCCGTGCCCGAACACGTTCGTAGGTCGTGGCAAGAAAACGCATGAAGGAAGAGCAGGACGCCGAGGCATTACATCCAAAGAACACTCCGACATAAAAGCCTGCCAGAGAGTCTAACCCAAACTGCTGCTGCTGTGCATTGACAAGCCTTACCGTTCCTAACACCTCGTTGTACGGCCGCTGTGGCTGAACCACCTCCCCATTCTTCAACGTTCCCAAATCTTCCTGCACTTTTTCCAGCAGCTCCAGCCTTAAAGTGTAACTTAGTTGTTTTAAGTGAGCATCGGACAGCCCCTGTCGTCGATAGTGATACCTTAGCGCCTCCCACAACGATTTGTATGGCGCACTCCCTGCCCGTCCGGGCGTCCGCCAATCGGCCGCGGGGTCGTTTTGCGTCTCGATTAGGGCTTCGGAGAGGAGAAGACGAGGATTCGTTGGGCCATTAGCAGCAGTGGCTGTAGTGGTTACAGGGGGAGAATCGCTGGTGACGAGCCAGGGGAGGAGCACATCGTAGAGGACTTCCATCCGATGATAGTCAGAACGGTCCTTCATCCATTGAGACAACGCGGTGGCCCAGAATGCAATTGATGCCATGCGTGCCTCCGGAATATTTTCTAGTCTTAAACAGGTCTTATACTTTATCTTTGGGGCTTCCGCAGGGGTGCTCGGGTGATATGTCAGGCCTTGGCCCGAGTTACACGTAACAAAGGCGTAGGCCTCCTGCGATGTTCGTTCCACCAAATGCACTACAGTCGAGCTACCCGCATTACCATCCCACCCTCCTGGCACGAGTAGTGTCTGGCCCAGTTGCAAGGCCTGAATGTCCGCCACGAGCTTCAACAAGACCTCTTGAAAGCTGCCCACATCCTTGACCTCCGCAGTGCTCAGCTCGATGCACGCCTTGAGCAACGGCATGCCTTCCTCCAATTTTCGCATGTCTGCGTCCCCAAAGAGGATCAGACGATCTCGACTTGCACGGTTTGTCAAAAGCTTGTGGATCAGAAGGCCAAGCACCGAAGCAGCTTGCGCCACGTGCCCTACTTCCAGCTCCGTCCCCTCAAGAAACGGGTCCGCACACATGAGCGCAAAAGTCGCCACGTTCCAGATTTCCTTCTTCTTGTCCTGTTGGACGGGAAATGTGACATCATTCCCACCTGCTGGAGGGCCATCGCGTACGGCCATTGAGTGGAAGGCGGAAAAGCGAAGTCCTGTGTGGAGCAGGTGAGAAGGAGCGGTGGAACGTGAAGTGATTGTACGTGTGCGTCGGCGACACGAGATCGGGGCCCTACTCGCCATGACTTTTTGAAAAAATCTGGTACAATAAAGCTGTCGTGAGCGTACGCGCGCTTGCCAAGCCTTCACTATTGGTGCGGGGGTGTCATGACCAAAACATTTCATGGTATGTGCCCTGGTCTTGAGGCTTGCTGCCGAGGACGAGCTCCTCCATCCCTTCTGCCGCCCACAACGCAAATCTCATGCCCTCACGTACCTCTTCAGCTAGCCCAGTCAATTGCTGAAATCTTTGTCCTTGTATATCTGTGCTTGGGAGGGGGATGGTGGTGAGAGTGGGAGGGCGTCCGAAGTCAGAGGAACAAGCGGCGATAAGGAGGAAGCCAGGAGCAAGATGCCCCCTTTCGTGACTGAAGCCCCACATACACTTACAACCCTACATTGACGTCGTACAGGACATTTACGTCGTACAGGGCCGTCTGGCAGCATATCCGGTGTCTCTGCCTGCTGCAGCACATTTTGGAGCCTTGCTTTACGGTCACCATCAACAGGTAAGCACCGGCCGGCCTTTCACGATACTTCCGATGCCCTTCTGGCTCCTTGCTCCTGCTCTGCCCTCCGTCGGAGCCTCGGCCACTGCACGACGGCTGCACTTCTCCTTCCTACAACTCTAGATAGTGGACACGCCGTGTCTCATAAATTTTCTTCTCCCTGTGCTAACCTCAAGGTTTGGTCTCGTTGCCCTCAACCTCTCCACCCACTCTCCATTCCTCTGCACAGCGCCGAAGCGATGTCGCGGGCCGCATTATGGAAGGCCGAGCAGCTCCAGGCCGCCCAACCCAACCTGCCGCCACCTCTCCCTGAGTCTATTTCAGCGAAAGCTTTGCCTATTCACGGCAACCAGACCACGTTTAATGTCAACAGTTTGCTCGCAAACAACATCATGAGCTGCGACTACTTCCGGGCACTGTACCCCTTGCAGACGTACCATGAGGTGATTGATGAGATTTATCTGAAGTGTACGAATGTGGAGCCATGGGCGACGGGCACCTCCCGCGTGCCCTCTACGGCATTTTGTCTTTTGTTCAAGTAAGTCCGCCGAGGGAGTGGAAAAGCGAGAGTGGGGTAGAAAAACATGGTTCAGTCTAGTCTTCTAGTTTCCTGAAAAGTGCATTTGGCATTCAATGACACCCTCGCTCCTTTCTACTTTCCCTTCCTCCCTCGCCAGGTTCTTCACCATGCGCCTCACCGAAAGACAAATCACCGGCCTGCTCACCCACGGAGACTCCCCCTACATCCGAGCAATCGGCTTCCTCTACCTTCGCTTCGCCCTGGACCCCAAAGAAATGTGGGAATGGTTTGCCCCTTATCTTGATGACACTGAGGAATTCACCCCCTCCTCGGACCCGAACGCTGTGATGACTATTGGGCAATGGTTGAGGAAGTTGCTATCGGAGTTACAGTACTATAACACGATGCTCCCCAGGATCCCTGTGCCTATTGAACGGAAAATCAAAATGCGGTTGGTCCTGTTGGACGAGAAGAAAAAAAGGGCCTCAGCAAACAGACGACACGAGGGAAAGTTCAGGGAAGGAGTGAGAGTGAAGGCCATATACGAAGATGCTGACAATGATCCTGCGTGGTACACGGCGGCGATTAGTGAGGTCTTGGAGGGGGAGGAGGAGGGCGGGAGGGAAGATGGACCCAGATTTCTAGTAACGTTTGATGGGTATGGGAACCAGGAGGTGTTGGGGTTGGGGGATATGATGTTAATGGAAGGAGGGAGGGAAGGAGGGAGGGAAGGAGGAAGAAGCCGGAGTCGCAGCAGGAGCAGGAGTGTGAGCAATCGATGGAAGAAGAAGGAGAGAGGCAGGAGTGGAAGCCGGAGCAGGAGCAGGAGCAGGTCGCGAGCGGACCGAGGAGGAGGACGACGCCGGCGTGATGGCGATGAGAGCGAATATGAAGGCGGAGATGGTAATGGAGGACGGGGGGGAGGAAGAGGGGAAGGTGAGAGTTTACTCGGGCAGAATCTGATGGACGCCGTTCGGAGGAGGGAGAGGGAAGCCGCCTCGGCACGGGGTAAGGATTACGCACAGCGGCCCACTTCTTGCAAGGGATCATTGTCAATGAAGCATGACACCTACTCCCATCGAGGCAGGAAGCATCCCTCTCAAGACCGAGACCGCCGTCGTTCTCGTTCCCGCTCTCCGCGCCATTCCTCCTCATCCTCTCACTCCTCCCGTCAACGCAACCCTACCTCTGATAGAGAGCGAGAACGAGGAAGGGAGAGGGATCATCACGACAAGGACCGCCCTCAGGCTGCCCCCAAGCCCGAGTCTCAAAAGCTTAAGGCGCTCAAAGCGGTTTATGGAGATGCCTCAGCAGTGAAGGAGGGCAAGTAACAAGAGAGCCTTATGTATGATAGTGCGAGATCGGAAGGGGAAAGAGAAAAGGAAAGAAGAAGGATTTGTATGCTCCCAATAGCAAAGAGGGAACGGAGATGCGTAATCTCGTCCGGTCTCTTTTGACTCCATCACTTCTTTCTTCCCCCAACACCTAAAACCCTCCTTTCTGGCCTTATCATTGTCATCGCCACGCCATTTTCCCCTTCACTTTCCGTCTTCCCCTCTCGACGGTCCCACCACCCTCATTAAACCACGCCCAGACGGCTGTCCGTCTGGTGGAAGATTCATTTGTAGGAACGACGTTTGTAGTTATCTTAGTCCGAGCCACCGATGCCTTTTTTCCGAGTCCATCGTTTTTCCAGGTCACCAATGAAGTAGGCATGCAAGGGTTTACGTACAATCAAATAAATCCCCATGTAGAATCGCTACCGCTTTGCACGTCGCTTTCGTCCACGTACGCAACCCGGACGTACCCCCCTCGAAGAGAGCCAAACGGCAGCAAAGGACACCACTGTTTACGCACGAATCGAATGACCCCATTCCATCCACCCCAAGACAAAGCTCCTATTCAGATTCAGCCCGGTTATCTAGACCAAGCTCTTACCACGCTGAAACAACCCACTAATAGGATCGGAGAGAGACAGCAATATGGTGAGGAGGCTATCTCCGACGCGTTTGCCCTTCCTGTCCATGCATGTCCTGCTCCTGCTAATCTTAGCGGTGTCGACCGCCTCCTTCGTCCCACCGTCTTCCTCCTTCTCATCCACCTCCTTCTCCACCTCCTCGTGCGCGTGCGACCATCATAATCGGGGAAAATTCAAAAAGATGAACCGCGCATCGTCCTCCTCCAACACTACGGCTGTCCTTGCCTCCTCCTCTTCCTCCCCCTCGCACTCCTCGCCCTCCTCCTCCCGCGAAGCCACCAAGACTTGCCGTGCTTGTCTCCAGCAGTATAAATCCAGCGAGAACGGCCCAACAGCATGTCATCACCACCCAGGCATCTACACGGGTCGGCTGGCCCGAATCGACGACGTGGATCCAACAGGAGCAAAGGACTGGTTTTGGTCGTGCTGTGGCGAGGAGAGGGAACACCGAGGATGCACACAAGATTATCATCGGAGCTTCGATGACCCGCCAGGGCCATGGCGCAGTGGTTTTCAATAATGAAGTGAAGGGACATACATCGGAAGAAACAAAATGAAGATTGGTGTATGCATGAGTGTTGCCAGGAGCCTGCCAAGTGCATGTGTATTTTTAATGAAGTGAATTATTTGAAACGAAAAGTTTCGGGAAATTTAACATTGCACCTATCATCTCTTTCTATTTATATTCTTTGGGCATTATCTGTCGCAGTCCGCGTCTTCCCTCTCTCCTTCCCTCCCTCCCCCCCTCCGGACTCGCTCCAAGTCCAGGGCTTCCTTCTCCTTACCACCCTCTTCTCTAAAGAAAGCGCATTTTTCTTCTTGACCTCCTTTCCTCTCCTCGTTATTAAGAAAAAAGCGCATCCAAATCCTCCTCCTGCTCCAAGAGACTTACTCCCCCCTCTTCCCCCTCCTCTCCTCCCTGCCCTGCTCCTTCTCCCACCTCCCCTTCCCCCTCCTCTCCCTCAACAACGGGAGCAGCAACACCAACAGCCGTCGTCGCTTCGTTCATTGTCGTTGATAAAGGAGGAGGAGCAGCAGCAGCTGAAGCATCATGCCATTGCAACACCAACGCATGTGAGCCCAAGTACTTGGCATTCGCCTTCGCATTCTCGGCCGCCCTTCTCGTGACAAATTTCACGACCGCCGACTCCTCCCCTCCCTCCCCTCCTCCCTTCCCCTCCACCAGAACCTTTACATGTTCCACAGTCCCGAAGTTATTGAAATAGCTCTGCAGGGAACCAGGAGCAACACCCTGCGGTTTGTTCACCAACTTCAGGCACGTCGTCCGGTTGTCAATCCGCAACCCTCCCCCCCTCCCTCCCCCCACTCCTCTTCCACCTATCCTCCCTCCACCCCTCCCTCCTCCTGCAGGGGCATGCGTCGTCACTTTTACCCCTGCTCCTCCCCTCCCTCCCCCAGCTCTTCCTTCCCCTCCTCCTGCCAAATGCAATTGTGCTACCGCCTGCGTCAAACGCCGCACCTCTTCTCTCGCCTCGAACAACTTCACCTCCGTGTCCAACAGCTCCTTTTTGGCCTTCTCTATCTCTGCGTTTTCGGTAGTAACACCAGTAGGATTTGCTGTTGCTGCTGCCGCAGTAGCAGTAGCAACCGCAGCTGCCACCAGTTTTTCGTGGAGGGACTTTTGCGTGCTGTACATGGCTTCCTTTTTCTTGGCCAGCTCAAGGCGTTGACGAGTGAGGGCGGCGGAGGAGGGGTGGGTCGATGAGGAAGGGAGGGAGGAGGATGTTGCGGTGGTTGAGGATGTGGAAAGAGCGAGGGAAGGGGAAGGAGGAGGGTTAGACGACGGGGAGGAAGAGGAGGAGGGTTGCTGCTGCTGCTGCTGCTGCTGCTGCTGCTGCTGCGGTGCTTGTTCTCTAGGAGGCTGCTTGGGGCGGGGTGGCTGTGCAGGAGGCCGCGAATCAAATGGGATGGGTGCACCCCTGGGAGGAGGACGAAGAAACGGAGACCGACTCTGCGGCTGCTGCGGGTGTGGCGGCTGCTGCGGGTGGCCCGTCGGAGGTGGGCGCGGCTGCTGCTGCAGCTGTGCTTGTGTGGGGAGTCGCTGCTGCTGCTGCTGCTGGTGGTGGTGGTGGTGGTGAGAGAGGGCATCATAACGCGGTCGCTTGATTTGTGGAACCCCTCCAGCGAAAGAAGAAGGCGGCGGCGGCCCGCGGGGAGGAGGAGGGTACCCTCCTCCTTTTCCTCCTCCTCCTCCTCCTCCTCCTCCTCGATCCTGTGTGTAAGGTCTGGAAGAGGGGAAAGGAGGAAACGGTGGTCCTCGGTCCCCTCCAGCCCCTCCTCCTCCACCACCCTCACCCGCAATCCCCCCCAGCTTATCCACTACCCGCATCCCCCTCGCCCCCTCTATTCCACCTCCCCTCCCTCCTCCTTCACCGCCTCCACTGCTGCCCATCCTGTCCACCCACCTCTCCTGCTGTTGCCTCCCTGCCTCCACCAGATTCGAGTGGTGATACCCCATGATAGGCCGGAAGCCCGTCCTCCCCATCGGTACATCCACTGCCACCTGCGCCGCTTCTGCCTCTCTGTGCGACGCATATTGAATATACACCTTGTTTTTTCCCTTATTGGGCCCCCCAAGCAACGGCTCGAAAACGATCTTGACGATATGGCCGAAACGAGAATAGTGGTCTCCCACAAGGGAGGGTGTTAGGAAGGGGGGAACATTCAGCAAAAAAATTGTCCGGCGGCCATCTGGCCCCCCTCCTCCTTCCCTCCCTCCCTCCCTGCCTAGTGGGTGGTGGAGTGGCGATTCTTGTGGTGGTGGTCCGTTCATGGGCGAGGCCTGTATACCCGGACGTATGGCGTTCATTTGCCCTCCTCTTCCTCCCTTCATCCCCCCTCCCCTTGCTGCGAGTGGTGGCAGTGGGCCGCCGTTGGGGCTGTCGTACGGTCCTCCCAAGGATGGCGGCCCTCGTCCTCCTCCTCCTCCTCCTCGTCCTCCTCCTCGGGGTGGTGCAAGACCCCTTTCCGTCTCCCGTTCCCAGCTTCTATCCCTTTTCCTATCCCACCCTTCTCCTCCTCCCTCCCTCCCTCCACTCGTTCCCTTGTGAGATGGAGGGGGGCCAGGTGGGAGGGGAGGACGAGGGGGAGGAGGAACAACTCTCTCCCCATCTCTTCCTCCGCCCATTCCTCCTCCTCGTCCTGCCATACCAAATGGATTCGCTCCCCCCCTTCCACCCATTACCCCCTCCCTTCCTCTCCCCCTGCTTCCATTGTCGTAGTAGGGGGGAGGGTGGGGAGGCAAGGGCGCGAAGGCGGAAGAGGAGGGGGAAGGGGGTGGAGCCCCTCGGCCACCGTAATCAGGAGAAGGGCCGTGGCGACGTGGCATAGAAGAGGGAAGAGGAGGAGGAGCAGGGTGGGAGGGAGGGGGAGGATAATCTCTCCCATTATGACCATTCATGGGGGGTTGACGGGAGGTGGAGGAGGAGACGGAGGGTGGGTGCGGGGGAGCGTGGGGAGGTAGGAGGGGTCCACCTCGGCCCATGCCGTTAGGATGATGGTGACGAGGTAGAGGAGGAGGGCGAGGTTGGCTGTAATGAGGGAGGGGAGGAGGGGAGCCTTGCATCTGCATGTGGTGAGGAGGAGGTGGTGGACCCCGCCTTACTCCTCCTCCTCCATCCCACCCTCGTGGTGGTGGTGTTTTGGGCCCGCCCACAATCATTCCTCTTCCTCCTCCTATAGGACCACCAAGAGGACCGCCGCCTTGCACTCCTTGCCGTGGTCCCTGCTGAGGGTATTGGTGCTGCTGCGGCGGCTGCTGCCGTGAAGGAAAGCGTACATTCCGTCCGCCATCCCAATCCCGACAATGACTCTCACTGTGGGGTGACTGCTGTTGCTGCTGTTGCTGCTGTTGTTGCGGTAGTCTCTGTTGATGGTACGGCTGCTGTCGCGGCTGCTGCTGCTGCTGCTGCTGCTGCTGCGGGGGTGGATAAGTCTGCGGTGGTGGATTTCTTTGACCAGGACTCCTGCTCCTGCTCCGTTGCTCCAGTCGCCTTCTCCGGGCACCACGACCACCCCTCCGCCCTTCACTCTCGTCCTCATCCTCGTCGTCATCCTCCGAAGACGCTGAGGCATCGCTCCCTCCACGCCTCCGTCCTCTACCACCAACTCCTTCCATCCCTCCCTCATCCCCCTCTCGATCATAATGCGCATAAGGATCTTCTGCGAAAGCTACCGACTCCACGCCAGATCCGTGCGCTTGCTGATACCCATCACCCTCATATTTCTCTTCGCCATATTGACCATTTCGGCCTCTTTCTTCCTCCTCCTCCTCGTCCTCGTACCCTCCTAGCCCCCGACTCCCTCTCCCGCTTCCCTGGCTGACGTCGTCGTTAGTTCCCCCCTGTCGATTGTACTGGCGCTCGCCATCTTCTTGTAGACCACCATCATAGAGTAACTGCTCCTGCTGCTGCTGCTGCTGTTCGTGCAGATAACTCCCCGTCTCGAGGGCGTGGAACAGACGATCCACAAACTTGGCCGTGGTATGCGTCAAATACAAGTCAAGCTCCCGCAAACACTCGGCCTTTTTTTCCGCTTCCCCCTTGTCTGCAGCCTCTAAAAGTTGCAATACGAATTTGCTGAGTATGACGGGGCTTGTCTCGCTCAGGGGTCGGAGTTGCCGTTGCAGCCAGGCTTGCAGCTTCTTCCGGTCTTCCCCTTGGGGCAGGCTCATTAGTTCGGCTTTCTTCTACTTCTATTTTAATTGGAAGTACTGCATCCGGAGGTATTGAACCTGTTAAGGAGAAAGGTGCGGGAGGGAGGACGCATGTCAGAGGTGTGTTGCTTGCTGAATGGAGCGAGGCAGAAGAGGCGGTACCAGATGATTGTGATAATGCGTGAAATGGGGAGGTAGAAAATGTGCAGATGATAACTTGCGGGCTTTGTGTGTAGACGTAGCACCGGTGCCTGCATAGCTGTCTGTGGGTGGTATGCAGAGGTGTGACACTATAGTAAAGAGTTGGGGGATGCCTTGATTGATGCCCATCGCAAGACTGTCCTCTCCCCCACCCTCCAACCCCCCCCGGTTCGAAAGCAAAGGAGCAACTAGGGATTAACCAGATGCATCATGTCCATGTTAACATCGACACTCAGGCATCCTGGCTGTACCCAGTAGTGATCAAGAAACAACCCATTCGAACTCCCTCCCCCCAAAACACGGTCTCATATACGACCTCACGCTCCTCGTCGTCTCGCGCAATAATCCTAAGCTCCGTCAGGCATCTCGAAACTCCCTCTTGCACGCGCGCTAGTTGTCCACTAAAGGCAATTGCATCGGTACGCACCCACTCAAGCTCTCCTATAGCACGCCCAAGAGCTGCATACGTATCTCTGGCGTTTGGTAGGAGCTGGAATGAATGACAAGCCATGCCAGCCGTTGCCACTCTTTGCAAGGAGCGACGATCATCCCACCAGCGCTGAAGCCACACTACTCCACACCACCATAAACCATAAACCAACAGGCACCGCGGTCCCATCATGACGTCGTGGTTGGGAAGAAGCCGCCGGGTTGTCTCCGTGTGCTTGGCGTCCGGTAGCCGGTCCAGCAGCACCAGCACCAGCTCCACTCTCGGCAAGAGCACTATCATCACCCGACGCTTCCCCGGCACGGCCGCCTGTGCGGTGGCCCTGCGCGTGATCGAGAGTAGAAGATGCAGCAGCAGTTCTGTCCTTGGCACGAGCACCCCCAGAAGGATTGGTAGCGAATTTTTCGCTCCCTCCTTGCGCCGGATGTTTAGCTCCTTGCCGTCGCATCAGGTGGTGGGGATGCCCTCGCTGTCGCCCACCATGGAGGCTGGCACCATCGCCTCGTGGGCCAAGAAGGAAGGGGAAAGCTTCGGGCCGGGGGAAGTGCTGTGCGAAGTTGAGACGGATAAGGCAGTCGTGTCATTTGATGCACAAGACGAAGGAGTTCTAGCCAAGATTCTGATACAGGCGGGTAGTGGCGAGGTCAAGGTCGGGCAACCCATTATGGTCATTGTCGACGACGCAAAGGACGTGGCCGCCTTTGCCGACTACACTCCCGACGCTACACCTGCCCCTGGCGCGCCTGCCAAGACCACGACACCTGCCGCTCCGGCCGCTCCTGCGGCCACGGCTTCCTCCCCTCCTTTTCCTCCTCCTCCTCCCACTTCCAGTCCCCCACCTGCCTCGGCTGCGGCGGGGATCTCCTTGCTAGGGCATCCCGGCCGAGTATTTGCCAGCCCGCTTGCCAAGACGCTGGCAGAGGAGATGGGCTATGATTTGAGGGCGATTCCGGGCACGGGGCCGAATGGTCGAGTGGTTGCCGCGGACGTACGGGAATATGTCCCCGCTGTCGCCAGTCAGTCAACAGCTGTGGCTGCAGCTCCTGCTCCTGCTACTCCCGCTGCGGCTGCCGCTGCGTCAGTGATGAATGTGACGGCACCGATACCAGGGAAGGACTTCACAGATTATCCGCTGTCGGAGGCCAGCAAAGCGGTGGCTGCAAAGCTGGCGATGGCGAAGCAGACGGTTCCTCATTATTATTTAACTGTTGATTTGCAGTTAGGGAAGCTGTTGGAGTTGCGGGAGACGTTGAATAAAGGGGAGGAGGGTTCATTGTCTGTGAATGATTTTCTGCTTAAAGCAGCGGCATTGGCGAGTAAGAAGGTCCCAGAGGCGAATGCGAGCTGGCATGGGGAGTTTGTGCGGCAATACCACGCGGTCGACATCAATTTGATGGTCGGCGTGGGTGATGGCTTGCTAGCGCCCGTTGTCCGCAACGTGGACACGAAGGGCCTGCGTGCATTATCCGGAGAGGTCGCGGGCTTGGTGGCAGGGGCGGAGAGAGGGGAGTTGAGTAGCGAGGCGTTGCAGTCGGGGACATTTACTCTGGTGAACGTTGGGATGTACGGTGTGAAATCAGTGGCGCCTATCGTGAATCTTCCCCAGTCCTGTGTGTTGGGCGTGGGGGCGATTGAGAATCGAGTTGTCCCTGCGGTTGATCCCAGAGAAGGGGAGGAGGTGTATACGGTCGTGCCTGGGGTGACCGTGACGTTGAGCTGCGACCATAGAGTGATCGATGGTGCGGTTGGCGCGCAATGGTTGACTGCCTTCAAGTCCTTGGTGGAGGACCCATTGACTCTTTTGTTGTAGATTTGAGGCGTAAGTGGGAGGGAGAAGAAGTGAGGGAGAAGGGAAAGGAGGGTTGGAGTTTTGTGTAGAGGGGCGATAGTGGCAGCTGTCTTATCAGGCAATCCAGAACGGGGATGAACGAGAACGAGGACGAGGGCGTACTAGTAAGGGTATCAAAAAGAAAGAAAAGAAGACTTATCATATGAACGGCCAGGCCTTTCGGCGTACCTCGTTTCTCAGGAGGATGGAGTGTCGTCTTCCCATTCTTTCTTTGCGGGTTGGTTGTTTTCGCTCCATAGCATTTGTTTGGGTAAAGGAAGGGAACCAAAAGTGGAGAAAACATCCTGATCTACTGTCTCTCTCTATCGCACACATATACATACATACACACATACACCGTTGTCGCGTCACCATCGTCGTCGTTGTCGTCGTTCTTCGCTCTTTTGTTTTCCGATCTACCTCGTTCTATGTTCATTTTTTTCTTGACCTACAGCTGCCACTGCAGCTACAATCCTTTTTTTCCCCTTTTTTAAAAAAAAAAATTGTGAGTGAACCTCTTCATGGGAGCAGATACTCATTCACAATCCCTACAAACAAATATTACCCCTCGTCTGAAGGCATTTAAATACGTAATGTAAATGTGTACACACACACCACACACTCACTCTCACATACACTTGCGCCTGTCGTTGCTTTGACTGCTTGTTCGCATCGTTTTTTCCCTCTCTCGCTGCTGCTGCTGCTGCTGCTGCTGCTGCTGTTGCTACTGATGCTACAAAAAATGATACAATTCATTGAAATCATCAGAAATTTCAATCTGTTATCAGCTTGATATTCTTTTGGATGGAGCGTCCACCTTCTTACGCCCCCCACAGTCCTCTCCACCGCAACGGTCCCTCCCCACGAGTGCTGTCAATATCCGAAATCCCTTTCACCGCACCCGATGCCGTGCTTAATGGCGGTCCGCGTCCTAAACTTCCCAATAAGCCTCCAACATCCCCACCACTGGAACCTGCCCGCAGAAAGGTCCATAAGCCCACGTACATAAAGATGAACATAGGCACAAATCCATCATCCCACTGTGCCATCACCAGACCCACCGCTGCGCCCCCCACAGCAAGGAGCAAAACGATGGATCCGTGCCATCCACCTTGGAAAAGAACTGCGGTAAGAACCGCAGTCAACAGTTTGCTCATGCGCGGCGAGGGTGTGAGCTCGAGAGTGGCCAGGAGGACAGGGACGACAATGGTCTCCACCAGTCCTAGCACCAGCAAGGCCGTCACGCTGTTAAAGCACAAGGACCACAGGAGCAGTCTAACCCCTTCACTGAGTAGGGGATTCCCTTCCAAACGGGGGCTGGACTCATTGGCAGTGGAAGAGTCGGCGGTCCGGAAAAAGTATTGGGGCCGGCGGCGGGCGTTGTTGTTGTTCAGGCTGCCGCTAGTGCTCAGGCTGGAGCTGACGGTTGTCGCGGTGGAACTAGTGTTCCCTACAGTCAGGCTGTCTCCTTCGTCCATCTTATATTACGTGCGTGTATGCTTGTGCTGCGCCGGCAGCGGGTAAGAAATACAGGCGAGGAATTGCTATGGTGAGCGGAATGAGGCGTTGATGCTGGCGGCAGTTGCGAAGAAGGACTACCACGTTGACCTTCTGGCTTGTTTGTCGCGCCGGCGGCTGCGCGTGGAGATGAGAATGAGCTTGAGTAAGAGATGCATGTCATGTACGTTGATCTAACAAGGGCGAGACAAGCGACGCACACACGACGACGCAACTAACAATGACGATTTTGCGGCCCAAAGCGTCAACCTCTGCCCTGCCGTGAAAACACATCTAGCGACAGAGAGGCAGCCCAAGCCACGCTCAATGCATCTCCCGCCCCTACAGCGCAAAGTCCCTCTCGCCCCTCAACCAACATAACATGCCCGGGTTGACTTGGAGATTCTGAAGGCGGACGGAGAAATGGCATTGCGTGGCCAGCCAATCACCCACTAGTCGGCTCCCAACACCACCACTCTCCTCGTCTCCTTTCTCTTGACTTTCAACGCCTTTCATTCATCCTGTACACCGCTTCCAACCCAAACGTGCATTTCCCCCGCAACCATCACAGGGAGACGTCGATGTCTGCCGGTCTAGGTTTGCACGCCGCCCGCCGTTTGGCGCTGGGCGGGGCGACCAGGTATGTGATCAAAGCAAGAGGAGGGAGAGGGGAGTGCTCTCGGCCCGTCTGCATTGGTGTATGAAAAGAGATGGTAGCGTCTTGCGTGTATAGCGTACAATGTATACAAGTAGAGAGAGAAGAGGGAGAATGTCCTCTTCCTGGTTTTCTGAAGCCTCGGCGTACGCATTTCGCATCCTCCCTCCCTCCCTCCCTCCTGTCATGTCTTAACCCGCTTTTCTATCTCTACCTTCCTCACTCTTCCCGCACAACTCACCTCCATAACCGTCCCTCACTATCCTCTTTCAATATAAGGATTGCGCTGCGTGGTATGGCCTCAGAGAAGGAGATTGCCGCTCGCATCAAGTCCACGACGGGCATCAACAAGATCACCAAGACGATGAAGATGGTGGCTGCCTCCAAAATGCGCGGTGACGAGGACCGTCTCAAGGCAGGGCGTCCCTTCCAGAGGTGGGTGGATGGCTTCACGCCCAAGCCCGTTCTCCTGGAGGATTTCGCCAAGGATATTGAGAGCTTGCCGCAATCCAACTTGTTGGTCGTCGTGACCACCGACCGTGGCCTGTGTGGTGGAGTCAACTCATCTCTGGCCCGTGTGTTGAAGAACATGGTTCCGGCTTTGGACAAGGCGAAAAAGGACGTGCAGATGTTCATCATTGGTGACAAGGGGCGTGCTACGATGGGCCGGCCCCTGGGGGAGTTCATCACGCAGATTAACTCGGATTCGGCTACTCCCTACAACTTTTCTCTCGCTGCGGCCTTGGCGCAGGATGTGAGCCAGATCAAGGCGGATGCTGTGCATGTGGTGTTTAATCGTTTCCGGTCCGCCATCGCCTATGAAGCGACGGTCAAGACGATGTACCCGCCTGCGGCGTTGACAGGAGAGCCCTATGTGGAGTACGAGTTTGAGCCTGACACCAAGACGGAGGTACTTGACGACATGTACGAGATGGCGATAGCGACGACTCTTTTCACCAGCATGTTGGAAAGTGCCGCGGCCGAGCAGAGCTCCCGGATGAATGCCATGGAGAACGCTTCGAAGAACGGGGAGGATTTGATCAAGGAGCTGTCGATTCAGTATAACAGGGCGCGGCAGTCGAGGATTACCACGGAGCTTGTGGAGATCATTTCGGGAGCGTCGGCGCTGGAGGCGGCGCGTTAAGTTGGGGGGGAAGAAAGGAAAGGGAAAGAAAGGAAAATGGAGGGAGGAGAAGGTTTTGTCTAGTAGAGTTGGAAGGAAAAAGTGGGGGACATGGGATGGGGGTGGTGCTTCGAAGCACTTTTATTTTTTTATAGACGGTAGGGTAGGAGGAACGGAGGAAGGGAGGGAGATTCGTTGTCGCGAAGCATCCAGCCTATAGTGCACAGGAGGAGAGAAAGGGGACGGACGCGCGTACATGCCTTTAATGCGACGGATTTAGTAGGTAGTGGTATCGAAATCGAAAAACAAGGGAGAAGCAAAGACTAGAGAAGAAGAAAAAGAAATTGAAGTGGTGACGGAGTAGAGATCGAGATGGTGGAGAGCACTTTGTGAGGTAGCGGTTGCGAGGGAAGGGCATGGCGTATCATGTTACAGGTCTCTTTTTGGTTGTTTTCCCTCTCCTCTTCTGCTTTCCGGTGTCGCCTCCTTCTTTTCACATGTTCTTATTGTTCACCTGCTTTGGAGTTTTTTGCGTTGCTGTCAAAAAGAACCGCTTCCTTTCATGATTTGAAGAAATTCTTCCTCGTTGATGGAGCCATCCCCGTCTCTGTTGGGGAGAAAGGAGTGTGCGTGAGTGGAGAGATGAGATGAAAGAGAAATAAAGAAACGATTGCGTAGATAGATAGTACGCACGACTGTAGTTATGCATCATGGTAGTGAGAAGTGAAAACGTTTATCAAAGCGCAGAGCTCGCCAAATCTTTTTGGTCTCTGCAAGCTTCCGCTTTTGACGGATCCGACCTCTTCCACTCTTTTTCATCCCACCCCACCCTCCCGAACCATTCCACCCACTCACCTATCAAACTCCGCCACCATTGCCCCCAACTCCTCTTCCGACATTTTCTCCCCCAGCTGTTTACAAACCCTCTTCAAATCCTGCACATTGATCAACCCCTTCTCGCCGGCAAAGAGCAAGAAAGCTTTCTTCATTTCTTCTTGGGGATCACGGCGAGAGGCAACATCGGTCATTATCTCCAGATATGTGTCGAAAGAGACGATGCCATGGTTTGTTGGGTCGATCTCGCGGACGAGGGCCAAAATTTGTTGCTTGGAGATGTTGAAACCCAGGGCACGCATAAGGACCTGATTCGTCGGAGGGGGGAAGGAGAGTGGGATCAGAGGACGCGGAGAAGAAAAGAGCGCCTGTTTAATGCACTAAAGTGAGACAATGCAGCCTACTAAATACCTTGAGTTCGTGCAAGTCGATTGCGTTCTTCCCCTCGGAGTCAAACAATTGGAAGCTGGTCGTGAATTCTTCCTTTTGCTCATTTGTAAGCTGGAAACGCCCTTTTGGTTTAGTCATGGTCATGCTTCCGCCACCACGGCCCGAAGTAGTCAGCATACTTACTTATAAGTTGTTTTAAATGCTGCGTTGATGCTACCTGGGTGTGTAGCAGGACCGTGATCGCGTGCATGTGGGGTTGGGGGGACAGGGCTTGAGCAAGGAACGGGTGAATCGGTGCGTGAGCTAAGCAAACATGGTTTCGTTTCCACTAGCACTAAATGATTGAGGTTGTCGTCTAAGTGTTATATCGGCCAGTCAGGCGTACGGGAATTCGTGACTGTGGACCTTGTGAAAGAGTGGAAGGAAAGTCTTTCTCGTGAATTCACATTTGTGATAAAATGGGGTCTGAAGACATCAGACGTTGTTGTTCATGGCATCAGTGACGGTAATTGTGATGGTGCTGCGAGCGGCGTTCCAGAAGGTTGCGTTGTCATTCCCTCTGTCTCACGTGTTTGCTGTAAGCTCGAGCTCTTTCCGAATTAATTTTATTTGCGTAATTTCTTTTTGCATCTGAAAAATGACGCAACGAGACAAGCAACACCATCCATCGTCAAAGGGTACTCACCGAATGAGAAAGTGTCCTTCATGCTGCATTGCATTGCGTGATAAGGTCTCTGGGGGTCAGATGTTTGCGCTTTCCTCCAAATTTATCGAAACTAACAAAGAAGTACCACTGACGCTCATATCACCATCTATTTGACTCATTACACCATCCCATCATGGCGTCTTGATGCGTCTTGATTATCGTCAAATCCACCATCCCCTCCAACCCAACCCCCCACATGAGCGTCGTTGGAATTTATTTGTTGGTATCCATAAATTTGGAGGATAAGCGCTGACATCTAATCCCTACAGGCCTTACCACGCAATGCATGAAGTCAAGTTCCTCATTTGGTGTGCCCCCTCGATCATCGTCGTCATACTCTTATAATCTGCCTCCCATCCGACTGCGATCCCCATGCCCCGATCCCTACGACATCCACACAGGCCAAACCACAATGGCATCGGTCCTACAGGGCATGCGAAATGCCGCAGCCGCCGGAGTGAACGTGTGGTCGACACAAGGCAGCAAATTCATGAGGTACGTCGTGAAAGGAGAGGAGGGGAAGATGGGATGGGGGTGGAGGACGGCAATGCGGCTGTATTTTTTCATTTCAGTTTTTGTTGTTGTGAACACCTAGCTGCCTGATCGTATAAGTGTTCAGCATAAGAAATTTTCTCAGAATGAGTCAGACAAGCCGGTTGGTACATCTGTTTCCCCTGAGAGGGTGGCCTTGCGGTGAGCATCGCGCAACGCCAGCCATCCCTGTGCGGTAGTCGCCCACCATTCCAAAGTCTTAGCATGCTTACTCACCCCATCTATCACAAAAAAAAATCATATCATGACAGTTCATTGTCCGTAAATCGGCTCCCGCTACAAATCACTACCCCTACAACCGTCCTCCCCATCTCCCTCCAAATCCTGGCGCAGCATACTTTCCCCTTGGGACGCCGAGCGACGACGGTTGTTACCACACTCCCAACACCAGCACCCACCAAACCGACCGTTGTAGTGGGCAACCCTGTCGAGATTGAAGGGTTTGACTGTTTGAACCGCAACGCACGGCGAGGCAAGAAGGCGAATCACGGCAAGCGACCTGTGAGCTCGGCGCGGAGAAAGCAAAAGAACAGGACGTTCGGAAGAAAGAATGGGTAAGTGGATGATGAAGGGAGACTAGAGGTTTGATAGACTGAAATAAAAAGGAAAGAGTAAAAGAGAAAAACCAGAGGAGTGTCGAGAATAAACACTTGTTCCTAAATGCGTACGGTAGGCCTTCCGGCTGGTGTGATATCTTCTTTACGCCGGACCCCTTTTTTCGTCATGTGTTTGGGGGAAAAAAATGACTGTGTGCTTGTGCTTCTTTCTACTTCCATTCGTTCTCTCTCTCTCTTTCTCCCTTGTCTCTGTCCGCTTGAATGATTGCAGCCAAGCTTTCGTGAGGTTCTGATAAATGGACTTGTCTCGGCAACTCTCTTCTTTCGTCTCTCTCCAACTCCCCGGTCGCTTCGGCCCGATTCAACGCCTCAGTCCCGCTGACGCTAACTTGTCAACGCTTCATTTCCGCTCCTCCTGTAAACGGTTTACCCCGGAACCTTGTAGCCCTTCTTCTTGCAGTGAGCCTTGAAGTCTGCCTGTGGCAACGAGGAAGAGTAGAGGACAGGAGGAGGAGAAAAGAGACGCATACACACACCAGAGCATGCAGAGATAAGTGAGTTTATACAGCAATGCGGATTTGACATGGTAATCTTCAAGGGTTGCGGAGGTGTGTAGTAAGCTGCCCTTTGTACGGCGACTGGAAAGAAGGGAAGAGGGAGCTGTGTTGATGCGTGTCCTACCTCTGTCAACCGATACCCCCAATGCTGTAACGTCTGTCGAATGACCGGTGACACATTCACATCGTCCCATCGCGTATTTTTGCGGATGATTTGGTTCATCAAATTAGTGCGAAAGCGACCCGTGGGACCCATCACCTGGTTGAAACGCGAGATCTGACGGGCGTCGTCTTCCGACCGCCGGCCTAGATAGAAACGGCAATACCTTTTTGGTGGCCAGGAAGAGAAGAAAGGGAGTGAGTCATTCAGCAGGACATGAATTCTCACAACCACGCAAGGGCATATTTCACCCTTCCCTCCATCTCTCCCTCTCTCCCTCCTTAACACCTACCCACCCTCACTCACCATTGAAACGCGCCATAGGGATCAATTGCCGTAATCCATCCACTCGACTGCCACATCTCCAAGCTTCCCCCACACTTTACCCCGAACGTATTGATGTCCGCGCGATACGTCTTGGAGGTAATCATCCGCCCGACGTCCAAACCCTCGAACCAATCCTTGGGAAATTCTTTGTGCGCATCCTTGAAATCCTGTTCATTTACCGTGCAGTGAATAGGACGAAAATATCCCCCACCAAAGCTTCCTGCGCGCAACACCTCCTTGGGCGTCATGTTCGGGGTAAAGTCTGGGTGATCAGCAAAGTGCAACTTGCCAGCGGCGTCTCGCGTGGGCAGAGGCTGCATACCAGAAAAAATTTTGGGGGCGCCGCCCTTAGGCTTTTTATTCTTGCTTTGCTCGGCGACGGCCTCTTCTCCCGTGACAACGACACGCTCCTCGTTATAATCAACTGGGGCGCGCTTGCGGGAGGACTTCTTTCGTTCCTGCTCCAACGCAGATGATTTCTTTGGGGCCGCGGCGGAGGCAGTGGCAGACGCTTTGTCTCCCGAGGCGGCCGCATCGGCTATGTCTTTGGCGGCAGAAATGCTCTTCTTTAGCAATTTGGCCGGGGATGACATGGAGGAAGGCGCAGGCGTGGGGACGAATGCAGTATGTGCTGGAAGTTCTGACGTATGCCTCAACGGACGACCGACGAGGAGGAGAAGGGCGGCAAAGCTCACGGGGCGTCCCAGTGTGAGAAAGGCGACAGAAAATTGTGGAAAATATGATAGTACCTGTGGTGGATGTATAGATACCGTGTAATTAGCCTGGGTGGTTTGTTTTGTTGTGTGTTCGGGCTCGGTGTGTTGCGTGCAACAGCGAGGATAGGTGACCCTGCTTTGTATTAATTGAACATACACACCATGGGTAAATTCATTGACCAGCCGTCTCTGCCCCCAACGCAATACACTTGAAGGAAAGCCAAGCGCACATTTAATTCACCCTGTGCGAGAGCGTTGTCGTCCTAGACAAGGCTAGCATTGCCTGTTGGACCCAGACACTGGTTATTGGGGACGCAGGCGCCACCTTTCACGCATACATACACCAAAATCGTACGCCCCAGGACGGAATCCCAACAAGACACCGATCTATCTTCGTAGAAGCATTCGTCGTTCATTCTTTCAATGACTCGGAGTCTCAAGATTTCTAGACATCTGTTCTCTTCTCTTCTCTCTTCTTGTCTTATCTTGGGTTTCCGAACAACCGCGTCTCGTCTCTCTTGTTGTCGTTGCTTGCTTGCTTTCTCATTTCCTTGCATCTCCTCGCGTCGTTAAATCCTGTTTTAAGTCCGTGTCGGTCTTGCTTACTCTGTCTATCGAAGGGCCGCATGAAAAACTACCAATCCTCATCGCTCGACAGACCAGGCGTTCAGCATTATCCTCCTTCCCTCATATATGTGTTGAGCGCCCAGCCCCCTGCTCATCCTCGCTCAGTGGAGCTTTCTTAAAATAGTGAATGCAGTGGCACTTTGGCCCTTTCCCCCGTAGTTACCCTTTGTTGTGTTGGGTCACCTTACTTGCCTACCCTTTTAATTTCTCTAATCCTTAAAAGTAGACTTACTTCTCCTTCCCTTCTGTCCTTTTCTCTTGCAGACCGTCGTAATCGTTTGTCGTTATAGCTCTTGTGTTTTCTGCAAACACTTCTGAAATTAACCCCAACTCTCCCCTACACACACACACACACACACACACACACACACACACACACAGACAGATATACACAGCATGGATACAGACACAGACAAATACACAGACACGCCATTCCCACGTCCTTCACTCTCTATCTCTCACCTTAGAGCGTCGGAAACATGTTAGTATCATCAATATTCAACCTCCCCCCTCCACCACCACGCCCACCTCGCCCACCGCGGTAACCCTCCCTTCCTCCTCGCCCTCGTCCCCCCTCCCCCCGACCACGTCCACCTGACCCCTCCCTCCCTCCCTCCCTCCTGATTCCCCGCCCCCCCCCCCTATCTCCTCCTCGTCCTCCCCCCCTCCCCCCCTCCCCCCTTCCTCCCTTCCCTCCCCTCTCTCCACGGCCCGTATCAACCCCTCCAGATCGAAAACTCGCATTCAAAATTTGACGACTTGTCGCTCTCTGTGCCGAAGCCGCTTTCTTCTTCGCCCCTGCCTCCCCCCCCAAATTTTTCTCCGCCTCCTTTTCCACCAACACCAGCTTGTCAAATTCGGAAGTATCAACCTCTCGCTCCTTCACCTCCCCGAACAGCTCGACATTCCTCTTCTTTTGCTCCACAAGCTCCGCCTGGTACTCCAAGTAGCTCTTCGTAGGGATCTCAGGCTCAGGCTCGGGCTCAGGGGCCTTCTCCCTCTCCTCCCTCGTCTTCTTCATCCCCCTCCCCTCTACCTCCTCTCCTTCTCCCTCCACGTCTTCGACAGGCGCCAACTCCTCCTCCTCGTCGCCTCCCACGGGATCAATGGCTTCGACAACCCCATCATTCTCTCCATCCTCCCCCCAATTATACTTCCCGCTGCCATTACGGTGCTGTTTCTTCGCCCCCCGCCCCGTCCCATCCTGTCGATCACGCTGGCGGTGCTCATCACGCGCATGTGCCTTAGGCTCACGGGGCTCCACCTTGCCGTTCGCATGCACACGACCACCACGTTGCCCACCCTTGGCACCACTACGAGCGACAGTGTCCTCGATTTTCTTAGAGGCCGAGATGGCAACCGCGACAGGCTTTTGAGGGGGGCCTCCATCGTCATCATCGTCAGCGAGGAGCGCGAAGCGGTTGGACTGTGTTGGTTGGTGGGGTTGGGGAATGATAGGGGTCAGGGCGTAGGATAAAGGGGACTTGCAAGGGACCAAGCTACGTGGCGGCGTAAAAAGAGGGCATTAACTTAGCATGCTCAGTCAATAGGCTTCCTGACAAGAAATGGAACTTTTTCTGAACGGTCATGGCTATGGTGATGCCCCTTACGTACATCGAGCAGATGTCTATCAGCGTTTTGCAGACCTATTGTCCGCCGACTCCGTCTGCCGAAGGACGCAATGCAGCTATCAGACAATTTATACACGGACAGATTTCTCTGTATTTTGCCTTAACCAATGTACTTACCATCGTTGAGCGGTGGAGGTGGGGTAAATGTGAGGTCGGACGAGCTCACGCCGGCTTCTTTGGCTGAGTTGGCTTGGTCGTGGCGACAGCACAAATGCGCGCCTCCTTTCTATTTCAGGCTTGCTTATATATTAACTGTCTTTGTAAGTGCGGGAGAGAGCGTCAGAGGGAGGGTAAGTATCTGATAAGGGGTTGGGTTGCTTGTTGAGGTCGGCCGATGAAGAAAGTTGATTCTTCCAACTTGGCAACCAGGAAGAGAGCACCTTGGCGGGCGGGCTGCTGGCTTGTCAAGGGTGCCAAACCGAGCCAAGGGTTGCTGCCTGTCCACGACCACGGCAGGTTTATGATCAAGACACACGTGGTGCTGTCCGGCACAGTTGAGAGTCTAGCAAGCATGGGAAGAGAATTGCCAAGACCACACTGACCACCGCACAAGACTCACAATCCCCCTCTATCTCCCTCCCCCCTGCAAATTCTCGCCAACAAAATGCCCCCCAAAATCGCAATTCATTCCATCGAAACGCCTCACAGTTCACACGATTACTCCCAAATGACACACAGTGAGATGACTCTCAAGGGTCCTCAAGAACCTCATGTTGGTATGGCCCCGAGGTATGAGCAGGCGGTCAACCTAACCGGAGCAACAACACCAACAACAACGACGAGAAGAACCTCGTCCACGGGCTCTCCCCAGCTCGACGGCCCGCCCCAGACTCACTGCCGGGACCATCGTAGACGGGCTTCCTGCGCCCAATGCCAACACCAACGACATCCCCAGCAAATCCACGAGCCGCGAGCGCCGCCACGCAACGCTTCGGACATGTACGAGCAGCTCTTGCTAGGAATCATCCGCCCTCCACGGCTGGGTTATGAATTCCCTCATGCCTTGGGACCTGTCACGCTCTCCTTCTCTGATGGCACAGTGTGTCACAGAACCGACTTTGATGTGGAGAATGGTCGAAATCAAAAATTGGGATGTAGTTTGTGGCAACCGGCAGGGGCGGAGACGCAGGACGGATGGCCCTGCGTCATTTTTTTGCACGGAAATTCGAGCAGTCGCGTGGAGGCGGTGAAAACAAATGTGTTGAAATCCGTGATGGCAAGCGGCTCAGCCCTCGTTGGCTTTGACTTTACTGGGTGTGGCAACGCCGACGGAGAATATATCTCCTTAGGTTGGTTCGAGGTACACGACACACGCCAGGTGATAGACGAGCTCCGACGAAGAGGCTGTGGCCGCATAGTCCTCCATGGGCGTTCCATGGGCGCTGTGACGGCTTTACAGTACACCATTCAAGCATGTACTGTTTCTTCCCCCCCTTCCCATTCTTCCTCCTCTTCCTCCTGCTCTTTTTCTTCCGCCTCCTGCTATTCTTCTTCCTCATCTATGGTGATTCCCGCAGGCTTAGTCCTCGACTCGCCATTTTCAGGGTTCAAAAAGCTTGCCTACGATCTCACCAGCAAGGGCATGGTCCACATCCCTCATTTCGCCACCGCCGCCGTCCTGTCCCTCCTGCGTCGCTCCGTCCGTTCTCGTGCCGGCTTTGATTTATCTAAGCTCAAGCCTATTAAGCATGTACACCACTGCACAACTGTCCCAGCTCTTTTCCTAGTAGCAGAAGACGATGAGTTAATTCCTCCCTGGCACGCCGAGGGTCTGCGAAGTAAGTATGGTGGTCCGTCGTTGGGGATTCGGTTTGCGGGCTCGCATAACAGTCCGAGGCCTGCTGTTGTGTACGCTCTGGCGAGTGTGTTTGTCAAGGCAGTAAATGAAAGGGAATCGAGGTTTGGCTCGGTGGCTGTGGATTTAGCTTTACATCTCATAGAAACAACGGCGGTGGTGACCAGTCAAAAAGAGGAGGAGGAGGAGGAGGAGGATCAAGAGCACGGCGAGGAGATTATGGAGGATATAGAAGATGACATGTACAAGGGTACTCATGTTTCTCCTCGCCGCCATTTGCAGCAGCATTGCCAGCAACAGCAACAGCAGCAGAGGCGACGACGATTGCGCCGACAGAGGTATCGTGGGCCTTACAGTTACTACTACGAACACGCCAGCAGCAGCAGCCGTGGGACACAAGCATTACGTGCCAACCACAACGACAGAGCAGGACGTCTCAAACGCATCATAAACAAAATCGAGACCGACGGAAAGCAAGTCAGTACAAGGAAGGGTAGAATGTGCGAGGGAGGGGTGGCAGGAGGGCCGCACTTCATCCACGCTGGTAGTCGGCCTGTGGGCAACATCTTCCTGACTTCCAAGAGGTTGATTGGCGCGTTGGATGTCAATCTAGCGACGAGGGCGGTAGAGGAGTATTTATTGGAGGAACTTGTGGGGGTTGCGGTCGCCATTGTACAAATGCAGGTGCAGGCTGTGATAAAAGCGGAGAAGCAGCAGCAGCAGCAGCAGCAGCAGCGGCAGCAGTCACAACAGGGGAAAGATGATGCGATGCTGTCGAAATCAGCGCCGGTGCCACTTTTAAGCAAGACTTTGATGTTGGATGTGGTAGCTCAGACGCAGCGGAGACTGGCAGAACGTGCGTCTTGGGCATTGCCAAGCTCTAGTGCCAGCACCAGCACCAGCACCAGCACCAGCAGCACCAGCACGATAAAGAAGGAAGGCACCCCATTCTCACTCTCCGAAGCGTCGGGGCCCTCTCTTACTAGCTGGGAGTCTGTTATTTATGCGGAAGGACAAGAGCAATGGAATGAGATCCGTCGTATTGTCAGTTGTCTGAAGCGACTCTTTTTGAAGGACACGCAGGTGGTGGTACAAGACTCCTACTCCTCAATTTTACCTGCTCCTGCGCCTGCCGTGGCACCACCCTCGCCGGCAGCAGCAGCAGCGACAGGAACAGCAATTGCGAATCCAGTCATGAGGCCACAGATGGCATGGGCTACATCATTCGGAACCAAGCTATGTTGTTTTGATACCCGCGACGCTTACCTTTCGGAGGGGCAGGAGAAGGGTGCTGGGATAGCTCGCGTGGCCGAGGCCGTGTTACGATAAATGGGATAGAGTTTTCAATCATATCGTTGTTTTTGCGTTGGCTTTTGTTACCTTAAATGTGGTCATTCGGGCAGGCATGTGAAAATTGTAATACTTGATGCAAACGTGTGAGTCATATGACAAATAAGAAATGTACAAAACACAAGAATAAAGCAAAATATTATGTTGTATCGGGAAACCCCGATTCTTTTTACTCGTGTACTCACTCTTCTTTGACATTCTCCTCTTCCTTTTCCTCCAACCTTCACCAGGAATACAATCTTTCTAGCCTCGTACATGCGCTTTGCCAGTCTTGCATCTGCCGCCGCCGCAACCGCTGCCAGCAGCAGCCGCCTGCCCATGAACCCTCTCGTCGCAGTGGGGCAACTCACCTCCACGGAAGACCGAGACCAGAACATCCGACTCTGTAGAGACCTAGCTGTTCGCGCAAAAAAAGCGGGGGCCGCCTTGCTCTGCTTGCCGGAATGCTTCTCACTTGTAGGCTCCTCCTGGCGAGAAACTGTCGCGGCGGGACAGCCCATTGAAGGACCCATGGTGAGTGAAATGCGTACTTTGGCCAAGGAGCAAGGTCTGTGGCTTTCTCTCGGAGGGTTTCCTGAGAAGATGCCATCACCTCAGAATTCGAAAATAGAAGACAGCGGGGATGAGAACGAGAGAGTGTATAACACCCACATTGTCCTCGACGACAAAGGAGATATCAAAGCACTCTACCGTAAAATCCACCTGTTTGACGTCAACTTTCCAAATGGCCCAGTGTTGCAAGAAAGCAAATATACCGCTCCCGGCGCCGAGGTGGTAGTCATTGATTCCCCCATCGGCCGACTGGGTCTCTCCACCTGCTACGACCTCCGTTTTCCCGAATTGTACCAGGCATTGGTCAAAAGAGGCGCAGAGGTCCTTCTTGTCCCATCAGCATTTACAGTCTTGACAGGACAAGCCCATTGGGAGATCTTACTTCGGGCCAGAGCTATTGAAACGCAATGCTACGTCTTGGCGTCCGCACAAGCAGGACAGCACAACGAAAAACGGGCGTCGTACGGGCACTCTTTAATAGTAGACCCGTGGGGGAAAGTGATGGAAGATGCGGGGGGCGACGCATCACCGGCACTGGTGATGGCGGAGATTGATTTAAAGAGACTACATGAGATAAGGGCAAAGATTCCCGTACAGTTGCATCGACGGCGGGATGTGTTTTTCGGGGTAAGCGGTGTTGGTCATAGTAAAGGAGGAGGAGGAGAAGGAGGAGGAGGAATTGGGACTGCGCCATCGGTGTGATTATAGGAAGATCTGTATAGAAACGACGCGACGATGTTCGTTGTGAGTAAAAATAAATGATGTGTAATTATCTTTCAGTTCATTTGTTGTTTTTAGTTCCCTGTAAAAATGCTGACCTTTTACTTATCTACACTCGTCAAAACATGTCTCTTCCTCTTTCTCATTATCAAAACTCTGCCCTTACGCATTCACTAAACCACGATCAATCCTCTTCCGCTTTGCTTCACGTACCATTCAACCCCCATTATGTATCCATTTATCTCGATGGCGGCGTGCTGGCAACCTTCCCGGCAGCCGCAGCCGTCGTCGCTGCCGCTCCGGCCGTCGTGCCCGATGTGTGGATGACCCTCCCAGACTTATCCTTTCGCTCCAAAACAGTGATTGCCTGCGTGTAGACCTGATACGCTGGCACGAGAATCATCGCATCCTCGTCCGTGAGTAAACGGACATAGCGCGAGTCGACCGACAGGACAGTGCCTTGGTAGGAACCGACCTTGATTTTCCACCCTGTGCGAAAGGGCCGTTGGAAGACAAGCAGGATCCCAGAAAGGACATTGGTGGCAATCTCTTTGAGAGCAAAACCGACTGTTTGTGAGAGAAAGGACGGATGTAGGAGGGTAGAAAGAAGAGAAACTAAGCTTGTGGGAAAATATTAAAAATCCATGGGCCTAACTCAACAATGCGAAGCGTACCGATAAATCCCGAAACTCCCAGACCAGCAATGATGGGCTTCGTGTCGAGACCCAGCGTGCCCAAAATAGAGGTGATAATCATGGTAAAAGCCACCAAGGCAATGGCACGAGCAATAAAGCGACTCAAATCCCTATCGTGAATCGTGCCCGTGCGCAAGAGAAAAGTTTCAAGGGGCCGCGCGATAAAAATCAGATCCCGCACACCACAACAGTAAAGCTTGAAGGATGTCCAGCTTCGAAGCGATTGAAAGAAGCTTTTCATATGTTGGTGTGGGTAATGCTTGTCGTTGGTGGTTTTTGATTCATGCGGCTCACCATGGCTGCTGTGCCCCTGGCTGGCATCCCTCTCCGCCGGCGAGGAAAGGACACTTCCAGCAACACTGACATTTTTGACCCTCGTACCAGATTGCGGTCTCAAAAAGTCGTGGACCGAGGCACCCGCAGCGTGGCTGGGAGGCGGGGCGTTGACCGAGTTGCCATGAGCGCCACCTAGATGGCGGAATGGGCTAAAAACGAAACCACCCTTGGGGATCTGCAAGTGTGGTGCATGCATGTGCGGAAGGTGCAAATTGGCACGAAGGCCCCGCTTGACGGTGGTGGTGGTCGTTGAGGTGGTTGAGGCAGCTGCTGCGGGGCTGGTGGATGCCGGGGACGCTGCTCCGGCTTCCTTGCTTGAGGCCGCTGTCCTGGTAGTCAAGTGGACCAGGAGAGCCAGCACGGCAATGAAACGAGGGCATCGAAGCATTGTGGCGGGCGTGAGTTTAAAGTGGGTCGCCACGGGATGCAAGGCAGGACGGTTTTGCTGTGTGCTTACAGTAGTGGGAAGAGAAAGTAGAGCGGACGTGATGAAACAACGGGACCTGGAATCGACTTCAGGAGATGGCATGTCGCAGACAGCCGACTGCGTGCCAGCGGACTGCACCATAGCCTCAAAAAACATGCCGCCCAAGACCTAAGCATTTCAGTGTAATCACGCAAGCGAAACAAGGCAGACAAGAAGAGGGACGAGAAAAGAACAACGGAGGAAGCACACGGACCTGGGCGTGACTCACGTTCCGGCCCATCTGTGTATGTCTCTAAAATGAGACGCGAGGATCCCGAAGAGGGAGGGAAAACCGATGAGGTATTAAGTATTGAGTTGAGAATTTTTTCTTTGCATTGATTTATTTGTCACACAGTCATTGTTTTAGCAAGCTACATGTTGTATCACTACCACTGCAACCCTGTACATAGCTGCATTAAGCAGGCTCCTTCGCCTTCAAAACTACAATTCCTCTTTCTCCGTTTCATGTCCCTCCATTGCTGTCGTCCCGATTCCTCTGTCCTTTTCTCTTCGGAAGCTTTCTGCCAGGAGAAGTGCGCAGTTTTTTGCACCTATAGCAGAGATTTCCATCGCACTCACACCTGTTTCCAGTGCGTTTACATAGCAGATTCTTTCCCCCGGCTGTATCAGAAAGGGGGTCATTTTTTCAGGAGGTTGATAAGAGGGATAGGCCTGCCACTTGCGGTGGTGGAGCTCTTCCCATCCAGAAAAGAAGACTGTGTCGATAAAAGAGGACTCGAGCAAACCTGAGCTAAACAATTTATATATGCCCGTACCATCCGTGGCATTAAGCGTGATGTGAAGTGAAAGGGATGAGATGGGTACGCTCGCGTCCTCCTTGATGTAAACTGAGGTGGGTATGCGATCTTGTTCAAGAGTGGAGAAACCGAAGATGTCCGGGCGGATACGGCCTTGAATGAAGGTGGCATGAGTCGTCGTGTATTTAGTCGGCGGCAGGTCAGTGATAACGGGTTGGTCGATCTCCAACCCTACGACAGCAAGCTTCGAAAAAACAAATGGAGTGGCAATAATTACAGCATCGAACTCCTCCTCCTCCTCCTCCTCCTCCTCCTCCTTCTTCTTCTCTCCTTTATGCCTTACCATTACAGGCTGCCCGTTTTCCCGTAGCAACCTATAGCTCTTCTTTTCCCTCCCGCCACCACCCATAACCTGTACAGTCCCCACTGTGACATTTAATTTCAAAACTGCTTTCGCATCCTGGATCATTGCAACGGCCATGGCAACGTTCCCTTCCTCCACACTCACCACCTCACCAGTCACGGCCGGACAAAGGGAGACAAGTCCCGCTAAGGCATTGATGTCGTTATTCGCATTGTAGTTGACTCTTTGAATAGAACCGACAAACTCAGTTATAAGTTTTGAATTGGGGGCTCCCACACCCTGCGCCGCCAAATAATCTCGAAGACTGATTTGTGTCAGGTCGAAGAGGCCCAAGGCCTCCCATAGCGCTTCCGGCGTCTCGAAAGCAAGCCCGCCGCTGCGGCTGCCACTCACCGTACCATTTTGTAGGGCATATATTTTCATAAAATTGCTCAAGATTGTTGTGACTATACGTCGTAGCTTGAAGACGCCCCACCCATAGCGCCACAGCACCCGGAAGGCAGTGACGAAGTTCCAAGGCGAGCTTTGGAACAAGAGACAGTGTCCATCCCATATGCCCGTCGTGCCGTCGTCAATGTCAAAGATGGGCGGTCCCGCATGCAGTTTAAGGTTGCCGATAGCCGTCATCAGATTCCGGTTGCCGCTGTAAAGGATAGATGCCCCGATTTCCAGCGGGGATGTTGCTCCCGTGGCATTGGTGTATATGACATTTTCAACCCGACCTCCTACTCGCAAGCTCTTCTCAATGATGACTACGCTTGCGCGCTCACCCAACACCTCCCGCATATAATACGCCGAGGCCGCACCGCCAATACCGGCTCCGACAATGGCGACCCTTTGTCCCAAACCCATGGTTGAGGCGGCAAACAGGAAAAGAAGAGCCCTGAAGAACATGGCTCTTAGCGAGGGTTGCAGTGCAGCCGGCGGCCGCCCTTGTATCTATTTTGGAATGCCACACTCTTCCCCTGTGGCTGCGGATATCTGAAGTTGAGAGCAGAATGAAGAGAAGTGTGCGGAAAAGCACCGGCTGATAGCTTGTGAGCTTGGCTTACGCAATGCATCATGAGTCATTATTCGGTCCGACCTTCCCCCTGCCACCTATTCCTCACTCCGCCACCTCGCACGACGTTATATACACACGACACAGGACACGCACATCTCCACGACGCCGAAACATGCGGATGGCTTCCTGTGTATTCGTGGTAGTAGCTGTGGCGGTTCTGCTGCCCTCGGCGTCCCAAGCCTTCCTTGTCCGCCCAATCTCCTCCACTGCACCATCAGCCCCTACTACAACTACAAGGCGGCACGCCGCAACGGTGGACCCACCCTCAAACCCAGCCGCGGCCGTGGATAAACTCCAATTGGCATTTTCGGCTGATGAGGAAGAGGCGGTGTTTTCCTTTGAGCGTCGTCTCAAGGACTCGGGCGTGGTCGCGGAGGGGTTGGAGCACGCCCTCTTCTGGCCTGTGGATGACGCAGCCCCATGCCGCGGTCTCAAGACTCAAGTCGACGCCCCCCCAAATAAAGCGCTGATTGAGCTACCAAAAGGCCAAGCTATCTGTCTAGATGAAGGAGAGGGCACGCCATTTCCCCAATGGGTCCCGGCCAAGCAATGGAAAAAAATGCCTTGGTACGCTCAACTCGGGCTCAAGCTTGTGTACGAACGCAAGACCTCCACCAGTGCCCTCAAGACTGGCTACGCACAGCTTTTGCCACCCCCAAAGGCCTTGCCAACCCCCTTTCATTGGTCTGACTTGGATCTCAATGCGCTCCGAAGTGTTTACCCCGCACTTGCCAACAAAGTGGACAGACAACGAACAGTTTGGGCCGGGCTTTATGACACCCTGGGGAAGACCCGGGCGGTCCGCGAGGATATGGACGAAGACACCTTTGTGTGGGCCATGGAAAGTGTGCTTTCTCGCGCGTTCAAGGGGACGTTCGGTACGGGTTTTAATAGCTTAGCGCCTTCCTTATTGTTGATGGGCATCTTTGCCGGGATTTATTATATTGACCAAGAAACGATTCAACTCGTCAGCTACGCCTTGGAAGAATATCCGTATCTCGCAGCGATTCCAGCGGGGTTGACGCTGTTGCCTTCTGTATTGGAGTTCTTCAAGTCTAAAGGCACGTATGTACTGGCGCCCATGATAGATAGTTTGAATCATCGGTCAACTGTCCCCACGGACTTGGACTACGATTCGATTCGGCAGCGGTTCAGGTTGAGTCTGGGGGTGGGGTATCGGGCGGGGGATCAGGTGTTCATGTCATACGGGAGTAAGACTAATGATGACTTACTGTTGCATTATGGCTTTGTTGAAGTGGACGCCCCAAGCGACGTGTTTGAGTTCGGGGATCTGTTGACTTGGTTGGTGGAGAAGAGGGCGGGGATCGTGAACGATGACAGGGTTCAGACATTGTTTTCAAAGGGACTACAGGATAATGTGCGGGGGTGTAAGGTAGGCAGAAAAGGGAAGATTGTGGATGAGAAGGCCTTGGAGGGGTTGCGGATACTACTGGCTTCGGATGATGAATTAAGGGCAGAAAATGCGATTACGGAGAGTATCATTCAAACGCCAATGTTCCTGACCATGGACGAATTTCAGGACTCTGTATTTAAAAGGGAACTGCAAAGTCCGACGGAGTTGGCGGTGTATGAAGCGTTATTGGAGGCCTGTCTGGAGCAGCGGCAGTTGTTGTCGTTGACAAGGGAGGAGGAGGAGGAGATGAGAGTGGCGAAGGCGAATCGAACCCATGTTGGGGGAGGGAAGGAAAATACGGAGAAAGCGCCTCGATTGCTGACACTGATGTTTAGATTGGAGAAGTTACGGCTGTTGGATGAGGCGATAACGAGGTTTCGAAAGTTAACGGGGAATGAGAAACAGCTGCTGTTACCTTCGCCCACGAGTAGCAACAGTAGTAGTGTGAGTGGTGATACTGCAGCATCAACAGTAAGAGCAGTGGCAGCATCGAAAGAGGCATAGATAGGAGAGAGAGAAAGAGAGGACGCGGAGGATTGGGAGTATGACAAGCGCATGCATCGGATACAGCGAAGATAAAAATGTAACAAATCTACCTTAAGCGACCGAGACGAGTAAGACTGTCCATGACTGCTCTGCATGGCTTTGATTGCTCCTCTGGGTGTATTTTATTTCATTTGTGTTGCATCATCAACTTATCTCTCTTTTCCCTTTTGACCCACAAATACATGCACACACACACGCACACACACGCGTACACCATTGGTTACCCAAACGGTTTAAATTTCCTTGCGGCTTTCATCTTTTCTATTCGCGCCTTGTCCTCCTCAAAACGAGTCCGAAGACGGGCAAGCTGCTCCCGCTTCGCTTCTCGCATCTGGTGCGCGTAAAAATTCTTCAGTTCCGTCTCCTTCTTTTTCTTCTTGTGACTTCCCGACCTACTCCTTTTCTTCCCCCCATTTGCCTCGTTCTTTGCTCCTCCTGCACCTCCCCGCCGACGTTTCTTGCCGTACGACACGGTGACAAATCCATCGGCATCCGGTGTTGTCGCTGCTGCGAACCTTTTTCTCTTCTCCTCTGCCTCGGCGGCCTCGAATGAGGCCATGTAGCCATCCACCTCCTCTTGCAAGACCTTGCCCTGTGGCAATCTCGCTCTGAAGCGCCGTATCAGTTTTTGCACTTCATCGTCGATAATTTCCTTGTCATCCTCTTTTCTTCTCTCTTGCTGCTGCTCTTGCTGCTGCTGCTGCTGCTTCTTGAGTTGTCGTTTGGAAGGTTTGTACCCAGGCAAAAGCACGCTCCTCGACGGCGGTGATAGACGGGAAGCATCGCCGCTGGCGCTCATCACGGCCTTAAGACCTTTGCTGGTTCGAAACACGATAAATCCAATGGCACATTTGCTTGTTAAAGAGACGGCGATTTCGTCGTCAGGGTGGTCCTTGACACGAACCTCTTCAACTTCCCCGTACCGGGCAAACGCCTCTCTCAAGTAGGTCCCGATGTCCACGCCCGTCCGCGCGGGGACGTTGGCCAGAAAAAGTGTCCTTCCTTGGGGTAAGTCTTCGCCGCTATGCGATGTTTGGGTATGGTTGGAGTTGGAGTCGGTGGGAGTCGATGGATGGTTGAGCGTGGGGCAATGGCGTGAGGAAATCAAAAGATACTTCGGGAAATCAGCGGGATCAGAATTTACCTTTTGCTCGAATGCTGACGGACGTAGAGGAAGGAAGAGAAGGGGCTAGACGTATCCTCACCCAAGGGCACTGCTAAGACATTGTAGCCCTTGACTAGCATAGTCGTGGCTTATAAAGCAAGTAGTGTTTTAGTGAGCGCTTGGGAGCGAGTGGCGAGGGAGGATAAATGCGAGACTGCTGGGGGTTGGCGGTGCTTTCAGCTCCACAAGCAATCTGAAAGGAAACCCAAAAAAGATCTCACGTGCTGTGTGTGACGGTGGTTCGTAAATGACAGGGATCAGTGGGGGGTCTGGACCAGGCAAAGGGGGCGATGCAAGAGCTGCCGCGTGCAACGGCCTTCGTCATTCGTCGACCTCCCCCCTCCCCCCCCACAAGCTACACCACACCACGAGGTTCTTCGAATGAAAGTTTGATTCTTTATTACAAATGGACCGCCTTGAATATATGGACAAGTCGAGGGACTTATTGTCACTTTGTATTTCAACTGTCGTCCAAGTACATTCCCTCTCTGGGTCTCTCGCCCTTAAAACGCCATCTCCACATCCACCTACACACAAGTCATGAAAATCAATAAAATGCCAACAACGTCATGCCCAACACCGATGAGACCAAGAGCATTCGCGTCGTCGTCAACAGATACTTCCCCGGGAAGGGCCGATCCAGTTGCGACTCCAGCACCCGTGCCGTCGCCGCGTTCACAGGCGGCCTTGGCATGTTCTGTGCTTTCTCCATAAACCTCGCGAGCGCAACTCGAAGAATATAAGCTATGGAAGTCCCCACGGTTCTAAATGCAATCCCTTTCATCAGCTCCCAGCTCCTTCCTATCGAAAGCATTCCCAAGGCCAAGCACAAAAAACCAACCCCTCTCAATTTCGCTCCTGGTCTGTCCGTGTACCTCTTCATCAGCCTTGTCCTCCCCTCAGCCAACGCCTCCAAAATCACGGACCCACACATAAAAAAAAATGCTCGATTTAGAAAGGATTCTAAAATAATTGATGCGGCCAAGGCGCGCCATTCCACCAAGTACATGCACAACCCCAACACTATACCCTGCACAACGGGCTTCTCCAATTTACACCGTGGAGCTACCATTTGCAACGCCGTTGCTGGAATCAAACTCAAAAACAAGGAGCCGTACCGCACTAGTGCCGAGCCTCGCAGGAAGGGAGGAAGGGAGAGAAGGGAGGAGGGGTGGGAATAACCACCCCCCAGGGAGTAGCAGCCCCATGCGGCAGCGACTTGGAGGAGGTACTCGCCGTAGTACAAGGAAATGGGCAGCTCGGTAGGAAAGGAGAGGGGGAAAGAAGGGGAGGACGAGGCGCTGACGGTGGTGGTGCCAGTTGCTGCTTGCGGGGGGGAGGAGGAGAAGGAAGAAGGAGATGAAGAGGGAGGAAGAGGAGGAGCTGGACCGCTTGTTGAATCGGCGGAAGTGGAAGGAGAGGTGGAGGAAGGGGAGGAGAGTAGGGGGGGGGAAGGCCAAAGACGGATGCGATCCTCTTTCCGAAAGACCCAATGCGCTTCATCTTGCATTTCGAAAACTGCAATGAAAACGACAAGAATGAAGAACAGCCAGGTCCATTCAGGAGAAACACCTCCAGCACACACTACCTCCACCTGCTGATGCCGCTGCCCTTGCTGCTCCTGCGATGCTTCGAAGAAGGAGGTGAAGAAGGATACAATAGAGGAAAAGAGGGTGGAGAAGACAAAAGAGGAGAAGGAAGAGGAGACGGAGGAGGAGGAGGAGGAGGAGGAGGAAGAGGAAAGGAGGGAGGAAGAGTAATCGGCCATCTTGGGAGGAGGGAAGCAGTCAATACCAATTATTGGTGCGGGGTAGCCAGCTGCGGGGGGATAGAATAGGTACCATCCCTCTTCTCTCCCTCTCTCAGCCGAGGAGTAATCAGGGCTGCCACGAGCAGAGACCTTAAGGAGGACGAGGAGGAGCGGGGCAAGGTACATGGCCATTACAGTCAGGCGGGGCGAAAAGCCAGTACGGGTCCACCGGTCAAGTTGCGGGAGCCACAGGAAAGGTTTCCAAAAAAAGAGGGCGAGGAGCTGCAGGTGGTGCAAGGGGTTGGAAGGGGATCGACGATCGAGCATACGTATGGAAGCGGTGTGGGAGGCGAGCATCTGCTGTTGGGAAAGGAAAGCGTTCTCCCATCCCCGCATGGCGGCAGTGACATGTTCGTTGGATTGGCGGATCTTGGGGTACAGCCCCTTAATTTGCTCGTAGGGGCATATAGTCAAGTGGGCTCGGAGGTCTTTCCGAGCGGTACGGAAGCTGCACCCGTGGGGCTGGTGGGGGCATTGAACGTTGCTGTACAGGCACTCGTCCTGGTGACGCTTGCTCTCAAGGGGGGACAAAACGGTACCACAACGGACGTTGGGGCAACGGATACGGGCAACGGCCATCTCGAGGAGGAGGGCATCGTGACGTCGCACTTCTGAGGGGACAAATTCTGAACGACACAGGGGGCAGTGACAATGCTGGGCGAGTTGAGGGACAGGCGACTGCTGCTGCTCCTGCTGCTGCTGCTGAGCGGTGAGGATGTTGCGAACGATACCTTGAATGCAGGTTTTGCAGAAGACATGCGCGCAGGAGGGAAGTCGACATGGTTCGTCGAAGTTCTGGAGGCAAACGGGGCAGACCCAGATGTCTATTGGAACGTCTTCTACTTGTGCGACTTGACCCTGTAAATCTTGAGGGGTAGGAGGAGGACGGGCTGGCGATTGTTTGCCTCCAGCTCCTTCTCCTGCTGCTGCTGCTGTTGCTGCTGCTGCTGCTGCTGCTGTGGCTGTAATTGCTGCTACTGGTGCTGCTGATGGGGAGGATGATCGAGGAGGAGGAGGACGGAAGCCAGTCGCTGCTTGGAAGGCTCTGTGTCGCCCTTGATGCTGATTCTGGGGTCGGCGCATGCGTAGGGTATTATTGTTGGTGATGGCATAGCCTCTGCCTCCTACCAAGGGCATGTCTCTCATCATGACCAGGCCTGGTAGTGGTATTGGTGGCGCGATTGCATGATCAATATCTAGGCTCCCAACTGTCGCGGCCATAAGGCCTTCGATTGCGGGGGAATGGTAGTGGTGATGATGTAGATGCCCACTGGACTGGACGGTCGGCGATGCCGCCGCGGTTGTCGCTGATGACAAAACTTCCTCGCCTCTCTCGAGCTCGATCTCATCCTTCCCCTCCTCCTCGTCCACCTCTTCCTCCCCCCTGACCTCTTCATCTTCCTCCTCATCTTCCTCCTCCTCATCATCTTCCTCCTCTTCTTCTTCCTCCTGTCCCATTTCACTCTCGTTGATCTCATCATCGTCGCCGTCTTCTTCCCCTTCCTCGTTGTCATGGTCATTTCGAGAAGATTTCACCTCTTCCTCCCGTCCTTCTCCCTCCTCCTCCTCCTCCTCCTCCTCCTCCTCCTCCTCCATCTCTTTGTCCTCTTCGTCCTCCACTTCCGCCTCGCCTTCTGTGCTCTTGTCTTCTGCCGCTCGTGACTCCACACTTTCCGTTATGTGCTCCGCTGGATCCTCTGGAGGAAGCACGAGCTGAGGCAAGAGCTCGCGATCTTCGCCGTCACCATCAGCATTGCCGGCGCCGAGGCTACCAAGGGATGGAGTATGATTTAGATGCACCACGTTGGACGAGGCCAACGGGGAGGATGCAGGGGTGAAGGGTGATGAGCCTAGCCCGGTCATCAAGCGCTGCGAGACGTGCGGAGTGTTATTTGTACTGTTGGGGCGGCTGCCGAGACGTGGCCTTGTCACAGGTGGGGGTGATGGACTGTGTGACGGCTGCATGCTTCTTATTTGACCTCCTGCCCTTTGAGTCCCCTCGCCATTTCCGGCACCACAGCTTGGGGTGTCGCCCTTGTCCAACATCGGGGCGTCGTCCTAGCCTCTGCACATATGTGTGCGGGTGGGGAGTTTTGGTTGGATGGGTATTCTGTAATAACGTATCACGGTGCATAAGAAATGCTGGCTGGCATCAACAACGGGTTGCTGATAATTTGCATCATCCCACCGCACACTGAAACTTCTCTCTCGCATTTTTTTCTCTCTCACAATACACAAACAGCATTTATGGACGACGAAAATGGAAATGTGGTGGTGGCGGCTAGCCAGCACCATGGCCGTGGCTTGTTTGGAACGCGAGCATTCACGCCTAACGAGGTAAGCGATGCGGGGTGGTGAAGGAGAGGATGTCGGAGGGTGAGGTTACGAACGCAGTTTGTCCTGTCCTTGCAAATAATTGTGGCTTTGATGCAGTATTACCAGAATCTTTGAGTAAGATGTGTGTCGATATCAAGGGATGTGCTTGAAAAGGCGCATTTTAACCAAGGAGAATGGGAGCGGAGGAGGGAGGAAGGACGGGTAGAGCCCCGATTCAAGTAAAGGTGTCTACTCACTTCCCACTGTTCGATCAACACCTTCACCCTCGTGGCCCCTAGATCATCCTGCATGAGCGGCCACTGGTCGCCTTGCAAAGTTTGGAGAACCGGCAGTACTTTCCGACGTGCGGATCGTGTTTGCACGTTATTGGCACATGCCGGCAGCATCTTGTGCTGCTGGCCGAGCAAGGAGATCGCAGTCAGCTGGTTCGGGAGGACGAGGCAAGACACCTGCAGGAAGAGGCCACAATCTTTCCGGCAGCTGTGATGGCGTCGCTTGTGCCGTGCGCGATGGGCTGTGGTGAGTTGTATTGCACGCCTGAGTGCCGAGAAGAGCATTGGAATCGAGGGCATCGGTTGTTGTGCGTGGGACACATCTCGGAGAGCGAGGCAGCTACGCACCCCCTGGTGCTGTACAAAATGCACGCTTTGCGAACCAATGAGATATTTTTGCTCGTTGCCGATGTCGTAGCATTGGTGCTCACGCGCTTTGATGCTAATGGCGGAGATATAGCCGCGGCCTTGTTGCCGTTCCGTGATTTTGTGCAGCTCCCGTGGTGGGAAGTAGCGACAAACCCCGACTCGAGTAGTGATCCCGTTGCATTTCAAGATATGCTTCGGAGCCTCGTCCAAGAAGCGGCTGATCTGTTGGCGAAAGCGTTATTAACCAGACCTGGGGCGCCGCTTGCGGCATATCGGGGTGTGGTAGATGGGCTGTTCACGTCTGAATTCATGGCGTCGGTGATTGGAATGTTTGAACAAAATAATGTAGGTATCCGTCGGCAGTCACCCTTGCCTTCTTTTTTGGCCGAGCAGCTTGTACCGCGTTGTCACGAGCCCTCGGTGCTGGTTTATTTGCAGTTGCTGGGAAAGATTTTGGAGGATTGGACGGATGCAGCGGAGGAGGAGGAGGATGAAGAGGATGAAGAGGAGGCCAAAAACGAGGAGGGTGCCATGCAGGTGGACAATGCAGAGGATGTAGGGGGTTCGTGTCGCGGCGGAGATGATCATGTCCATGACCATCAGCACAAAAGGATAGCCTCATCTTATTCGTCTGCGGTGTCGTCATTGTCACCACCAGAGCTACTGGAGGCCTGTTTGACAAAGAGCAAGACGTCAGGTATCTTCTCTGCGCTGGACGGTACGGCATTGCTCTCCCTCATATGTTGCATGAATCATTCATGCCAACCCAATTGTGAAGTGCGGTGGGTAGGGGGTTTAGAGCCTAATTCGCCTTTGGTCGCAGAGTTGGTGGCCCTGGAATCTATTCCAGCAGGAGGTGAGCTGTTTCAAAGTTACGTAACAGTGGAAAATACGACGGTGGAGGAAAGGAGGAAGAAATTAAAGGAATATGGCTTTTTGTGTCAGTGCCCGTTGTGTGCGAATGGGGACAAGCACTAGGAATATTTGATGCGAACCGTTCTTTTGGCGGAAAGAAGAAGACGTCAGAAAGTACGAGAACGCATGTGTGTCCTCTGTGTCTGTTTCGACTTCTCTACTCCTCTTCTTCTTCTTTTCTGGTGGCCCTCGAGACATCACAACTACTTTCCTTACAGGGAATTTCTTCGCTCACGAAAATTATGAAGGAGGATTGCTTCGTCTACGAAAAAATTATCTCAATACGCTCTAATTAGCAGAGTCACACCAAGAGCCAGGGCTTGTGGAAACTCGGTATGTGTACCTACCTGCCTATCTGTACTGAGGAGTGGCCCATGAAACCAAATACTGGCCGTAATATGAAGAGGCCATCGAGTGCCTCGTACAGCCAATGGAAGTATGGTATTATTCAAAATTATAAATTTTCTTATGACTAGTGTTGAGTGAAGGAGGGGATGACCTTACTTGGCCACATATCGAGTGATTTCACGCTCTTGCAGAGAAAGAAGGAAAAGGAGAGTCAGTCGTGCCGTTGAGAGTGAGTTCCGCCGGGGCGCGAGCGAGTCAGGGAACGAATTTCAGCTTCTGCTGACATCCCCAAAAAAAATCGCATCACACAAGGCTGGTACGTAAGGATTGCCAGGCTTGTGTGAAATACTTGGTGTGAAAGATGGACGATAAGCGCTTTGTTTGGGGACGGCATCCGTCCCGATGATCCTCGCTCGCATCTTCCGATGTTCCAAGTGGGCAGCAACGTTGTAACTTTGGATCATCATTTATTTTTCTTTGTCGGAAGATGCTGGTCCCCCAGGCCACCACGCGCTCTGAGCCTCCGTCCATTTGTCACTACACTTACGCACACAGGAAGCTTCGGGTTCTGACGGCCAGAGGAACTGGGTCATGGCGGCAAAGACAAGCCAATAGCGGTAGCAAGGAAGACGGGACTCGGACAAGCAAGCACACGTAGGCGTCGTGAATAGCTTGGGCACGCCGCGCACACCACTCGAGCCCTTAAGGAAAGCAGGAATATTATACTCAGCAGCAACAGCAAGCCGGGAGCGGGCCGCAGGCAAAGGAAGAATTTGCTATAGGGTAGAAAGGCGGATAGATCGGGAACTGGAAATCATGCCATGCGGCGACCATGCCCCACGACTGCCGAATGAGGTAAGCGAAGCAAATTGGTGGAGATATGGCAAGATTGGGCAGTGTTTTTTGGTCCATATGTATGTGAGGATGAAGGGGGGAGAGAAACATGATCGCATCTGCCGACCGAAACTGGAGTCTGACGCGTGGTCATCGGGACCTGAGGAACGGGGCTGTACGGAACCCTCAAAAGCAGCCCAGCCCGGCATTGCGGTCACACGTGCAAATATTGATGCCCTCGCAACTGGCTCGCGAATCTCTTTGTCGTGCGACTCGTCCACTCACTTGCCTATCTTCCCGTTCCTACCTTCCCCCTCCCTCTCCCCTCCAAAAGGACCTAGAGGAGGCAGCCGGTCACTACTCGGAGGAATCTTACGACGCCCGTCGGGACAAGCACCATCACTACCTTACCCAATACCAGCTACAACAACAACTCCCCCAGCAAGGGTCCACTAGCAGCCGTACCAGCAGTGTTAGCAGTTGCTCCACAGCGCTTCTCGCCGACACGGACCACATCTGTCTTGAAGCAGAAGCAAGCGAGGAGGAAGGATCCAGCGGTGGGGACAGGTTTGAGAGCGGAGCGGCACCGCGGGTGGTGATTTTTACCGCTGCTTATTACGTGTGTGATGGCGTGAGTCTCACAATACGGAAACTCCGGGGGCACCTTCAATCGAAAGGGATCGCATCTCGCGTCGTATCGTGTGGGCCTGCGGGCTGGAGCGAACCAGATGTATTTACGGTCCCTTCAATTCCGTTGCCGATTATTAATGCAGATGATAACTTTGGGTATTCTCTAGGGCTCAAACTGACGGAACGTTGCAAGGCGCAGATCAAGAGTTTTAAGCCTTCTGTAATTCACTTCACTGTGCCGGATTTTTTGGCTTTGGATGCCCTGAGGTGGGCGAAGGCGGAGCATATCCCAGTGATGGGCACATGGCACAGCAATTATTCCGATTATCTGAAGTTTTATCATTTGAATATAATTCGATTGCCCGTGGAGAGGTACATTAGGTCGTTTTACGTTAACATGCCCATCTACGTTCCCACGCCGTTTATTCGCAAGCGGTTGTTGGATAGTGGGTTTCCGACAGAACGAGTGGGGATATGGGGGAGGGGGGTCGATTTCAATATGTTCAAGCCGTCGAATCGATCGATGGCATTCAGGCGGGAGAGGGGGATTGAGGATGATGAGGTCGTCATATTGTGGGTGGGGCGTCTGGTTAAGGAAAAGAGTCCTGATATATGGGCGGAGGTAATACGGAGATTGGAAAGAGAGGGGTTAAGATTTCGAGCTCTGGTGGTGGGGAGCGGGAGTTGGGAGGAGAATATGAAAAAATTGCCAAGGACAGAGCATTTGGGGTGGTTGAGTGGGGAGGCGTTGGCGCGGGTGTATGCGAGTGTGGATGTGTTTTTATTCCCGAGCGAGGTGGAGACGTTTGGTAATGTCACGTTGGAGGCCTTGGCAAGCGGCGTGCCGTGTGTGGCGTCAGCGGGATGCAGTGGACATCTGGTAAGTCATGGGATCAATGGTTTTGTGGTGGGAAAGGCGGATGTGGAGGAGTATTATATGTTGACGAGGCGTTTGGTGGTGGACAAGGGATTGAGGGAGCGATTTGCGGCGAAAGCAAGGGGCAGCATCAAGGAACTGGAGCATGATAGAGTGATGGATATGATGGTCACGAATTATGAGGGGGTCATGCATGCTTATCATCAGGTTGGGGGGGACGGCTGCGCGAGTCGGAGTAATGGCTGGGGGGATGTCTGGATAGCGATGATATTTCACTTTTTTTCGTTTTTACTTTGGTTGGGGACACCGTTGATGAAGGGATATGTGGCTGTCGCGAGTGGGGTGGGGGCATGCTGGAGGCGGCCGTTTTGGGGGGGATTGCCGGATCGGATGCTGATGGGCTTTGCACGGTGTTTTTCTTGTTTGATACGACGGCAGCAGCTGCAGCTGCCTCGAGTAGGGGGGGGAAGGGGAGGTAGAGAAAGTGAAGGAGGGAGGCCGGTGTTTCGAGAGCGGGTGAAGATGTTGGCGATCTGTGTGTGGTTGTCTGCAATTGTGATAGTATATCACACGTATACGAGCATGGACTGGAAAGCAACGGTTGGAGGTTGGGGAGGGGAGGAGAGGTAGGAGGAGGGGGAGGGGGGGAAGTGGAGGTAAAAGCAGAAGATGGGATTGGCACGATGGGTTATCATAAAGGGGACGGCGCGGAAAGTATGCTCAAAGATATAAACAAAGACTTGTGTGTTGTGTGTGTGAGAGAGAGAATTCGTGTTTTTCTGTGGAAGGGTGATAAAACTGCATTAGCATTCCACGGGCAGGAGGGTGCAGTAATTCCAGCAACAACACAAGCGGCAGCAGCAGCAGCACGCAGAGGAGGCGGAGGCGGAGGAGGAGGAGGAGGAGGAGGAAGAGGAGGAAGTGGGGAGTCCCTCGACGAAACTCGTCAACATAAAAGTAGTTTTTGATTGGTCCAAAATGAAACAGTAGAGAAGTCGCTATTTGAAATAGTAGAGACGGCTAAGGAGTAGAAAAAGATTAAGGCAATGAAGAGGACAACGAGGAAAATGAGGAAGGAGAGGGGAAAAGAGCGAGAGATGTGATTGCCGTGTTTCTGTACACTCTGAGACGGACAAGGAAGGCGAGGACGGTGACGATGCTACAAAACGAAATACGACCGTGCGGAGATGTATGTGTGTGCGGAAGATGGAATGAGAGCGTGCGGTTGCAAACCTCTTCCTCCCCCACACACGTGACTCGACACCGAACACTGACAACAAAGAAGCACAAGCAGAAATGAGTTAATCGTCAGTCTGCGTCACTGTTTTTATTTGTCGTCCATATTGTATTATCTCTTCGATTTTCTACCAATAATTCATCTCCAAAATATTGTATATCTTCTTATTCATATTTATGTACACACGAAATTTACTATCAGAGGAATCTCCGAAGACAATCTTTCAATAGTTATCCAACAAAGTCAACCCTAAAAAGCCCTTAAAAGCCAACCCCGCCGATCTTCATTCACACGATGTCACCGCCACATCAACAACCGGCAAGTTACATGCACATACATATGCTCCCACAACCCCCCACTTCCACACGCCTGTATCAACAGACGCAAGTGCGCGTCCGGGGTCTTCGCCATTCCACGAAACGAATCCTCGTCCTCCAACACATCCTGGCTAAGGACCTCCCCCCAGAAATCCGTCCACGCACCCCCCACCTCTTTCACCACCCTTCTTCCCACCTCCTGCGAGGCCATCGAATGAAAATACAGATATGGCGCGCACACATGCCGAGCCCGCAGCTTCCACCACGGGATATGCTTGGGATCTACATCGAAAAATGCCGTCAGAGGCTTCAGGTGCAAGCTTGCTGCAAATGAGAGGAGAGACGTCTGGTACTGTTCAAACACCACGTCCTCCTCCTGAGCCAAAGCTGTGATTTCTTCCTTCAGAACACTGGCGAGGGAACGCCAGCCAAGATAGCTTTTGGGTTCCAAAGTGAAGAAGGCATCGAGGAGGGCAATGCGAGAGGGGAGCATGGAGGAGGCTTGGAGTGTGGTGGGAGGGGAGGGGGACGACGACGACGAGGAGCAGGCAGGATTACTGCTGCTGGTGCTAGAGATAAAGTCAACCGCCATGGAATTGTCTTGCGCAGAATTGCCATCAATCTCACTCCCTTTTATCTCTTCAGCCGTTCCGTATTTCTCCAGTCCCTTCCGCTTTGCCTGCGCCAACAACGTTGCCGTGTGAATTACCACTTGCGCCCCTAAACTATGCCCAACCAACCGGTAACTCGCTGTACCTGGCGAAAATCTCCGCTGTAACACTGCTGCCAGCTGTTCAGACGCGCAGGGAACTGATGAAGAGACGTAACGCCACTTAACCCTCGTGCCACATTGAGTCAACAGACGATAGCGCATTCCAACTCGGGTGGCATTCGACCAAATCTTTGCTTCTGCATCATGCACATAGTCCTCATCTGCATAACTTGCCCAATAAAATACGCCTACGTTCCAACCAGCCTTCAGCCAGTGATCTGCAGCGTTCATGTCCAAGCCGTACTCGTCATCATTGTCGTTCCAATTGAGTGACTCACGAAAGTTTCTTATTATCGTCCTTGGTTGATATCCATGCACATAAATTACGGTCGGCTTGCTGGAGTCAAAGAGTGATGAAGATAACACGTGGTCGTCGCGTTCGCACACATCCCCCAACCCGCACCAATACAGGCCGGCCTTGCTGTTTGCGCCGATAGAGGTCTCACGCGGCAGAAATGGCGGGAGCTCCAGACCATCCTGGTTGCTAGAAAAAGCCAAGACACGAAAGGCCTGCCACCAGGAAAGAAGATGGCTTGTAAAATGTCTGATATGCCGCCGACAGGCGACAAACCAGTGGCTGTACGTGCCGAGAAATAGGAGCACGACCGAGTAGAGGACGCCGACGGGTAAAACCAACAGCCCTGCAAACCATGCCGAATAAATCTCGTCCGAACGGTCGTCGTCGTCATCATCATACTCCTGCCCATCATTTCTTGCCTGCTGACCTCGTTTTTTCGAAATGAGCGGCGTCAGGAGGCGGCCGAGCAACGCGTCCATGTTTCTGTCCTCGGCGGCAGCGGCAGCGTAGGCGACGGTGGACCCGGTGGGCGTCTGGGAGAGGAAGCCTGATACCATGGCTAGCACTCTGTAGTGTGTGTTGGAGTTGGGAGCGGGAAGGGTGTGAGGATAGAAAGCGCTTTGGTTAATGTTTGGGAGGCCAGCATACTACATTCCACACTAAGATCGAGGAGAGAGTGTGCCTGCGTAAATGTCGTGTGCAATCACGACTTCATGCCCGACCAAGGCCATCAGTGTCAAAATACTAGCCTTTACGCCAGCACTCTGACGAGCTGGTAAGCAAGACCACCCACCAAGAAATACAAGCAGCGCAAATATGAGCCCAACGAGTACAAACTGCAGCAGACGCCGCCATGCGAAGAACGTTCCTGAGTTCTCGCGTGTACGAGAAACATCCCGACTCGACTTTAATTTGAAAAAAGCGGATCATCGCCCGCTCCGAGGAAGAGGCCGACGTAGGAGGACCGTTCTGCTTGCCCGCAGACGCCGCGTGCATGCGAAGCGAAGTCAATCAGGCACCTCATTTCCCAGACAGGGGCGATCACACTCTCCTTGGTAGTATCAGAGAGTAAACCACTCTCACCAAACCACTATTATTTCCCCCCCGCTACCAACGCACCAGCAGGAGAGAAAACCGAGCCAAGAAAAAAGACGTATACGTACGAAGGTACGCAACATACACACAATGATCGGACACGAGGAGCATAACTCGGCCCCCACGGCGACCAAGCGCGTCTTGATTACAGGGGGGGCAGGCCAGATTGCCTATGCGTTGCTCCCCCATCTCATTAGCGGGCGCGTTTTCGGTTGCCAAACCCGCTTGATCGTGCACTTGCTCGACATCCCTGGGACGGAGAACGCCCTGCGCGGCGTGCAAATGGAGATTGAGGACGCAGCCTCACCCGTCGTCGTGGGCTTGGTGACGACAACAGATTTACGCACGGCCTTTACCGGGGTGGACTACGCGATTTTGTTGGGTGGGTTCCCTCGCTTGCCAGGAATGGAACGCAAAGAACTCCTCGCCAAGAACGTGGAGATCATAACCACGCACGCCGCCGCCCTGGACGATCACGCTAGCCGGGATGTCAAGGTTGTGGTGGTGGCCAATCCAGCCAACACTCTAGCACTAGTAGCGAAGAAGCGGGCCTCAAGCTTGCCTGCGGAGAACTTCTCGTGTTTGACCCGCCTTGATCACGATCGCCTCCGTGGCATGGTGGCCAAGAAACTCACCTCCCTCCGCATCTCTTCTTCTATCCCGGAGTGCAGCGCCGCCATCACAGCCACCCAGGTTCGCAATGTTGCTATTTGGGGCAATCACTCCAGCACGCAAGTCCCGTCTGCCGGCCAAGCCCAGGTGGAGCTTGGGGGAAAATGGGTTTCTATCCACGAAGTGTTGCAAGAAAAAGACGCGGCGTGGCTACATGGTCAGTTGGTCACGAGCGTACAGCAGCGGGGGGCGGAGATTTTGGCTGCCCGGAAACTGAGCTCGGCCTTGAGTGCTGCCAGCGCGATTTCGAAACACGTTAGGGACTGGGTGCATGGGACGCCTGAGGGGGAGTTTGTGAGTATGGGTGTGTTTGTGAGTAAGGACTGTACATATGACATCCCAGAGGACATATTCTTTTCGTTTCCTGTGAAATGCAAGGGTGGGCAGTGGAAGGTTGTGGAGGGGTTGAGCTTGTCGGAGGAGACGAGGCGCAGGGTTTTGTCGACCGTTACCGAGTTGGTGGAAGAGAGGGATTTGGCGCTGTCCCTTGTAGGGGGGGCATCGCACTTGTAGAGAGGAGGAAAGTGCAATATGAGGAAAGGGAGGTCTAGGGTCTTGTAGCTGATGAGGAAGACGAGGGGCATGCAAGCGAGGGAAGGAGGGGAAGAAGAAAGACACATGCACATACATACACGGTATGTCAGTTTTGTGGAAGATTAAAGGGAAACAAGGAGAGGGAAAGCGAGAGGGACAACGCGAGCAGTGGAGGGAAAATACGAAATACGTCATTAAAAATTACAATGTCTTTCTCCCTTCTCTCTCTCCATCTCTCTCTGGTTGTGTTTATAGTATAGCTAGAATGAGTGAAAATGTGGATTATAGAGGAAAGGAAGGAATGCTGAGATAGGTGACAATTGACAGCGGCAGCAGCAGCAGGAACGCTCATGGGTCGTCTTGGGGATACACAGAAAGCGAGCGACAAAGCATGACGATGGGGTCGGTAGGCCAAGGGGGTATTGAGGCCTTAATAGAGTGAAAAGAACAACAGAACACCGAATGGACGTGAGAAAAGAAGTGGATGTACGCGTCGCCAGTCAAGCATTTCCTATTCCAGTATTCTACCTCTTGTTAAGACACCCACCCCTCTCAGTGCCCCTCTCCTCCCTCCCTCCCTCTCTCCCTCCCTCCTTCCTCCCCACTACTCCTCAATTTCCAAAACCCTCAAAATGGTCACCTCCCTTCTAAACCCCTGCTTCCGCCTATAGTTTTTCCTCCGCTTTTTCTTAAAAACGATGATTTTGGCATCCTTCGCTTGCTCCTCCACCTGTAGTCTTACACGCGCATTCTGCACATACGGCCGACCAACAATTGTGTACTCTGGCGTCCCCACCAAATGCACTTCCGCACACTCAAAAATATAACCCGGCTCCAACCCCTCGATCTTATCGGAGACAATTACGTCATCTTTTGTCACCTTGTACTGCTTGCCTTTCAGGTCAATCACCACAAACCTAGCTTCTAGCCCCTCCGCTGCCAGCGCTTCAACGTCGACAGGGAGACGACCATATGCCTCGCCTTCCCCTTTGCCCGTCGGATGAAGAACGCGGGTGTGAACAGGCTGTGAAAAGAGATCGATGGAGAGAGTGTTTTGTGATAAATATCTGAGAGGGAGGATGGAGAGAACATAAAAAGGCAGTTTCAGTACATAATGCACTCATTTGCCCTTCATCACACATACCCCTGCCGGCGGTGCCTGGTCCATGGACGCGGGAGGAGAGGTTCTTGGCATGCTGGTTGCAGCGGTGGCAGTGGAGTCGGCGACAGAGAAGGAAAAGGAACGGCGGGGCACGGATCGTGATTGTTGTGGTTGTGGTGGCGGGGATGATGCCGTGGTGATGCTTCGCCAGCCGCAAGAAGATAGCGCGAGGGCTGAAGTCGACATAGCGGCCCTTGTGCTAGACGAGGACGACGAGACAGCACTCGTCCCTCGTTGAACAAGCCGTCTCAAGAGCATGACGACCTACGGCCTGTGTTGGTCATGGATGGGTTCGGTCAAACAAAGAGCAAAAGACGACAGAATCGGGCATCAGCAAGCCTCCTCCCCTGGGCGATGACCGAAGGAGGATGCAACGGCGGACGAGCTTCCATGCCTTGGCATGCGTATCGTGCGCGCGTTCCTTGACCCATGGGGTACAATCTCGCCAGGCACACCTTTTTGTAGCTCAGTCCATGGTGATGACGCGGGGTTATGTGGTTTCCAGGCCTTGGGTGTCCGTTGATCACTCCCCTCCCTCCTCCCCTACCCTCTCGCCTCCCCCTTCCCATCCCACAAAACCTCAGGACGCACAGGACAAAACCCTTCGCTCCATACCGCCTTGTTGCAGCACCAGACGCTTAACCCTTCTCTGAGCAGGTAAGTCACTTGGTGGATGGCACAGCTAGGTGGCTGAGATGTTGTGTCTCGTGTTTCCCCCGTCCTGCTAGTCACAAGCGATGCGCGTCGTGGACTGTGGCCATCCCTCCCTCACTCTCTCACCGCTTTCTCCACCCTATCCTTATAATCATACAGTCGGGAATTTCAAAAACAATACCAGCAGCACCTATATCAGACAGCAGCCATGCCCAAGAACAAGGGAAAGGGCGGCAAAAATCGGCGTCGAGGGAAGAACGAGAATGAGGAGACAAAGCGCGACCTGCTCTTCAAGGAGGAAGGCCAAGGTCCGTGGGAGCGCGCAGTGCTCGCAGACAACAGAGGGGAGACGAAAGGAAAAGGAAAGGGGAGATAGTGATCACGTGAAAGTAGAATCTGGTTCTGCCCTTGGAATTGTGACAGACCCTTCCCGTCCTCTTCCCTCCCCTTCCTTCTCCTCCTTCTCCCGAAAATAGAGTACGGACAAGTACTACGTATGTTAGGCAATGGGCGATGCGAGGTGTATTGCTTTGATGGGAAGAATCGCCTGGCGCACATTCGAGGGAAGATGCGCAAGAAGGTGTGGGTATCAGCGGTGAGTATTTGGCGGCGTCCTGTTTGGTTGGAAGGGGTGGAGTGATTGAGGTAGATGGGGGGGAAAGTCAGGGATGTTATTGTCAACTCTGCCGGAAGATTTTTTTCTCTCAATATGTCCCTCCGCCTTTCTGTTGTACTCCTTTGCTGTATCACAGGGTGATATTGTACTGCTGGGCATGCGGGACTACCAGGAGGACAAGGTGGACATCATTCACAAGTACAACGCGGACGAGGCCCGGAACCTCAAGGCATTCGGTGAACTCCCAGAGACAGGTACGTGTCTTTTATTTTTAATGTCTGGATTGGATTTCTGTGTGTTATCTTTAGGTGATGGGCAAAGGAAGGCGTGGTTTCAGGCACTCATTACCAGTACTCGTCCTCCTTCCTTCCTCCCTCCCTCCCCCCTTCTGCTCCTCTAACAGCCAAGATCAATGAGACGGCAATAGACTTGACAATGGAAGGCGGCTCCGACTCGGAGGACGAGATTGGCGTGGACTTTGACGAGGTTCGTTCCATGTCCTTTTCCCATCCTGTTGAGTTTTTCCCCTACTCTCTTGTTATTGTGGTGACGAAACTGGATAAATTTGATTTCGAGAATTTCTCGTTCTTACTGGCTCCATTCTTTTGTATGAAACGCACAGATCTAAGCCAACGAATAGAACAAGGACGACAACAGCAGGAGCAGCAACAACGGCAACAACGGCAACCACCAGACGGAGACGGCGCCCCTGTGGATGGAGTGAGATGGAGAAAGACAGGGAGGAGCCAGAGCAACATCACGCGAAAAAAACACATGGTGGAAGAAATCAAAGGCAGAAGAGGGGGAGAAAAATGAAATTTCTCGTGGCGCTGGGGCTTCACAGTAATATAAGGAGAAGTGAGGCGAGGCGAAGGACGATAGGGTGGGATATGTGTACGTACGTGCGTCTGGGTTGGAGCTTACAAGCGAAGAAAAGAATTGGAAGAAACGCTCTAACATTACAGAGAAGTCAATTTGCCAGGTCTTGTTGTTACTTCTCTCCATCCGTTTGCTTTTGGGCATTGATACAAAATGGAGGCGGGCGTTCAGCGAAGGAGTTTAGGCGATATGCGGTCAAACGAGTCAAAGTCAGTCAGTCAGGGTGCTTCCTATCTAGTCCAAGAAGTCCATGCGACACCAAAATCCATGGAAAGATCCTTCTTTCCTTGTGCATGCGCGTTTTGACCTCTCCTTGCTGGTGGTCTAGTCTCGATCGTGTCCCGGTTTTGGTAAATAGTCAGGCATCATCAAGCGAGCACGAAAGTAAGCTCAACTTCCACAGGCACTTGCTTGCCAAGGCCTCACACACTTCCCCCCTCTTTACACAGACAATTCACAGGGCTTTGCTAAATCTGCCGCGAGTTTTATTTTGTCGTGGTCAGAATGCTAAGCTGTGGACGCTCCGCCTCGCGGCTGGTGATATTGCGGAAGGTACGCATGCACTCATGGATCAAAGCTGGCATTTCCCCCCTCCCGTGCTTCTCCCACACCCTTCCTATCTCTTCTGTATGCCTATGTGAGCCTTATCAAACAATTTATTTACTCCCTCGATATATACTTACAGCCTACCAGCACCTTGGTCTTCAGTCGGGCATGGATCTCGAAAAATTTGTCCTGCGACAGCAGCAGCAGCGGCATGGCTAGGCCGACCATCAGGAGTCGCTCCCCAACCTCTGCTGCTGTGGCTGTACAATCTCATGCTTCCGAGGAGCTTGTCAGGCCACAGCGTTCCTGCTTTCAGCCCCATCCTCGTCATGACGATGGCGGGTATACCGTAGCCGCGGCGACTGCCACATCCGCACCGGCATCAGAGCATGTATCTGGGGAGTGCTTTCGATGTCCCAAGTGCTCTAATTATTTAGCTCAAGCCGCTGATGCCACGGGATCCACCGACGGGACTTTCTTCTGTTCCTCCTGCTCCATCTGGGTGTCCTCCACCGGTCAACGCGCTTGTCCTTCCTCGCCGTCACAGCACCACTACCAGGATTCGGTGCCGCAGTACACGAAAATCCCCACCCCACCCTCCTCCCCTTCTTCCACTCCTCCCTCCGGCCCTCCTCCGACCCATCCCGGCGGACCCCTTTTTCCGGCCGCCAAGCCTGGCACGCCCTCCCCAGGCAGCATCTATCCTCCCGGCGCCCCAGACGACCCATTCATGACGCAGCATAGCAGCAGCAACAGCAGCAACATCGTCGGGGTACCTGCACCTGATACCAACGTGCCTCCTCAGGTGCGGGACTCACCCCCACCGACGTTCCGTCTCTTGACACCGAAACAGATCTTTCAAGGTCTAGACGAGTACGTCATTGGACAATCCAGTGTCAAAATCGCCCTGGCCGTCGGAGTCCACAACCATTATAAGCGTCTCGCTGTCAGCCGCCCCTCCTCCACCGCCCTCCAGCAACAGCAACAGCAACAGCAAGCAGCCGCCTTCTCTTCCTTGCAGCAAGATCTAGCTGGAGACATTGATCCCACTCTACTCGCCACCCCCGACATGCATATACCCCCCCCCCCCCCCCCTCCCCCCCCCCCCACCACCCCCCGCCCACACCCCACCCCCCCTCCCCCCCCCGCCCCCCCCCCCCCCCCCACCCCCCCCCCCCGCCCCCCCCCCCCCCCCCCCCCCCCCCCCCCGCCCCCCCCCCCC
>Ga0160420_100075_pt1 | contig 59010 bp, 54 predicted proteins | sample CelAP2metagpilot_FD_108197 | JGI IMG/M metagenome (GOLD analysis project Ga0160420, IMG submission 108197) | Phycosphere-associated microbial communities from algal ponds in Kailua-Kona, Hawaii, USA - Cellana AP2-5-5 metagenome pilot | ecosystem: Engineered > Artificial ecosystem > Aquaculture >...
AAGTACTAAAATAGGATAATGCACATCGCCGCAAGCGAAAAAGGAGTGTACGACACAGGATACTCGATCCATTTTGTCTGTCTTTTTCCTTCTTGATTTGGGCATGGACGGTCGGCCCTCTTCCTCTTCGCCATCAGTGATACGCAACTACGGTCAGGCAGGCACTCAACATGTGAATGTCGTTTCTGGTCGTACTTTTTGGGGAAGGTGGTGCTGGCCGTGCGTGCGGTAAGCTTTTTGCCGCTGTTGCCGTCACTGTAGTATTTGTCCCTTTATGAGTTGAGGATGTCTTCCTGTTTGTCCGTGGATGCTGCACACAGTTCATTGATCATTGTTTAGGGTTTCGTTGATCTATCTCCACCCTCTCCCCTCTTTCTTTCCTCTCTCCGTGCTTGTCATCGTCTCATCTCACTCTTCGTTCTTCTATGTTCGTTTTGTCAGACCCGCATTCTCACTGCTTAACCCCTGTCTTATTCGGTATCTGGTCTTGTTTGTCTTGATAATGCCCGCTTGCATTTGCGCTTGCTGAGACCGACCATGAGCACGTTCAAGTCCTCTTTCTTTTTGTACTCAAATTATGTACACAGCGAAACTTTTTCTTCCGCCGTCCTCCCTTCCGCCTTCCTTTCCTCGCCCCCTTCCCTCCTTCAGGTGTTTAAGCATCCGGACTCGAGTCACTCGAGTCAGCATCAGAAAAACCAAATGCCCACCCCGGCGCGCCACCCTCTCGTCCTCCCCATCCTCCTCCTTCTCCTTCTCCTCCCGCTTCATGCCCACCCATCGCGAACCCTGTCCCCTCCTGCACGACATCCTCTCCGCCTCCCTGCATCATGATTCCAAGCCCTTCATCTTCCTCCTCCTCGTCGTCATCGTCTTCTTCCTCCTCTTCTTCCTCCTCCTCCTCTTCCTCCTCTATCATTCCATCCTCCTCCTCCTCATCCGAACTGTCATCATCCTCCTCATCTTCCTCTTCCATAACCGTTGTCACCCTGCCATCTCTCAAGAACCTCACCCGGGCCATAACCTCCAATCGTCCCTGCCGATCAAAATGAGGACTTCCCTCCCTCACGACCTCCCCCCATCCCTTGGAAAGCACATCACGATACCCCCACGGCTGCTTGGCATTCGCAAATATATCAATACTGGGTCCACGCGTCACAGACCCAACACTTATGTCATATCTCACCAAACACCCTACCGGCAACACAGGCGTACTCAACCCATCCCTTGTTTTCCCTCCATTACTTCTGCCACTACCATTACTCCCTCCCTCTTCGCATAATCCTGCACCTCCCCGGTCATTCCCTGAATTGCATATCCCCAAAAACAAACCCAAGGTCTCCCTACCCCCCACTCCTCCTCCTCCTCCTCCTCCATCTCCTCCTTCCAACACCGACCTCTCCAGATCCAGAAAACAAGGCAATCCCTGAACTATCCCCAAGTATCGTCGAATAAATTTTCCAGGAGGAAGGCTTAAGCACTTGTGCAGGGAAAACGTCCCTTTCAACACATACAGCTCATCCTCATCATCCTCTCCCCTGCTGTCAAAAGCCTTCAGCGCCGCCCTTTTGGCCGTCCGCTCCCCCTCTCCCCCATCTTCTCCACCTCCTTCCTCGCCCTCGGCCTGCTGCTGCTGCTGCCCATGTGGCTGCTGCTGCTGCTGCTGCTGCTGTTGCTGCTGCTGCTGCTGCTGCTGCTGCTGCTGCTGCTGCTGCTGCTGCTGCTGCTGCTCCGCATGCTGGGTCGCGGCCTGGTGCACGACAAAACGACGGATATGGGAGGTTGAGTCACGGAAGCACAAGGCACTTCTTAGGACATCAAGGAGACGCCCGCTCTGCCCCACCCATCTGCTCTGACTCACAACCGTCGCTAAGAATTCGCTCGTCATCGCATGCCACCTCAAGCCCGACATCAGCGAATTAAACGCCCGCTGCGTCTGACTCTTGCTCCATCCCCCCCCTCCCCCTCCCTCCCCTCCCTGCTTCCCCTTCAGCCAAGCACACACAAATGCAAACGCGTCATTTTCACTTTTCAACCGCAACGCCGGGGACCTGACCAAAAAATCAATGGCCATCAATGGCAACTGCTGCAGTCTCCCTTGGAGGTCAGGCAAGAACCTAACATACTTGTCCTTTCCCCCCCTCGAGACGTCTGGCCTCCTCCTGGACCATATTTTAGGCCCTGCCAATACGCCGATCCCTTTTGCCAAGGCCTCCCCCGCCGCCAGCAAGAGCCTGCGAATCGCCTCATGATTCCTCAGTCCGTCCGGCACCCTCTGGAACGTTTTCATGGCCAGGGTATATCCCATCCGAGCACACAGCGCCATCACCCCCTCCTCCACACACTGCACAACTTCAAATGCGTCTGCTACCAACACCAACCTCAGCAGTTCCTCCCTCCGTAGCTCCCGTCGCCTTCCCGCCGCCCCTCCTTCTCCTCCTCCTCCTCCCCCTTCCGTACTACCATTACACAAACCACCACCATCAGTACCCACCGCCTCGCTCGTAAAACTAGGACCATGGCACAAGCGAATTAATCGGGCGAAATCATCAAACTCTTCTTCATCGTCAAAATTCAACTCTAGTTGCCGTTCACCCATCTCCCGAAACCCCCCCCTCCGAAAAGCCCGGTCAAAGTACTGAGATTTTTTTGCCAAAACGACCGACCGTGCGTACAATATACGTACATGGGACCTTCCTATAGAAACATCGCGTTTCTGGTGTGGGTTGGATGGGGGCGATTGCAAAGCTTGAGGCTGTAGGAAGGGCGACGGCGACGAGACAGATCTCGTCATCTTCAAATGGCCGTCCCGTTGCTTCTCATCCTCTCCATGCTGCTGATGCTCCATCGCCAAGCCTGCTAACAAAGTCTCCGTATGCAGGCCCTTGTGTTTTTTCTGTGCCCGATCGCCTTCCACATGCTTGCGCTTTTCTGCCTTTCCTACTTCTTCCTCCTCCCCTTCCTGCTCTTTGACGCCCTCATCCACCAACAGGAGCGGCATGAGGCCCTCCTCTTGCATTAGGTCATGCTGATTTTTGTCGCTCAAAGGCCTCACACCCTCCTGTCCTGCTACAGCGGCCGTCGCTGTTGATCTCGCCAACCCTGCTTCAGTTCCTACCACCACTGTTGCTGCTGCTACCACTGCTCCTGTGGTGCCCTCCGAGTCCTCCCCTTCTGTATCCCCCGCTTCCTCCTCTTCAGTCTCATCCGCTGCCAGGGTTGTAACTGTGCTTACCGAGGACGATGCCGAGAAGCTCCGTTCTCGCTTCATGGTCGCCGTGGATGCCGCCCCACGAGCCAAAGCACCGAAACTTGCGCTGGTGACAGCGGGTCGAGCAATGGTACATTTCAGAATCACATCGCAAACCTCAGGCTTAGAAGGAAAACTCTCAAAGGAGTTACCACGCAGACGGCTCACTTCAAGCAAAGTCCGCTCCTCCAGTTCCTTGGCATCGATTCCCGTGGCATGAATTCCGAGCGCCTATTTATATGCGTAGCGTACGTGTTTACGGATTTGATCTTTTTGTCGAGTGATTTGGACGCTATGTTGGACACTAAAAATCATATGTTTTCGGCCTCCCAGATACCAAGGGCCTTCCAAATACCAAGCGCGCGGTTGGTAAGACAAAGAGGGCCTGAGGAAGACGGACGACGCAGGCGGGTGCGTCGTGGGTCGTGGGGCGTGGAGATCCATAATTGACACGCAAACAATGCAGGCACACATCAGACATATACATACCGTGGCAATTGCCGTCAAAGCACTGCTGCTGGTGCTACTGGTACTGCTTGTTGTGTTGTTGCTGCTAGGAAATCGGGTCGTCTCCATCACTCTTCCGTGCCTCCAAAGACAGTGCTGGTGCAAAAATACAGGGGAAAGAAAGGGGGCCTGTCTGCTATGCACACATTCAGCGGTGGTACGGGGGCCTTTCTGTGACGTGCAGTGGTGTGTGCAGGCGTGGTGAGAGACGAGTGCCGAGGCATGGGGGTGTGGTCTTGTGTACCATACAGACTATCGCTTGAAAACCAAGTGCAACAGAAAACCGCGAGCCGCGACAGGAGCAACGGCGGCGTCTCCGCGCCAAAATCGTACATTTCGACTCAACTCTCACCTAATTCTATCACCCATACACACATACATACATACATACATACTATCCGAACACCGCAGGCAATGAGTGCCGGAGGAGGATTGGCCAGGGTAGAGGCACCTTCTACTGCTCCAGCAGGACCAACAACGCAAGTTGAGTGCTTGCTTCTTCGCCTAGGAGGAAACTTCCCAGCCGAGGTGGGCAGGCTTGCAAACCAGTTGCTTCGGAAACTGGCCGTCAAGTGTAAGCCGGGAAGCCTGGGAAAGTTTGAGGTATGCCGGCCGGCGGTGTGTGTTGAACTGGCTTGTCGACAATGCGGGTATTTGAGTGTCTCTCGGGACTCGTTGGTGCAGCAGAGCATGGTCAAGGAGGCCATGTACCGGGACGTCTTTCGCCGGGTGGAGCAAGCCCTTAGCTTGACGAGTGCCTGGAGCGTGCCGCAGTTAGCCATGGTATTGGGAGGCGAGCAAGCTGTTAAGCTAGCCGAATGCATATTGTCGGAGTACCAGAAGCGCTACAACAATTCCTTGCAGGACGGGGGCCGGGGGGGCGGCCAGGCGCGGCCCTTTGCTCAGCAGTCCTTGTACGTGGTAGCTGCATTTTTCCTGGCCACCAAGAAGCTCAAGGTAAGAAAATTGATACTTCCGGCATCTACGGGAAACGAATTTAACGTCTGTCTTACTTAATTTTTGTTCTCATCTCGACGCACAGATCAAGATTGACAAGAAGAAGCTGTTGGACAGGGCCAGTGCCCCAACTCAGGAACTTACCGCTGTTTGCACTTCCATGCAAGAGATGTGCGCAGACCTCGTAGGTCCGAGTACAACAGGAGGCCGACGTTCCTCCATCATAAGCATAGATCGGAGCGCCCCATCTTCTTATTCTTATTCTAATTCCTCCGCCATGACCAAGAAACGAGGAGTAGCAGGGGAGGAAAGAAGAGGGGAGGATGAATTCCTCGTCTTTCAAAATCAAAGCCAAGACTCGGCTGCGCGACAGTCGCAGCAATCATCCTCTTTGGCGCCCAGCGAGGCATCAGTCACCTCCTCGTCTTTCCATTCCTCACGGGCCGCTGTCGATGTGGTAGGGGGATCAGCACAAAAGTGGGCCCGTCTCAGCCCCAGCACCACTATCCGCCCTCCTGCACCAGCACTAGAAGGAACAGCAGCACCAGCACTACAAGTGCGCGCCATTTCAATCCTGAACCGCAAGTCCTCCATACTAGGAGGGTCGGCTGGTGGTATCCAGTCCGTCGGTGAAGGGGGTAGGAGTGAACCGCAACTACCAACACCTGCTACAGCATCCACAGTCGTCGTACCACCCCGGAGGCTGTCCTTCAAGAACGAGGAAGAGAAGTCAATATACGAACAGTGGAAACGGACTGTGCTCGCAGCGGCCATCAAGAAATCGCGGCAAAGTGTAGTGGGCAATGGAGTGGTCAAGGAAAGCAACATCCCAACCAGCACATCTCAGCAGCAACAGGAGGAGCACAGCAAAAAAAAACAGATTTGATCAAGTCGACAGTAGAGCAGACAGCACATCAAAATTGCGTATGGCACTGTGCACAACAAAGACGACAAGATGTGTCACCAAATACGCATAATCATGTTCTAGAAAGCAAAGAAAATACCACACAAAAAGATTATGAGAGGGAGTGCATGGGCCAGGTTGCTTTTCCTTCTTTCTGTGGCCCGCGTGGACATATGCGTGGAGGGAAGCAAGATGAAGAGGCGATCAAGCAAGGAGGGGTAGAGATCTCCTTGACCTACTTTGTTTGCCTTTCCACCCCATCTCATCTGACACGTAAACACTCCATTTGTTGGATGAATTCCTTCACCTTTCACGTTGTTGCTGCACACATCTTTTCGTACGCCTTCAGCCTATCCTGTCGGCAGTCATCTCCCACAACTCTTTCCACCGAGCAGGAAGCAAGCAACCAAGAGGGAGCAGTTGGAAACGACTATGGATACCTCAGTCAAGGAAGCACTCGGGCCCGGACAAGAAGGCACGGCGTATGTGGGGATCTGAGTACAGCAATATCATGGAGAACGGTGCTTATGGTGCGGGGCGGGGCCTTGCGGTGGCCAACCCAAACATGGACGCAAGAAATGCGTAGTGGAATGCTTGCAAGAGGAAGGCCCTGCTTCGACCCTGTCGTCGTCGTCGTGTCCCCTGGACACGCAAAATGCACCGCAGTCATTTTCACCTCATTTACGTCTCTTCCTCTACGTATTCTTCCCTTCATTAAACACAGTCCCTTCACCTTCATCTTCTAAGCCATGCGAACCACCGCCTGCCTGCTCGCCGGCCTCGGCCTCACCCAAGCCTTCCTGGCCCCTACCCTCCCCAGCGCCCGCTCCTTCAGCCGCAAGTGAGTAGTTGTCTCATGTTGCCTGAAGTGTTCAAGGAGGTCTTAGAGCTGCAGAGATCGCTCACGCGCACCTGCCGTCGCTCTGCCATGGCTCTTGTCTCCTTTGTTCTCTCACCCCTCATCCATCCTATTCAACCCTCACCACACAGCGCCGTGACCATGAAGTTGGGCTCTTCCGCAGAGGGCCTCGTCGGCAGCGACATCGAGTTCCCCGAGTTTGACCCTCTGGTAAGTTTCTTGTTTCCCTGCTGGTTGAGCCATTGGATTTCCCCTCCCTCCAATGCCCGCTGTAGTCCGTACTCTGTCCATTCCCAAAATAGTCAAGAATACTGTGTCTAATGTCTCGGCTTCTTATCTCATATTAATCACACAGGGCTTCACCAACAACCCCAAGCCCGAGACTCTTGACTGGTACCGTGCCGCTGAGCTCAAGCACGGGCGCGTGGCCATGCTTGCCGCCCTCGGCCAGATCGTGCAACACTTCTACACCCTGCCCGATGCCTCGGGCGTCTTCTCCGCCGGCGATCGACCCTTTGAGGCCTTGAACAAGGTGGTGAATGAGCGCCCGTTGGCGGCGATCCAGATTGGCCTGGCGATTTTCGCGGTGGAGGCGCTGGGGCAATTTAACCAGGCCAAGCCTGGGCAGGCCCCTGGGGACCTCGGCTGGGACCCCCTTAACTTGAAGAGCGATGACCCCGAGATCTACGAGAAGGTGCAAAAGCGCGAGTTGAAGAATGGACGCTTGGCCATGGTAGGTGGTGGATGGTGGTGATGGCTGGGTTAGGTTGAAGGAGATGTTACGAGACCGTTCAAAAGGGAACAATCGGAGTCTTTTTGCGGTGATGTACACAACCCGGAGCGTTTTCTGATCTTCCGTTTTCCCTCCTTACTTCTTCCTCTCTCCCCTTTCCCCCTTCCCCTCGTCTAGATTGCGATTGCCGGCATGCTTGTGCAGGAGAACCTGACGGGCCTCGGGGTGATTGAGCAATGGGGTACGTCATGCAGTCAATTGGGAGGGAACGAAGAAGAAAGAGGCGAGAAGAAAGGATCGATGGACGAAGAGAAGATCCGAAAAGAGTCCCAGAAATCGTGGATGAGAGGGCATGGCATGGCTCAAAACGATCACTTCTCGACCCTCCCTCCCGCCCTCCCTCTCCTTCCCACCTCACAGTCAAGGGCGACATCAACCCCTTCGGTGATGGCCGCGGCTTTTTCTAAGCGCTTTCCCAGCCCAAAAAAAAACTTCATAGCCAGCGACCGACGACCATATAACTACAATGCCGCTCCGACCCTATCTTCCGCACTCCTCTATGAGCGGACGACGGAGGGAAGGAGGGAGGGAGGGCCACTCAGGCCCGCTATGAGTGAAATGAGGGTAGACAGGAAGGGAAAGGGGGGAGGAGGGACAAGTAGGATTCCCAGGGCGAATGTGCGTGTGATAGTTTGGGTTTTTGCCTCTTTTTTCGGCTCCTCCTGAGACAACGAAAGAAGAGAAGAGAGACAAAGCAACAGGGGGTGACGTGACGTGCCTGTTATTTTTAGACCAACCGGTGGTGTCTTTCCTTTCTCGCCTTTCTTGCCCATTCTATCTTGTTTATATCCCTATACAAGCCACGTTTTCTTATACTGCTTACCCCCCCACGGGTGTCACCTTTCCTCACTCCCTCCCTCTTTCCCTTCCGTCTCCCCATCACGCCCCTTAATCTCCCCCATCCCATCTCTTTGCACCCAACTTGTATATGTCAAGTAATGACGAAACAGAGTACAAACAGAACAAGACTAGCATGGTGAGACGAACATGCATCGTCCGAATGCTCATCCATTTCTCGCTGTTCTCAATTTTGTTCTTTTTATTTTGGTACATCCTTCCCCAACTCCCCCCCTCCTCCACAGCTGTCACTCTTACCCTCACTTTTCATCCCTTGACTCTCTGAATATTTATTTTTCCACGCCAGCCATGATAGCCAAGCTTCACTCAACCAACCATGCTTATATCCTTCCCCCGGGGCCTTCCCTCCTTTCTGCCTTCCTCCCCACGTCTTCACAATGGGGCTCAATTTTGTCTCTAGAGACTGGTTTGAGGCTTAACTTTGTTGCTTTTGGAGCTCCTGACGAAGGTGTCGGGAAAAGTCGTCGTCCGCCTTGTCGTCGTCCCAGTCGTCCTTTGTGATGGGAGCGGGGGAAAAGACGAGTGAGGGGGAGGGAGGGATGCGGTTTTCATCTTGACATTCAGGAAAATATAAGGGGACTGTCAAAACGAGGGACAGATGGGAACATGTTTGCACTTCAAAACGCTTCAGCTTTTTTTGCGGGGTTGAAAAGAATCATTGCCTTGCACATGACGTACCTGCCACTGCTGCTCGTCTTGAGCCTCGTCGACGGCCGCGTCCCAGTCTGGGTCGGCAAATTCCTGTTGCGGTAAACGGGATGGACCAAAATGGGGTAGAATAAAATGTGGAGGAACTATCGTAAAGTAGGACACGAAGTGATTGATTCCATATCGCAAATACTTTCCCCCACTATGCGCGCAGCTTGGGCAAAGGGGTTCCCTGTCTTCCACCTCCGCATTCTCACCACCCGACATCTCCATCGTGCCATACGTACCTCAAACTCGTCGTCCTCTTCCAATACGTCCAGTAACGGCGCAGCATCGTCCTTCGCCGCCGGCTTGGTCTCCGTGGTGGCCATGGTTGTGTACTGCGACACGAAAAGTGAAAGGTAATGAGAATAGACGATGCTCATTAGAAACCAATACAGGGCTTGGGCAGGAGTTCAGATCAAGCATTAAAATTGGCTTTCATCCTCGTGGCCTGGATATGTAGGTCCACAAGTGGACGTGGACCTAAGAGGTTGTAGAGACCGTGCACAATATGATATGGCAGAAACGGGGAAACGAACGACGAAGAATGAAGGTTGCGTGGAAAGGCCAGGGAGGACATGACCACCGTCGAGCCCTCCAAGCAACGGGACAGCATCCAGTAGCCACAGCAGTGTCATACTGTGTTGATGATAATTCCGGTGCCCATTGGCTTTGACTGTCCGTCTTCCCAGCTTTTCCGTTCCTCCCCGACAGCAAGCACCATCAGCCATCACATCATCATGAGCCCCTTACACTTCTTCGACAATCATTCACTATACACAGACGGCGTGATTGGGCACATCACAAGACACGCCCCTAAACATGGAGGACGACGACAAAACGGTGAGTCAATAGTGCCGCTTGGCTTGGTTGTGCGCGTTGTGTGGAGAGATGGCGGTGGTTTGCAAAGTAGGAAGAGCGCTTGTCTGGCCCTGGTTAGGAGGTTGCTGCCGGCTGTTTCTTCTGGCGCCTCTCGCAGTACACACAATCTATACACAAACCCACCCGCTGCCCCACAGACACGATTAGTGCCGGTACACTTGATGGGGGGGTGGCAGGGGGGCGTTGGTATGCCCATAAGGCCGTTGCAGGTTGCTGGCTTCATTGGTCGGAGTACAAAACCCACTCCCTCACTCTGCACCCACACCTTTCACCATGTACACAGCATTCATCGATCGACGACAGCGTCATGGCTTCGGGCGGAGAGAGCGTTGTGTCGGCTACCAGCCATCCCCCTTCTGTCGCCCCACAAGTTAGCAGCATCGCTCCCGGTGGGGCTCCCTCCTCGACAGCCTCCACGGGTGGCGCCTCCGTGACCAAGAGCGGAGGAGGTGGACGGGCAGGTGGACGGAACAAGGAACCGATGGACTTGACAGACTTGAAGGAGGGAAAGATCGAGGGGGCACCGTATCTTATGGGGGAGCTGCTGCGGGATGTGCATGGAGATCACATTTTCAAGGGGTCCTGGTCGATGAGCTATGCAGGCTTCCATGGGCCGAACCCTGTGACGAGTGAATTCGAACTGAAGCATAAGAGTCTCGACCCGGACGACACTGAGATCTTCCCCTTTGGCGGGGCCTACTCGGGTTGGTACAAGCTGAAAGAGCAGGGGGCGAGGAAAGACGTGAAGCACGAAGAACGCGACGTCCAACTGGCCTTCCAACGAAACCTTGCAGGCGGATACAACGTCCAAGGGCTAGGTAAAAATCAATACGGACAATACAAAATAAAGGGCTTGCTCACCGACGTAAAGACCGATACGGCCACGTGCGAAATTTTTCGTATCTACCAACCGGTTGCGCCTGTTCCTCCGGCTCCTCGAGGCCCGCCTGCCCCTCCCGTTCATTCCTCCGCGGCCGCTGCCGCTGGTCGGCGTGTCCCTCCCCCAAAACCTGCGTCCTTCTCGTCAAATTCCTCTGCTTCAGCTACAGGTACTGTGCCGCCGCCGGCGAAGCCGGTACCGTCCATGGGGAATGTTTCCTCCTCTTCTTTTGGATCTGCTCCTCCTTACGCGGCGCTTGCTGGTGCCTCTCATCCGTCTTCCTACTCTTCGCAAGGTGGGCCACCGAGGCTAAAAGCTCCCGGGGGTAGTGGAGACGGAGGGAACCGTGTCGGGGCTGCCAAAAAGAGGGCGTCGTCTGGAAGCGTTGGGGGAGGAGGAGGAGGAGGTGGTGGAGGAGGAGGGGGAGGGGCGAGTCGGAGGAGCACTGGTGGAGGTGGGGGAGGGGTAAATGGTGGAGGAGGGGGTGGTAATAGGGTGATAAGTGATAAAATGGTGAAGAGGTGCAATCAGATGTTGAAGGACTTGAGGGACAGGGGGTCGCATAGTTTGAATTGGTTTTTGAATCCAGTGACGGAAGCGGAGGCCCCGGGGTACTTCAGCATTATTGAGAAGCCGATGGATTTGAGGAAGGTGGATAACAATCTGCGGGACAAGGCGTATCGGGACTTGCATGAGTTTGCGGCGGATTTGCGGTTGGTGTTTACGAATGCCATGCGGTTCAATGCGTCGGAGTCGAGTGTGTACATTGACGCCCAGAAGTCGTTAAATATTTTTAACGACATTTATAAACGGGCCTGCTCGGAGCTGAAGACAGGGTATCACGATGATGCCTCTTCAGTAGGGTCGGCTTCGGCGGGCAAGGGTGGGGGGGGAGGAGGGGGAAGAAGGCGGTCTGAAGCGGTGGGTCCTAGAGCGGGCATGGCCATAACCCAGTCGCATCTGTCGCAGGGATTTAGAGACCCCGGCGCGGACTCGAACCCGTTGGCATCGGCGATGGTGGACAAGTATAAAATGGAGATGAATAAGGCCTTGACGCGGTTGGTTGAGATGGAGGGGGAGAACACGGTGTTGAAGGCCAAGCTGGCTTCTGCGCAAAAGAGGAACGCGGAGCTTGAGAAGGAGGTGGGAGGGTTACGACGCCAGCAGCAGCATCAGCAGCACCAGCAGCAAGCAACAGGACCAGACGCTGGTGTCACAGCAGTAGCAGCCGCCGTGCCAGGGGTAGCACCGGTGGCCAGGGAGGAGAGGGAGCGGCTTCTGACGTACGTGCAGACGATTGTGGACGCAGGGGACGAGAACTTGAGCAGACAGGTACTCTCAGTTGGGCCCTTCCGTCCGTCCCTCCCTTCCTCCCTCCTTCCCTCTCTCCTCTCCACCATTCTTGCTTTCTTCTCATGGACTGTCACGTCGAAACGCGGAACAAAATTACTCACTCCATCCCTCTATTCCTTCCTGCACTCCCTCCTTCAGTTGATGGACAAAATCAAGTTGCATTACCCCTCTTTCGGAGCAGGGGGGGACTACTCAATCAACGTGTATGGCTACGACGATGTGACCATTCGTGCCTTGCTCGCTTTCTGTGAGCCTTTGTTCGAGGCCGAGGAGGAGGGGGAGGAGCAGCAGCAGCAGCAGGAGCCGCTGCCGCCGCCGCAGCAGCCGGAGGACGTGCAGCAGGACCAGAATGGTCATGCTCGGCAGCAAGATGTGGAAACTCAGCAGCAGCAGCAGCAACAGCAGCACCAGCACCAGCAGCAGCAGAAGCGGGACCGGCCAGCAGATTTGGACGACGAAGACGAGGACGAGGAAGAAAGGGAGAAGCGTGCGAAGAGTAGTGGCAGTAGTATAGAAGGAATAGGAGAAGAAGGTGGTGGCAGCTCGGCGGTGGCGGAGGAAGAAAGGATGGAACAAGAGAAGGAGCCAGAAGAGGAGGAGGACGACGATGAGGTAGAGGCGGGTGGGAAGGACGCCCACATGGAAGAGGACGAGGAGGAGGAAGACGAGGAAGAGGGGAAGGGAGGGTCAGGGCCGTCATCGAACCTGCAGAAGTGGTTGGCGCCGGGAGCGACGGCCACAGAGGAGGGAGCAGGGGCGAATGAAGGCGAAGGGGAGGAGGGGGGGGAGAAAAAGGGGGTGGGGGAGGGAGGTAAGGACCGGGAGGGGGAGGAGAAGAAGAGAAAAGAGGAAGGGGGAAATGATTTGTGGGATGCGGCGCGGCAGATGAAGGAGGAGGAATTAAAACGGGAAAGGGAGCGGGTGGTGGAGGAGATGCAGAGGCAGGAGGCCTTGATGAAGGAAGAGGAGAAGAGGAAGATGGAGGTGAAGGAAAAAGAGGAGCGGCTGGCAAAGGAGAGGGAGGAGAGGGAGGCGGAGGAGAGGAAGCAGGCGGCGGAGGAGGCGGCCAAGAAGTCACGGGAGATAAATGAGGCAAGGGAGAAAGCTCGCTTGGACAGGCAGAGGGAGGAGGGGTAAAGTGAAGAGCGGGGGAGCAAGAGGGATGGAGGAGCAGTCACCGCTTGCGCTTTTGATGCATTTCTGAGCGCGTGTGTGGATGTTTGTGTGGATGTTCGTAGAAATAATTGTCGTCGTTGATGTTGTGATGTGCGCAGAACCAAAAACGTGAAGGGACGTATATGTGTACTATGTTTGTCCATCAGCCAATATCGAGGGTCAATTTAGGAGTAAAACAATCAAATGAAAGTGAACGGATAAAAAAAGGAAGTCGAGGCCGCGGAATCCTGCGGTTCTCTCAGTGCGATTAGACAGACACGACACGCCAACGCAGCACAACTGAGACAGGAGTTGCTTTTTTGAGGGGAGAAGGTGGGGGGGGGGGGAAGGAGAGAGATGGCGCATACGTAAAACTAGTAGCAAGCCAACAACAACAACAACAACAACAACAACAACAACGACAACAACAACAACAACAACAACAACAACAACAACAACAACAACAACAACAACAACGACGGACAAGTGCTGAGAGGCGCCCGGGGAAAACAGGGTTCCAAAATAAAAAGAGAAAGAGAAAAGAAAGTCAAGAACGAGGTGAAAAAGAAGAACGATCTATGTTACGTTTAGTTCCACATTGTTTGGCTGTACTTTAAAAGTGCCTTGACTTTGAAAGGAAGAGAGAGGGTAAGAGAGCACATTCCTTTTCCTCCTCCCTTTCCCTTAAAGTTTTTCCTCCTGCATCCCATTCAGTACCTTGCTTTTCTCCGCTTTCTCGCAAATATTTACAAACAAAACACGCAGTCTAGTCATTTTATCACAACGTCCTATCCCGTACCATCTCTCCTCCCTTCCATCCCTGCCCTCCCTCTCCCTGTTCTTTTCAACGCACCCGCATCATCACCACCCCTTTCTGTGCTGCCTTTGCCAGCTCCTCCAGCGTCGCTTCATGTTCTTCCGTCCATGGTAGGGTGGCTCTGCGCGAATGCAAGGCTACGCGTCGTTGGTGTGTGAGTTGAGTGGGGAGGGCCACGTCGGGTTGGGCGAGGACGAAGAGGAGGGTGTTGGTGGGGAGGGAATCGTGGAGCTCTGCCAGTTGCTGGTCGACGCGCAGAAGGTCTGGCTCAACCATCTCCATGATCGACTCCTGATAGAGGAATCGTTTATGTTGTCGAGCTGTCATCGCTGTTGTTGTTGCCGAGGATGTGAGGGTGAGAGTTGTAGTGGTCGTAGCCTCGCAAAGGCTTGTCGTTGTCGTCGTCGTCATCCGGCTGCTGCTACTGCTGTTCGTCAAGGTGGCAGCCGAACGCCAACTACTGCCACTGCTGCTGCTGCTGCTGCTGCTTAAACTACTGCTGCTTCCATTTCGACTCATCAAGCTAATCACATCTCCCTTCCGCTTCTTTCCCTTTCTCCCTCTGTCCCTCTCCGTAGCCGCCTCCTCCTCCAACACCGCTGCTGCTGCCGCGGCCTCTGTCGCCTCAGCCTCCATCCGCTGCTGCTGATGATGATGAGCTTTCCTCTTTCTCCGAGCCTCCAAGCTCTCTATCGTTAAGGGCCGCGCGGCCATCAACGACGCCCACATAAAGTGAGGTGCCAACGCCTGCCTCCCCTGCGCCTTGGCCTTGGCCACCACCTCCTCATTCGACCGACACACCACAGCACTCGTACTACTGCCCCTAATTACCCGCACCAGCGTTTCTCTCTGATCAAGCAGCGTACACCTCTTCCCAAACCGACTCCCCAACTGTTCCAGAAAATTCTCCTTCCCCCGTACAAGCACCTCCTCCCCGCCTCTGCCTTCCCCTCCCTCCTCCCCCTCCACCCCAAAGTCCGGCCCATGCTCGATCTTCAATTTAACCAAATCCAACGTCGCCTCGGCGTCTTCCCGACTGCAATGTCCGTGAACCGAGTCTTGGATGACCCGCCCCAGGTGCTTCTTCACAAGCATTCGCAGCGCAAAACGGCACTGCGGGCCCCTGGGATGAGGGTAGAGGATCGCAGTATCCGCACACCGTAAATGAATCAAGCCCACCACCATCAGATCCTGCTCCAGAGAATGTCCGACGAGCAAGGTCTCGGCCCGCACCAGGCGAAGCAGCGCCACTTGAACCTGCTCCAGAGTCGTGGAGCAGGCGGCCATGATCTCGGGTGTGATCCCTGAATATTTGGTCAGGTAATCCGTAATGTGATTGTGCGGCTTGACGAACGAGTCAAGCAGTACTCGGCGTTGGTCATCCACGAGCGTTAGCCTTGTTACTTCCATCCCTTCAGTGGTTTGGCACATTTCGCAGTCCAGGGCAGCCATCCTGTCTAGAAGCAGAAAGGGAGGGAGGGAGGGAGGGAATGAGGGACTTGGAGTGGTTGTAACATAGGTCGCAGTGAAATGACAAAGAGAAAAAGGCACGTTTTACTTCATTCATGACACGCGCATAGGACATATTATATGCCTCCCTCCCTCCCTCCCAACCTCAATCCCCAAACTACTCACAAGGCCTACTCCTCCTCTCCTCCGCCTCCTCTCCCAGCGCCTCCTTCCCTTCCTCCCTCTCCTCCTCTCCCAAGGTCTCATAGAAGCAGCAGGTAACGCCGCCGACCTTAATCGCATTTAAGCCGCCCAAGATCTGCCTCGCTTCCTCTAAAGGCGGAAGCAGCTCTCCCGTCTCTCCTCCCCACCTTCCCTCCTCATCACAGTCCAACCACCGCCTCTTTTTCTCCATGCCGGCCCCACTCTCCATATTCCCCCCTTCAGCAGTGACGAGACAGCCAATGTCATCATCATGTTCCCCCCCGTCCTTCCCATCCTCCCCCTCATATTCATCATTATCCTGGTATCCATGCCCTCCCTCCTTCTCCGTCGGGCTTCGACTCGGGGGCTCCCGTACAATCACCCCCCCCGGTGGCAAGGGAAATCCGGCCAGCTTTAATTGAGGAAGACTCAATACGTATCGCTCTGCCGGATCCACACTCACAGTCACGTCATCATCTTCAGGCAAGCATTCCTCCCCTTCCTCCCCTTCCTCCCCTTCCCCCTCCTCCTCCCCATCCTCCACCTCGTGATCATATTCGTCGCCGTTCGATCGACCGCGCTTTCTTCCCTTTTTCGACTCCTCACTTTCCAATATACCACTCTTTCCTACCCCCACACCGCCACCGCATTTTCCTTCTCCCTCCTTCCCTCCCTGCTTCGGACGAGGGTAAAACAAGAGGGAATAAATACATCGGCGCGGGTGCCGTCCATGGTACAACCGCAAATCCACTGGCCTCGAGCATGCTTGCAGAAAAGGTAGTTGTGATAAATTATCTTGCAAGTACGCGGGTTCCACCCCTGCCAAGCTCACCACCACCACAGACGTCAACAGCCGCGCATTCACCAACCGCAGCCAACTCGGGCAATGTGCATTGACACCAGCCGTCAAGATGTGCACAATCGCACGGCGCAAGTCCCCCGGGCCCAAGCAAGGCCGTCGGCCATCCTTAATTTCCTCGCTCCAATCCACCTCGGCCCGCACCACAATTCCAAGCTTCTTGCATTCCTCCGTGTCGTGTAACGAGAGCTGCCCGCTCCGCATTTTCTTCCGCAATTTCTTAAGCTTCCGACGCGTCATTTTGTCTAATACTGCTTCGTTGGCTTCTCCTGCTGAATATTTGCCGGCGTATGGCAGTGTTGGGCATGGCGTCGAGGGGCTGTCTTCCGAGGCAGCAGCAGCGGGGGGGTGCGAGGTCATGACAGCTTTGGATGGAGGCGACGCACGCTATTAGATTGTTTTCCTATGCAATCCGCACGAACACCTCTCTGGGTTTTGCATGATAGTAGTAGAAGGGAAGCGTGAGTGTATAGAAACCTAGCACATTCGGGGGCCTGAGAGCGGCCACGGCACTAAAGGACATCAGAAAATCCTTGGAGGAGGTCTCGAATTTGTGTTTATCTCCAGGCCTTGCGGCGAGGCTCAACAAGCATCTGGTAGTCATGCCAAAAATGAGTTTGTGGTGGACCCCGTGGTCAAGGGGCCTGCTCCGCACGAGCGGTACGGGATCAAGTGATGGACGAAGCTGCTCAAGCAGATCCTGTTGCTGCCGAAACACCCTTGGCATAACCGCATCTCGCTGCCCAAGGAGCCCGCCGGCGGCTGGGAGTCCGACTCCCTCACCATCCACGTGCATCATCGCTCAACTAACGACGAACTTATAGGCATTCCCACTTCCTTGACGCACACAACACAAAGAAGAGCCACCGTAGGACAAGGAGACTGACGAAGATGTCTTGCACCTGCGCCGTGCACGGCTGCCATGGGGTAAGCATGAGAAAAGAGATAGGCATGCATATGGAGGGGGGAGGGGAGGCTTTCTTCTTCGCCCGTGTCTTCCACACACTTCCACACACCTTAGTCTCATGCAGCCCAAACCCACAACACTTACAAGCAGCTGACAGAAGAGGACCTGGCCAAGCTGAAAATCTCGGGGAGAGAGTCCCCTGCGGTCGGTAAGGGTCGAGAAAAGACGCGGCTCACCAAAGGGACAGGGCAGAGCATCAAGGCTGGCACTGGCAAGATCGGAGGCCCCTTTACTCTGAGCGAGAACCCGGCCTACTTGGCGGAGCGTGTCAAGTTTTACGAGACTTTGGCAGCGAAACGGGCGGTGGATTTGGAGGGGAAGCCTAGGGCTCCTCTGGCCGTGACGCTGCCTGATGGGTCAGTGAAGGAGGGCACGGCCTGGGTGACCACCCCCTATGACATTGCTGCAGGCATTTCCCAAGGCCTTGCAGATAGTGCCATAGTGGCCAAAATTAAGTACACGGAGGCCGTGGATACTAGTGAATTGGGCTTGTTGAAGGTGGAAGATGGGTTGGATGTGGAGGGGAGCAGTGCGGCAGGAGGGGAGGGAGGAGATGCCATGCTTTGGGATTTGACGCGGCCGTTGCTGGGAAGTTGTGCATTGCAACTGCTAAAATTTGATGACCCAGAGGCGAAGGCGGTATTTTGGCATTCGTCTGCTCATATGTTGGGGCAGGCGTTGGAGAAGAAGTATGGAGCGCATTTGACGATTGGCCCTCCGGTGCACGACGGGTTTTACTATGATTGCTACATGGGAGATCACGGCGTGAGTCCGACGGAGTTCAAGGATTTGGAAAGCTTGGTGGGCAAATCAACCAAGGCCAAGGAACGGTTTGAGCGGTTGGTGGTGACGAAGGAAGAGGCGTTGGAGCTGTTTAAATACAATGCTTTCAAGGCTAGCATCATTAGCAGCAAGATCCCCGACGGAGGGTGCACGACGGTGTACCGGAATGGTGACTTGATTGATTTGTGTCGCGGACCGCATGTGGCACACACAGGCAGGGTGAAGGCATTTGCAGCTATCAAGAATTCGGGGGCGAACTGGTATGTTCAAGGAGGGAGGGATGGAGGCAGGAAGGTTTATGTGAGGATGATGAAGAGGAGAAGGATCTTAATATCGACGTTCGCTCATTTCTCACTGTACAATTCTTCCTCCCCTCCCCTCCTCCCTTCCCTTGTACAGGCTGGGCCAGACAGAGAACGATTTGCTGCAGCGTGTGTACGGCATATCATTCCCGGACAAGGAGCAGCTGAAGAAATGGCTGGCCTTCCAAGAGCAGGCCAGGGAGAAGGATCACCGGCGGGTGGGCACTCAGCAGGAATTGTTTTTCTTCCATACCCTAAGCCCGGGGAGTGGCTTCTTCTTGACGCACGGTGCGAGGATCTACCATAAGCTGGTTGAGTTCATTCGGAGGCAATATTGGGTGCGTGGGTATACGGAAGTGATCTCTCCCAACATTTTTAATTTGGACCTGTGGCACACCAGTGGACATGCGGAGCATTACAAGAAGAACATGTTTGTGTTTGACATCGAAGGGAGTGAATTCGCGATGAAGCCCATGAATTGCCCCGGCCACTGCTTAATCTTTGGACAGCGGGTTCGGAGTCACCGGGAGCTGCCGATTCGGATGGCGGAATTCGGGGTGCTGCATCGGAATGAGATCTCGGGGGCATTGGCGGGGCTGACAAGGGTGAGGAGATTCGTCCAAGACGACTCGCATATCTTTTGCACGGAGGAGCAGGTGAAGGCGGAGGTGCTTGATTGCTTGGATTTTATGAAGTTCGTGTATGGGGCATTAGGCATGACGTATCGGTTGGAGTTGTCGACGAGGCCCGAGAAGGCTCTTGGCGATATGGCCTTATGGGACGTGGCGGAGGAGCAGCTGAGGGCGGCGTTGAATGAGTTTACCGGTGGTCCAGAGGGATGGAAGCTGAACCCGGGGGACGGCGCTTTTTATGGGCCGAAGATTGACATCAAGGTGTTCGACGCGTTGGAGCGCCCGCATCAATGCGCAACGATCCAATTGGACTTTCAGCTGCCGATTCGGTTCAAGCTGAAGTATCAAGGCGGGCAGAGTGGGCATCATGGGGAGGGAGAGGGAGGAAGGGCGACACCAGTGATGGAGATGCCCTCGGCGGAGGAGGCGGCGGCGGCAACGGCGGCTTTGGATGCGACGGGGGAGGGAGAGAAGAAGGAGGCCGAGGACGTATTGGATCCCGGATATCACCGTCCCATTATTGTGCATCGGGCTATGCTAGGGTCGGTGGAAAGGATGGTGGCAGTGTTGACGGAGCATTTTGGAGGCAAATGGCCTTTCTGGTTGTCTCCTCGCCAGGCCATTGTCGTACCCGTGGGACAGAATCACATCCCTTATGCCCAGTCTGTCCGCGCGGCCTTGCACGACGCCGGGTTTTTTGTCGATGTGAACGACTCGACAAAGACTTTGAACAAGAAAATCCGCGAAGGGCAGCTGGCGCAGTATAATTTTATACTGGTGGTAGGCAGCGCGGAAGAGGAGGGAGGAACGGTGAATATTCGCACGAGGGACAACAAGGTTCACGGCACCAAGTCCGTGGCGGAGACGGTGGAGATGTTCAAGACGTATGAAAAGGAGTACACGCGGGAGGTATGATGAGTGAGGGAATTAGGGAGGGGGGGGGAAGAAGTGGAGAGGGGAAGGGGAAGGGAGGGTGGTTGAGAGGTCCGTTAGTGACGGGTGTATGGTAGCATCCTTAAGATGCAGGAGAGCGAGAAAGCGACACAAACAAAGAATAAAGATGAAGTTTGTGCAAGACATGCATGTAGTTTTGTGTCGTGAGTAGAGAACGTGTTCCGACTACAGAATACACATCACTACTATTTCTTATTGATTCCTTACATGCTTATTTCATAGCTTCTACGCCTCTTTTCCACACTGTCCGTACAGCACGTATGCTTCAGTTCAGTCAATCACACACGTTCCTCATCATGCTACCTTCCCACTCCTCTCCATTCGAAAGCCTGCCCACTTAATCTTCGCTCGAAGGTGGTGGAGGTGCGTTCGGCGACGGGTTCACGAGCAACAACCCCCTTGACGCAGCTTTCACACCGCTCTGATACTCCATTAGATACCTACTCCTCCCTTCCTCCTCCCCTTCCTCCGACGCATCATCTCTTTCCTCGTCGTCAAACGGCGAGGCCAGGTGCCCTCTCATACTCTCAACGTGACAATGCGCCCGCGCGAAACGATCGCCAATTCCAAAAGCATTTTTATAACGAGGATTGGCCAGAATGTTGTAGGTGTGCAGCCCCTTGATCAGCCCGCGCTCGATGGCCCGCGGATAAGTGACTTGAATGCAATTCACACTTTCCAGACCGTCAGCTTTCCCCAGGCAGGCGCAGGAGCTGCAGTCTCGTCCACTTTTTGGTTGCTCTTCGTCGTGGTTGTACTGCGGGTGTGCAATGTGCGCGCGGTACGTCAAAATACGCAGAAGTGCGGACACCGTGCTGACAACCGCGTTGATGACCTGCCGCGCAAGCATGGCGGTGGCGAGGACGAGGAAGAGAACGACGAGTGGTTGGATGTGAGTCTTCTGTAAATGCTTTGCGGTGGACGCGTGCATCCATCGAGTGCTTGCTTGGATGGTGCGGCCAAGTGGGGAGTTAGTATCAGGGGGAGTTTCGAATAAATTGTCTTGACTAAAGGACCAAATCGAAACAAGGACGTGGAGGAGCAACGCGATCTGAATCGTGTTAGCTACCCCGCGTGAAAGCTCGCGGCCGTAGCAGGGTGGAATGCGGTAGAAGCGCAAAAACAGGAATTTGTCCGCCCAGTAACCAACGTAAAATGACAAGGCGCCAATGAGAAGATAGATGGGCATGGTTGCTGCGTACACAAAGCACACGCAAAAGGTGACGAGGATTGCGGAATATCGGACAGAGACGGCGAATTCGGGTCCCATGAGGATCTCGTTCGCGGCATCCTGGGTCATGAGCCCCACGTCCTGCCCTCGGGCTACCTTGCGTTGTACGCGCCATTTGAGAAAGTAGAGGTAGAAGCTGGGGAGGAGGGGGCTGATGACATTGATAAGTAAGATGAGGAGCAACGACATGCCAGTAGTGTAATACCACTCCTCCACAAAATTCCCTGTCTCGATCATCTGAACATTCACCAGGTTCTGAATCTCCTTGACATTGATCAACAAGAGGACAATCGCCATGTTGATGAATTTGAGGCTCAACAGCTGGATGGTTGTCTCGAGCTGCTGTCTGTCCAGAGAATGTGGTTTCTCGTACTTGGTCATACGTTGGAAACCTAGCTCAATGAGGTAATTCATGCCGATGGTGGACAAGGAAGCGACTGCGGTCCAAGTCATCGCTACGCCCTGGGCGTGCGACGCGTCCACGCTTCCCTCCCTCCCATCAATCTCCTGCTGCTGCTGCAACTGAGAATTTTTATCCTGATAAAATCGAGCAACGAACGCCAAGACAATTGACACACTTATCAAAGAGCCCACCATGACGGTTGTCAAGACCTTGCGCATGAATTGCGCAAACCAGCTGAACTGCAAATTCTCCCACAAAATCAAACTCGGCTCCGGCGCAGACGTTACTCGCAAGCGATGCCCCGCCAAACGAAGCTCAGGCGGCATGCACAAGTAATGGATCCAGCTAAACTTGTAAGCACGCAATGCCTCGAAATAAGCCTCTTGTGAAAGAAAAGTCACAAAGGCACAAAGCGGACGGGTCTCCTGATGTGTCTGCTCCAATTTGGCGTCCAGTGCGGCTAATTGCTTGAGCAATAGCTCGTTTTGGCGCGTGAGTTTCCGGAACTCCCGTCTCCACAGCCAGCGCTGTACCTTGCTAAGGAAACTACCATTGTTGCTCGCACTAGTACTCATGCTACTCTCACTGCCCGATAATTGCTCGTTGATGTACCGACAGCGGCTCACGAGTCGCCTTCTCACCTTTACCAGCTGACCTCTAAGCTTGTGCTTCTCGATTTCCTCTGCATTATCATATCCGAAGGCCGTTTGAATAACGGGCAGGTTCAGAGCACGGGCAAAATGCACATTGAGGTCGGTCTCAGTCACTTTGGGAGGCAAGTTGGTGACGCGGACCGTAAAATCGCTGGCGGTGATGGTATACCTACGATAGAGCGAGGGAGGGAGGGAGGGAGTTGGGATCGAGAGGTCATTTCGGAAAAGAAGGAGGGCCACTGGAAGACGTTCACAGCACAAGGCAGGATGACACAATTTATTTGACTCACCTGTCAAGATACTGCTCTTCCTTCTTCTGGAAAGTCTTGAGCCAAGAAAAGGCAATTAAGAGAACGATGCATGCCGCCAAGTCCACGTGAGTGTACAACATGGCAACCCGTGCCTCGCTCAGTGTACAGTTCACTGCATCCGGAAAAGAACGCGTGAGCTGATCGCACAAGGGCAGCACCACCGTTCCCTGCCGCCGCTCAAGAGTCCGAAAGAGACTGCCGAGTGTCGTTACCACCAGGTCCACAAAATTCCCGGTCTCCTGCTGTGGCTCCCCACTCCCAAACATATTCAGCATCAACAACGGCGTGTAGATAAAAAACAAGCACAACGATGTCCATGCACACCACTTTTCAAATTTGAAGAAATTACTCATACTGCTGCCAAATGATGACAATTCAGAGACTTGCCCTTCATCCCACAGATCCAACTGCTCCCCGCAACCACCCAACACACAATACCTGCCCGTCGTCGTTTTGCAGAACGAGAAGTGTGCCCCCCCTGGGCCTCCCACCCTAGGGTCATTCCAATCGGCGTATTCTTGAGCTAGCTTCATGTCAGGAGGATACCACACCTGCTCGAGCTCGCGATGAGCCGCCTGAAAAGTGGGAGGACTTGCATCCACCGCATGTAACGCCCGGGCATCGGCAGCCCCAGGAGGTGACAAGATGCCCTCTTCTCGTAGAGCACGGTCGGATTTTTGACGAGCCAGCATTTGTCTTTGATGGCGGATGGTCACATGGGCGATCCAGCGTTGTTGGATTGTGAGAGCGGCTGCTTCCGCCACGTCTTGAATTTCGGATAGCCAGGGTGGGGGCAAAGGAGGAACAGGCTTATCTGACCAAAAGCAATTGCAAATGTGCACGAGATGCTCATGCGTAAGTTCGGCTTCGTGGCGTAGCTCAATATTATGTTGAATCTGTGGAGGGTGGGCAAGACGTGAAAAAAGAGAATGGTGCGACTATCTGCTGATATATGAGCCCACATCCACGCACACATCGCATCCACGTACCAGCACGTCCACCAATGCCTCGCGAGGCCAAAACTCGAATTGGTGGTTGTGTTGTTGAGCACGGAATATTCGATGGGCTTGGGGGGCGACTTCTCCTGCCGAGCTCCTTCGACGAGCTGCTGCTGCTGGCAATAATTGTGTATTGCCATGCTCTTGGGCCGTGAGTATGCCGTCATTCGAGGGTAGTCGTGGTGCTTGTGCGTCAACGACATGGCTCGCGGGAAGGCAGAGCGCGGGGGCCGTGGGCTCCGGCATGACCCTCCTGCTCATGCAGCGAATTGCGCGGTGCCTGTCGTTTCGGGAATTAAGACAGTGCGTGCACGTGAGATAAGGAGCTTTGGGAAGTTCTACGATTTCGATGTCAGGGAAGGGGCAGTGCGATGGTACGCCAACAAGAGTGCGAAGCAAATTGGTGCGGCTGATGAAACGGCCTTCTTCAATTATGGGCCCTGCTGTAAGGGGAGGTTGGGGTTGTTGTGGGGTTAAAAGAAATACGATAACGACTGTAGATTGTGTGCATTAATGCCACCAGCATACAGCTAAAGCTCAAATTGTCGTATATTTCAGGTATGTTATGTTGTGGATTTGATGGAGAGTCTATGTATACACATACATATATATATATATATATGTATATGGGTTGACGTGGCCATGGGGGAGGCGGCTAGACAAGGGCTGGCTTTGCACGCGACTTCGACCTCAAGCAGACAAGTTCCCACTGTCATACTTCAAAGCCTTAGTAAGGCTGCAAATGTGCGACGTGCGTGGCGAGCGAATTCTGGGCCCGTAGGGCTTTCCCTTGTCGCCTCATTTCTCTTTATCCTTCCTCTTCCGAAAATTCTAGAGTCCCGGGGAGTCATCCCCTGGTTTGCAGTTCATATGAGAACTTTTTATCGCTTATATCAACCTACTTCTACTGGCCGGCGACATGGAGATGTCAATCGCAAAAGTGACTTGTAACTTCTTGTCTCTTGAACCCAGCTCCCTGCACGTGAGCGAGTGCCCTGGACCCCAACACGCCAACTCGGCACGCACGCCACATTCATTCCTGAATTTTTGTACAACTGCGTTTAATGGATCAGATGACATGCTAGCAGTAGAAGATTCCACGGTGGCGTCTGAATTGCGTATATTCGTGTTTTTCGACTTCTGGTCCACATTCTGACTGCTTCCCCTTTAAATGCTCTACGAGTCCCGCACAACCATTAATCGACACTATCGCTGCACTCACCATAGCTCTTTGATGATTCTATTACTCTTGCGTGCACTAAGTCGAAGTGGAACTCGACGCGCATAAAGCTGTGTGTCTACCCACCCCGAGGGCTGCATACATCGTTTTTGAAACCCACGGGGCGAAATGCGGCCTCACCACTCGTGTGCTCTCAGGCCCTCATTAGCGTCGTGAAATCTCTTGCATAGCCTACCAACCCCCCTTTTGTAAACCTCCAAGAGTTGTTTTTTCATCGAACCAACCTCCCCAGACTTGAGGAATTGTTTCGCCAAAAAAAACACGGAGCAAGTTTGTTTGCATGTCCATCTCGTGCGTCATTACACACCACCTACGTATACAGCTCGCTACAACCATCCAACAAAGCACTATGCCGACTCACATCCTCGCTGCTGCCGGGCCCCGCAACATGGCCTTGGGATTCTTCCTTCTGGCCTCGTTCACTTCGACGGCCTGTGCGTTCGCCGCTCCTCGTACTCTCTACGATTTTTCGCTCAAGGATGCCACGGGCACGACGCAGAGCCTCGCCGCCTACAAAGACAAGCCTGTCACGCTGATGTAAGTCTCAAGTCGCTGGTCGGGCCCTTGGGTTTGGTATTGGAAGGTGCCACTTGTCACCTTCACACCCGCGTCTCTCCCTTTCTCTTTCATCCGAAAAAACTTCAGCGTGAACGTGGCATCTCGTTGCGGATATACCGACAGTAATTACAAGCAGCTCCAAACTCTTTATGAAAAGTACCAGAAGGATGGCTTGCAGATCTTTGCCATGCCCACCAACGAATTTGGAGGACAGGAGCCGGGCTCTGATGCTGACATCATCAAGTTCACAAAGGACAAATACGCCGTTACGTTTCCCGTGTTTAGCAAGCTCAAGGTGAATGGTGGTGATGCTTCAGAGATCTACCGCTGGCTTAAGTCTGAAACGAAGGACCCGCCTGCTGAAACCAATAAAGATATCCGGTGGAATTTTACCAAGGTTCGTTTATTGCACCACTTTTGTTGTGCCTGCGTCTGAGTCAGTTTTTTAGCTTGGTAATTACGCGACGCCATCCCTTTCCTGAGAATAAGCTGTGGTCTAGAGTCAATGTGATGGATATCTGGTTTTTGTCCTTTCCAAGGTTAAACCCCATGGTAGAAAAATGCTGATTGGAGCACTTTCACGTACCTTCTCACACTCACATGACAGTTTTTGCTCGTTAACGGCATGCCCTACAAGCGTTTTGCCCACGATAAGGCCCCGAAGGATTTTGAATCTGACATCGTAACCGCTTTGCGCGCAGCTGCGAATAAGGAGCTATAAGAGAGCATTAGTACGTGAGAGAAGGGAGAGGTGTAGACCTCTAGTGGCGCGCAGGAAGCGAGACCGAGTGACTGAAAGTCTCTCTCCTCGATGGCGGTGGAAAAAGAAACAGACGTGACATGATTGAAAGCAACTTAGTCAACAGTAAACTTGTTTCTCATTCATTTCCTTGTTTCTTATTTCCCTATTTCGCTTCGCTTTCGAATTGATGATTGCCAACAAGAGTGAAATTGGATTGGGATGTGAATAGTGAGTGGGGGAGACCTGCATAAGTCCTCGATAGGATTAACAAAAGGGTAAACAACTAAACACATAAGTGAAATTTAAGATTCTTCAAGTCCTTGTTCGGTGCGATGGGATAAGAGAATCAGTGTCCACAACTGGTGAGCGAATTCTGCCTCTCCCTTTTCTTCTTCGTCGTCTTCTTCTTCGTAATGTTCCTCTTTTTCCGTACTCGTCTTTTTCGTATTTTCCGATGTCTTGATCTTCTTGTTCTGCTTCTCGTTGTTGTTACTCTTGTCATCCTCATCGTCATAGTCATTTCAAATATCTTGCTTGCCCTCTATCGGTCGCCCGTCCTCCTGTTCCTCACCGAGCCCACTCTCATCTCTTCCTTGTTCTGTGTAGATCTTCGCCATCCCAGCGTTCCTTTCCATTCTTGCGTCTTTGCAGTTCTACTCACAAATCTTTGCTGTTCGTCTCTTTCTCTTCTCTTCCCTTCAATCAACTCAAGGCGCCTACCGTGAAAGAAGAAATTGAAATTTTCCTCTTCTCTCTTCGCTCACACGTATCTGAGTTTTTTTTAACTTGCGGCTTTTTTTTCAATATTATTTGAATAGTAAATTGAAATTATTTGGAAGGGTAAACGGATGGGGGATCATAAAAAGCGTTGCATGGAGAAATGAGTAAAAGTGCAATGCCTTCCCCGTACTTGCTGCTTGAACTGGTCGCCATCGCGGGATCTTGCTCTTCTCGCTTCTGCCTTTTTCCTCCCACCCGGCTACAGCCGACATTTTCTCCTCCTGGGGTTGGTCTCTTCCTCATGTAACCCCGACCCTTCTTCTCTCTCTTCTCTTTCTATTTCTCTCTCATTCATTATGATCCTCCCTTTCCCTCTCTCCTCCCCCCTCCCTCCCTTTTCTCCCCTCCCCCCCCCCCCCCCCCCCTCTCTCTCACTCTCTCTCTACTCGACTCCTGCAAGTGCCTTCAGAATGCACAAACCTAACACAAGAGAACAGGGGAAAAGAGTTCGACCCCAACCCACTAGCTTACGTAAGCACGCATGCACACACGTTCGCTTCCTCAAAAAGAGCCACGCATATTTATATTTATATAACATATGTAAAGGTCAATTGTTAAAGGAAATGGATTGAAATGTTGTCTATGTTCATGCTGCTGCTGCTGATGCTATTGCAAGCAATGCGCGTCTTCCGGGTATGTAAAAACAAAAAGCGCAACGATCGAGACAATCGCTGCTGATGACTCACTGCACACCTCTGAATATCCCTCCCTCTCTTCCTCCCTTCCTCCCTTGCCTCCGTCCTTTACAGCCCCTCCAGTGGCGCCAGCAAGTCTTCCAGGTCCTCCATCCCCGCGGCCACCTCGTTCCCGTCCTCGACCTCCTCGAGATCTACCTCCTCCTTCCGCATTACCATCCCACTTCCTCCCCCACCCCCACTGCTACTGCTCGGCAACATCGTATGCCGAAACACTGCTCCCTCCCTCCCCCCCCCCATCCCCGGCATCAAACTGCTTGCCGACATGTCCCCCACTCCTCCCCCTCCTCCCCCTGCTCCCCCCGCGGACACCGGCGCCGCGTCCATCGCCCCCTCCTTGCTCGTCAACGTATTTACCTCGATCAAAATAGCCTCATCCTCCTTCTTCACAAACCGGCCCTTCACACGCACCCGGGAATCCGCAAAATTTTTCCTCACATCGTACTTCACCTTTCGATCCCAAATGCGATTCTTCTTCTTGTCCCAGAATTTCTCGAGGCGCATCCGACGGGACTCGGGCGAGTAAGCCCCAATATAGTGCTTGTTCACGTCCCGTTCGGAGGCTTGGGAAAGAGAGGGAGAAGGACTGGCACGCGGGACGGGCATGAGGAGGGAGGCCGCCCCATTGCCGCCACCGCTGGACGCGGTCGTGGAGGTGGAGGAGGAGGAGGAGGAGGAGGAGGAGGAGGAGATGCCTGCAGCGTTTGAAAGGATTGGGCTCATCTTACCACCATTGCTGCTGTTGGTGTTGCTGCTGATGCCCTTGACAGCGCCTGCACCGTGCGATTTGTTGGCGAGCGCGGCACCAACCGTGGCTGCCACGTTGGCAACCGAAGCAGCAGCAGCGGCAGCAGCGGCAGTTGTCTTCTTCTGTCCCTTCGTTTGTGACGGTTGGGATTGGCGAGGGATGGCGAGACCCCGAATACCTGCCGGGCCTGAGGCAGACGAGGAGGGTGGGATAGAGGAAGGGGACGAGGACGAGGAGGGCGAGCCTGATGGCGGCTTAGTCTTGATCGACAACGCTAGCCCAGGCCCCTTCACTACCTTCCCCTTCCCTCCCAGCCCTCCTCCCACACCCTTCCTTCCTCCCTGCTGCAGGGGCACATCCTCCTTGACTGTCACAAAATATGTGCCCGAACCTCCCCCCCCTGTCCCGCCATCCAATCCAAACGGCGAGAAGCCCAAGCCCGACAAGGACCCCCCGTGTCCTGGGCTCATGCTCCTTCCCCCCATCCCTCCTCCAACCCCTCCGCCCACCAACAGGTTCAGATCATCCACCAAACTCCCTGCACCCACCCCGTGATCGCCCGCGATGAACGACGCCATGTCATCCATATCAAACTGATAATTTTCCGCCTCCCCCCCACCATGCCCTCCCTCCCTCCCTCCCCCTCCCGCTCCTCCTACTCCTCCAGTCCCCGCAGCACCACCAGCCACTCCTCCCCCTCCCCCTCCCAAGCCACTGGTAAGGTGCAGAAAGTTCATGTCCAAGTCGTCCATCAACAAGTCAAGGTCTAAGCCAGGCTGTCCCTCCAATGCCCCAGATTTCAACAACGCGTGCAGCTCGGTCGAGTCGCCTTCCACCGAAAATTTGTCCAAGGCAGAGAGTAAGTGTTCGTCGCCGGACATGATCAAATTCTTGAGTGCACCTTTCTGCATTCGATCAATGATGCCCTTGTCCTCCAGCTCCGAGGCGCTGCGTAGACGGCCGGAGATGGAGCCAGATCGGATGCGCTGGAGGGGGAGATGGAGAGGGGGGGGGAGGGAGGAAGGGCAGGAGAGACAGAGGGGTTTAGAAAATGTGCGAGGTGGCAGAAATATCTCTTTGGTAAGATGTGTGTGCTGGCACTTGATAGACTTGGAAGATGCTAGGCATGAAAATTTCGTGATGCTCGAGAGCTTTTAACGTATGAGACCGGATACGATATTTCCACACACCGCACAGGACCCATGGGATCCCTGAAATCCATGAAAAGAGGCACGTTTTTCCAACCCAGAATTGGCACTCAGACTGTCACTCTTTCTTCCTCTGTCATTCCCGCTTACGCACACGACAAATAAGACAGAATGTTGTGCATCGTACACCGGCGGTACCTCTGGCGCATCACACCCCGCCGTCACTGAATCCCCTCCAATTCCTCCCCTCCCTTCCTTCCCCCCTCCCTTCCTCGCTTACCTTGTGCATGTGCGAAGTCTCGTAACTGGAGGGCGTAAACTGGGGTGGGGAATGACTCAAGCCCAGGAATTCTCCATCGAGGAGGTCTTGCCCAGAGCCTCCTCCTATCTTGCTTCTGTTTTGATTAGACATGGCCACCGTCGACATTTCCAGCAAGAAAGTTCTGGGAGGCGCAGGTCGTACGTGGTACCCCAAGCAGATTTTGCCGTGGCTGCGATTGCTGGTGGAAACCGGTGGTATCTTCGACTTACGAGGGCAGCGGCGTCCTCCTCGTTTTACTGATAGTCTCGCTCGTCGCTCGGGATTTGCTCCTTCCTCCCTCTTTTCCTCCTCGAATGCGAGGCGCTGAGGCTACAAGGCAGTACCTAGGAAAGGCTTGCGGTTGAGAAACAGGATGGAAAGAGGGAAGTGAGAAACGCGACATGGCAGGGCCAAGTGAACGAGACCGTGCGGGTTGAGGTCTTCCAAGCGAAAATAATGACGCATACGGAAGAAGGAGCAGCACATCGCTTTGCTCTCGATGTGAAGACTGCTGTGTAAACATTGCGATTGCCCAGTGATTTGATGGACCCTTCGTATGTTTCCAAGCCAAAAGGCCAACTTACTTAAAGCTACGTTCTTTCTTTACTGCCGTCCCACACCTTTGTTGGACATCAGTACGAAAAGTAAAGATGACACACCGCTCTCCAGGTCTGGGCGCCCCTCCAATCCTATTTCACTGAGGCGTCACGAGGAGAGAAGTCAGTCTCTCGCTGTTGGACTCTGCTGTTTTTTGTGCTGCACGTCGCCAATCCGCGCCTTCTGGTCCAGAGTAAAAGTATTTCCTCTCTCCCACTAAATAGATTTAAAAAATGCGCATCACGCGCTTTGTAATGCTTCAAGGCCGACAGACCACACTCAGCCAAGATTAGATCAAGATACTTTCTCTCACGCCATTTCTGGGGAAATTTAAGCGCGACCGGCCCACTCATTACTACAGAACATTGCGCTTTTGCACATGCCGTTGGACTCGAATGAAAGCGCAAGAATGCCAAAGCCTGGTAGTGCTAGCCTAGCTGATGGTTTGTTTATTGCCGGAGGACCTTGCTTTTTTGCCACCAAGTTTCCCGCGAAATGGACGCCACCAACGTTCCAGCAGGTACCGCCTCCGAAACGGAACCCCATGTACCTGCTCCGATCGTTCCCGACGACCGGAGCATTGTCGTGACGGTGGTGAGTGAAAAGACCACGTGATTTTATCATGGCTTGTTGCGGCCGCCTTTTACTCATCAGATGCCCACCGCGACGTATGTTCCCTCTACCGTCCACGGGAAAGGCGAAGCCGCGGAGCTCCTGCTGAAAAAGGTCATGGGCGTGGTTCGATTGGACGATACCCATCTCACGGACAGTCAAATTTTGCGAGTGGTGCGACATGTCGTCTATGAAATGGTTGACCCACGTGGCTCTTCAAGGCCTCTTTATCATCGATCCCAAAGTCATTTTGAGTCAGGTATTTGGGTACCCTCCCTCCCTCCCTCCCTTCCCTTAGATCACCATCAACGACCTTCCCGGGCAAGACGTTGACGAAACGCCTCGCCTCGTCCAAGCCATTGACTTAGTGGACAAGCACGGCTAGGTAAGCCCTCCCTCCCCCTCTCCCTCCTTCCCTCCCTCTCTCTCCGCTCCTTTTACTCACCCCATCCGCTTATCTCTCTCTCTCTCCTTTTCTCCCTCCCTCCCTCTCTCCCTCCCTCTCTCCCTCAGTGTGCCCTACTGGTTGGAAGCCTGGCAAGCGCACCATGAAGGCCGACTCCATCGAGAGCTTGGAGTACTTTCAGGTAATTCCCTACCTCCCTCTTTCCCTCCCTCCCTCCGCCCCTCCCTCCCCTCCCTGTAAATTAGATTGACAGGAATGTGCCTAGGTAAAGGATGGAGGGGGGGAGGAAGGGAGGGAGGGAGAGAGGGAACGAAGTGAATTGCTATGAACAGTGGAGTCGAAAGCAGCTTGGAGTGCGATCAGATAATGGAGGGAGGGAGGTAAGTAAAAGGATACTTGCCCATTGTTTTTCTTGTTTTCTTTTCTTCATTATGACGTTGCATGCGGTGGCTGACAAATTGGACTGGACCGAGGCGCGGCGAAGAAATCAAAGATGTTACGTGCTCATGAGGGGGGGGGTGGGAATCGAATATGGGAGGGAGGGATGGAGGGAGGGAGGGATGGATGGTACGGACAGTGAGTAGACGAGCGATGGAAATAGGGAGAATCGGCTGTGGCAAGGATGACGGGGAAGGGAAGGAGGAAGACGAGGGGAGGGGAGGGGAGGGAGTGAAGGGTGAAGGGGAGAGAGGGCCTGCCTTCTGTTGAAGATATTCGATCACGTCCGATGAAGAAGAGACCAGGGCAAGCAGACACTTTTTTGCCTTGTTGTCATGATACATCTGATATGATATGGTATACCATACTAGATAGTATTCTCATATCTTAAAAACAAGAGCATGTAGACACCAATTTGCCGTATAATCATAATTCTGATCCAATATGTATGACTCCTCTTCATCATGTTCCTCTACTACAACTTCTTCGCCATCCTCCTCCTCCTCTTCCTCCTCCCTTTCTTCCTCTTCCTCCTCCTTCTTCTAGTCCTCCTCCTCTTCATCCTTTCCCTGTTACTCCTTTCGCCTCCGTAGCAATTTCTTGGAGGATCCTTTGCCACAGCCGCTCTCCTCTAGACGTCACTGACCTCGCTGACAATCTCTGCTGAGGATCTTGCATATGAGCGTGGCTGCTGGTGCTGCTGGTGCTGCTGGTGCTGCTGGTGCTGGTGCAACGGATAGGGCTTGCGCGGCCCGCAATACGTGACACTTGTGGTCGTACCGATAGTCAAGGCCACGGCACTGCTGCTGCTGTTACTGCCGAGCAGGAGGAGGAGGACGAGGAGGACGAGGAGGAGGAGGAGGAGGAGGTTGTGCTACTGCTACTGATGCTTTTGTGGCTCGATCCCCTGGCACGCTAACCCTTGGTGCTGGCTTGGTGAGTTTCAATTTATTGCTCATGCATGCAAAAGCTCATGACGCCCATCCCCGTACACAACAGGGGGAGAAACGACAGGAGGTCCACGTAAGCAAAGGAACTGCCAAAAGCGTTCCACCCTTACCTTGCCGCCCGCCTTGCTCTTCACCGGCGCTCGCCAAGTCTGCTTCATGCCTCTTTCCGCTGCAGCCTTCGTCCTTCTCCTGCTGTGGCCTCTTGGCGGTCAAGCGGGATACGATGGAGCACATTTAGGAACTAGCTTGCTCAAGGATGTGGCACATGCCCCCTGCGTCCGCCTTTTCTCTTCGAAAGGCACGACGGGCTGCCGCACGCCTCACCATGACGGCACTACGGCTCCCCTCTACCATCTCGCTGGGTTTGGCGCGGCCGACCAACAAGCGTTTCTACGACTCGAGGAAGGGGTCGCAGTGGTTATGTCGGCCAATATGCTTAACGCCACGGTGCTTGATTTCTTGGCCACCTACGCTTGGACTCAAGGAGTTATTGTCCTCGATGAAGAAAGCACTATTCCCTCTCCCGACGTCCCAACGCCCCAAGGACAAGGCACACCGAGCGTCGCCTTCACCATAGGGCCGACGCATGTATGGAACCCGGCGGGAAGCGGGTTAACGATGCAAAAATATGACTTTCCCGTGGTGCTCGCCACGGCGGCCGACGAAGGCAACGGCGCCGCGCAGGTCAAGGCATGGGCGCAGCACAACGGCGGCTTGGGTAGGCACGGTCCTTACCCAAGATACACGGCCGTGTTCAATTTCTACTTTGGCCCTACTTCATCTTCACTCTCAGACCCCCTGACGTCTGCGGATTGCCTGGGGTGGAAAGACGTAGAAGGCAACCTAGTCCCTCAGTGCCTCCCAATGGGGGGTCAATCAGTATGGGCCAGTCTCGATGGCCGCACAGGCCTACAAAGCAAGCCCACCATTCTCCTCACAGCCGCCATGGATGGGATCTCTCTTTTCCATGACAAGACGCCCGCCGCCAACGAAGCCGTCGCCTCCATCCTCACCCTCCTCGCCGCCACCAGTGCTCTCCGCAACGCCTCTGTTTTCGGCCAAATTGACCTAACCGCTGCCCCTTCTAATCTCGCGGTGGCGTTTTTCCAGGCCGACGAGTGGGGATTCGCAGGCTCCCGTCGCTTTGTCCGCGATATTTCTCCTGGAGAAATTACTTGTCCTGTTCCAATCGGAGGAAACCTATCACGTGACGGCACGGGCTCGTGTGTGGGCCCTCATGGTGTCTATCCCTCCGTAGCCTTCCAAGATCTAAGTTTGGAAAAAATAGCCCATATTCTAGCTATCGACCAGGTTGGGGTTTTGTCATCTCCTTCTGTCTCTGCCGCTGTTCCCCTGACAGCGCTCTACAACGGTGCCCCGCCCACGGCGTTGCTTGAAGCCTTGGCTATTGCTAGTGCCTCTTTAGGCATCGACAACACCTCCAGCGTGACACCCGTAAATGGAGCAGGGGCCATGCCACCTACCCCTCTGACGTCTTTTTTGCGGGAAACCCCTGGGTTGAGTGGGGCGGTGTTGGCGGGGTATGGAGGAGCAGGAGCAGAAGCCGAATTTATTGACCCGCGCTACCATTCTCACATGGATCAAGCGTCTTATTTGGACGCTGACTCACTCACGACAGTGGCTAACTTAGTTGCAAGAACAGCGTGGAGCTTGGCGTCTGGTGGGGAGGAAGGGATGGACGAAATCGTGGTTCAGAAAGAGTTTATAGAAACGTTCCTCGCGTGTTTTACGGACGACTGGGACTGCCCGGCTATGAAGCAATTTCGAGAAGCAGAGCATGACAACTTGAAAAATTACTTGGGCCAGTCTTATCTTTATACGCCACCGGTGCCTCAGCCGCCAAGTTATTACTCGGGCGTTACGGCATCGTATCAAGGGTTGCCGCTGATGCGGCATACGATGGAAGGAGGAAATAGCGGTCTTTTTTCGGCATGGCCTGCAGAGAAGGATTTTGTTCCAAACATGGAGGACAAGTTCTACGTGGTGCCCAAGCCATTGGAAGCGTTTTTGAAGGGCTGGCTGGCTTATACCCTTGGAGGGGGAGGAGGAGGAGCAACAGCAACCGCAACAGCAACAACAAGAGCAGCAGTAGGAGCAGCAGCCAACATTCCTTGTAAATCTCCTCAGGATTGTGATGGCCTCTTATGCGACAACAATCTCTCCTCCCGCGAATGTTTCATTGATATTTGTGTCTGCAAATCTGCCTCCTTCTATCACACCGCCTTGGATCCCGGCCTGGCCCCTCAACCAGAACCAGGCATATTTACAATCCTCGATGCTAAGACGCCTAATTGGGCCGAACCCAACTGGGCGAGCATTGGTTTCGCTGTCTTTCCTGACGCCAGTGCAAGAGTGGAGGGGTTAGCGCTTGGTGTGGGGGCGGGGGTGGGAGCGCTGAGTGCTCTGGGAGCGTGGATGGTGCAACGGGTGTTGGTGAAGCATCATTATTTTGATTAGATAGGGAAATAGGTAAGCGGAACAATGCTTGTAAAGCAATAGTATCATAGAATTAATGACAGCTCAGGGAAGGGGATGCTTGTTGAGGCTCTTTGACTGGGCACCTACTTCTGAGGTATTCCCCCCTCCCCCCCCATGCGTATGCTCCACTTAATTCTACCCTTCTCCTATCACCCGTGTAATGACTTGAAACCAACCCTTCTGTCTCTTTCGTATGCCTTCTGTCCTCTGCTGGCTGGTTGCGTGGGTGCTTAATCCAGGCGTGCTCCCTATTAAAAAATATAAAAATGCCTAAGTGGCGGCTGGTCGTTTCCCTTTCGCCCTCTTTTCACTGTTTCCAGCTATGTGTATGTATGTAAATCTTGCAAATCCCCCTGTCCCCATTCCCTTCCGCTATCGCTCCTTCCGCAACCAAACCGAGGGCAGCATTCACACACAGGCAGGCGTAACCTTCATCACTTTCTTCCTCCCTCTCTCCCTAGAGCTTGATGCTCTTCCAAATCTTCTCCGTCACCTTGGTCTTCTTGAACTCCCCTGCAAAATTGTTCACCACTGAGTCTACATCATCCTCATCCACAAGCATCAAATCCTTCAAGGCCTCTTTCGTATCAGGGTTGCTCTTATACAAGTCACGGAAATAATGTAACGTGTTTGCTAGAAGGTCCTTACGGCAAGACAAAAGTTCGTCTTTGACCATCTGCTGCCACTGCTTCTGGAAGTCCTTACAGGCGGGCGTCCATTCCGATATGTCGTGGTTATCCAGCCAGGTAGCCGGGGGTTTGCATTTGTCCTACACGAAAAGGAGATGAAGGCGATGTAAGAAAGCGCTCCATGAGGAAGAAGGAGTGGATGATGAAGGCTAGACAGCCAACGAGTGTAAAAGAAAGGAATAGAGGATGTGGCATAGACATCATAGGTATATGCGGGTCGCCAATCCTCAGGCGCAACGAGTGAGGAATGCCGACATGCGCGCACGGTCGACCATAAGCAGTCCGTACTTACCGCATCGAAGACATCGTACCGCCGAACGAGGAACCCAGCTTGATTGGTGGTGAACTTGTATGCATAGGAGAAGGTCTGCATATCATCGTCCACCCCAACAAGCTCTGTTGAGAGCACGCCGTTGCTGTTCTTCATCAGCTGCAGCTTCATCGGGTCGTCTCCCATGGTGGTGGTGGTGTGGGTTTAGCTGGCTTTCGTCTGATCTGTGATGAATAAAGACGATGTAGAAGGTAAATGAGGGGAACTGCACAGATATCTACAATCGTCGCATGGTTGTCACCATGTTGAGGTTGAACATGCTCTCCCAGATGCCGCACAGTAAGGGACAGGAGACATGGGCAAGTGAGTGGAAAGAGCGTGAGAAGGACGCTTCAAGCGGTTCACAGCTGGCTCTAGGCGTCGCCACTAGCAAAGTTGTATGGTTGAGGGATTGTTCTTGAAGTGTACCAGCTCCACTTGGTTTACTTGGTTCCATTACATCTTGAGGAGTAGTGTTCTGTTTTGCCGCAATGCAAAACCTCCCCATGCATGTTTAAGATAGCGTCGCCCTTTATCACAGTCCCAAAAAGGGCGCCATAAAAGTACCGCAATACAGGAACTAATGGAATCCGAGCTGCGGTCCCGCACGTACTCTCAAAAAAATGCTGTAATCGCGCAACTATAGGAAGAAATGTAAAAGGGGTAAGCGTGTCAACGTGACGCCATTTGGCGACAAACCGACCACAGGAGTCAAAGCAAGCTTCAAGTTGAACGAGCTTTGCAGCAAGGATCCGTACCTTACAGGACTAAATTAGGACATCGAGACGAATAAACACTACGAATATGTGATTCGCCTTTTATGTCTCTTTGCCTTTTTCGCCTTTAAAATGGTTTGCAATGTCAAGCTAGGGAGCAGCAGCCGGGAGACGAAAGGCTGGTTCAAGCAGGAGCCGTTGAGCAAGTCGAGAGTCAGGTCCTCAGCTTCCGCGTCGCCCTACCGCATCCTCCAAACGCTTGAAAGCACACTGGCAGCACGGGTTTATAATTTCTCTTCTAATGATTCACCACGGAGACCCCCTTTTTCTCTGGGCTCTCAAATTGGAAGACCTAAAAAGTTTATCTATTTAGGGGAGAAATGAGGGACCGAAAAATGACAGAAAAGGGGCCAAAGTGAAAAACTAGCAATTATGTCAATCAAGAGAAAATACTTATTCCAATTCTGCAAAACTGATGCTTTCCTTTATATCATCTACGTTTATCCATTTCTAAGTGCAAAATCGTGGCCATCGAATGTGCCTTATGTTTCTTTATACACGCTGTATTCTATCCTACCTGTATCTCTCCCGTCTTTTGTTGTTGTAACTACACTAAGGACCGACACAACCACCCGGTGCACAGAGTTAAAACAATAGAGAAGCTTAGCTCAGAAACCCCTGAACGCCCACATGTCTATCTATATGTATCGCTCTCCACCGACCCTCCTAAACTTGCTCATCTCCATGTGTTACCTCCTCGTCGCCTCCCTTCATACCCTGCCCATCACCAGACCCCTCCATAAACATAAGCTCCAGAGCTGTCGGTTGCCGCTTTCGTTCCTCCTCCTTCCCCTTCTTTTGCTGACCTCCTCTCCCTCCTTCATCCAAACCCATTTTCATCCCCTCTTCCTCCTTCAAAAAGCTCGATGGTTTTACCTCCTCCCTCGAAAACAGTGCCGTCAAGGGACTGCTCACCGAATCGGTAATCCGCTGCTTCAAGGAAGGAGGGGTACCAGGCCTTCCTCCTCTCCCATTCTCTCTTCCCCCCCCTCCTCTATCCTCATCAGCCGAGACAGATTCCTCCGCCAAAGCCTGTCGAGACAAAAACCCAGCAAGTGTCTCTCCTCTAGCCAGCGCCTTCTTTGCTGCTTCAACATCTATCTCTCCACAAGCCGAGTCCAGAAAATCCGTCAACGTAACGGTTTGAGCCCCCCTTGCCATGGGGCGTCTCGTCGCAGTTCCTAATCGCCCTCCTGCTGCTTTTGCTCCCGCCGTTGGCCGCTGAGAGGAGACTCGGGAAGGGAGCGTTGTCGTCCGTAACATGGGCATGACAGGTTGAGCGTGTGGGGGGTGGACATGGGCAGAGTCCTCCTCCGTTGTGTCCCACGAGAGCTGCAAACGGGGCAGAGGCTTCGTATTGGAGGAGGAAGCCGAAACATTGGAGGGAAATCCCTTTGCGGGCATTTCGACTTCTGACGAGGCAGCTGATGAGAAGACGGGGGGAAAGAGGGGGGGAGAAGAGAGGTTGGAGACGGAGCTGCGGCGGGATAGGGTTCGGCGCATGCCTTTGCGGACGGCAGCAAGCGGACCGACAGGTGTTGGTGTTGCTGGTGCTGGTGTTGTTGGAGCTGTCGCAATCACCGACGGGGTTTTCTCTCGACGAATGACAAAGGCGATGCTGCCTTTTTCCAGCCAAAGCTCCCCTTGGAAGTTACTCAGTAAAATAGGCTTGCAGGTGGTGGTAGTGCCGGAAGCTGTCAGGCTGGAGAATGTGGGGGGACGACCCAAATTAGACCGGCCTCGCAACGTCCCGTTCTGCTCTGCGGCAGGAGCAGCAGCGGTAGATGACGAGGCATCGTCTCTTCCAAGTCCGATCTTGTTATTTCCGTCAAACAACGACAACAGATCCGCTTTGCCGCTGCAGCTGCTCCCCTCCTGTCCTCCCTCCGTAGAAACAACATTTTTAGGCGTGCTTACCACGCTGGGTCCAAGAATCTTCCCATTCATGACCAACACATCTTTCCCTGTTCCCGATACACGTAAAACATGATGCCGGGGCTTTAATTGCTTCTGTGAGGTAGTAGCCGAGCTATTCAATCGGAGCGATTGCCCTGCAGCCACGCTCATCCCTTCTAATTGATGCCTAATCGTCGCCAAGCTCAGCAACCGCAAGCTCCCCCCACTCTTCGATTTATGCAACCTACCCTCTGCTCCCCCCGTCCCTTCCTCTCCCTCCCCCCCTACCTCCTTCACCTTGACAACATGCACGAAATACGCGTCGGCTAACAAGTCACCCACCTCCCCCAATTCCATCGCGGCATATGTTTCATATTGATGCAACTCATGTACAGCCAAATACCACCATAAACTCTTCAGCAATTCCGGATTCTCTTTCGCCTCCTGCAAGATGGCAGCTTTATCAAAAAATAATAAGTGCGTCAAAGTCGATGTGATATAGTCGTCAACCACTTCATCTCCCAGGAACAACTCCACCATTCCCAACGTCGTGCCCGGCGGTAAAATCACATCTCCCGCTACCACGGCCCCCCGGACGATCACATACCACCCTCCTCCCATCCCCCCCCCCCCCTTGGCGCCTCGTTTCAAGAGCTTTCGGTTGGCTCGCACATACACATCAGCGAATAAGCGACGTTTGCCGGGCTTGCGGTGCAAGAACAATTCTTCCACTTGCTCGGGGGAGACAAAACGGAGGAAACCGACCGCGGACAAGACAGTCGTATAAGAAGGAGCGGACTCACTGTGAGAATGAGCCGACAAGGCGTTGGTCGCGTCATTACACGCCTCAATTGCTGAGTGATAATGACGTTCATTCAATATCCCCATCTCGTGCGATTCCTCCAACAAGCTTCGAAAGTGATGCAACACCACACTTGTGGCAATCTCCGTCTTTACTGAATTAAATGTATCCGGAAATACAGGCAAATACGTCTCGATCGTCCGTTGAGCATCCTCCATCTCCCTCCACACCTCCTGCAGCAAAACCGCTGCCACATGCCCCGTCCCAAGAATCTTCTGCAAATCTGCTGCCAAGGACCTATGGGCCTTAATAAAATTCACCGCCAACTCAAACAAAAACGCCAACCGAGAAAACAGAAAAGACGTCGCAAGTGGTCCAACAATGATAGCGCGCTTCCACCGCTTGGCCACTTGCAAGATCTTCATTGGCACCCACAATTGCCCCTCTAATGTTCTCCATTCATTCAACTCATTCCCCGGGTCCAAAATAAGCTTGTACAAATTTTTCTCCAGGGCCTGGTTCCCTTCATTACTCAGCAATCCGGAATGGAAATTTGCCCCATACAAATGCTTAAGTACCGTCAACACCTGCACTCGCGCTCGCTTTAAAGTTGCTTCTCCGAGTGCGGCGGAAGGATGCGGGGGCATAGCAGGAAAAGGCTTAACAAAACACTCCACGCTGTCGGCAAGGCTGGTGCTATCCATTGTGTCCTTCCTACTGCTGCTGCCGTCATTCTGCCCACCGACAAAAGCATTGCCAGCGATGCCACTCCCCTGTGGACCATCATTACCACTGTTTGCCCCGCCCCATTCCTCTTCGTCCGGGTCTACCAAGGGGAGGCCCACTTGTGAGGTCTCTCGCTTCAGCCCCTCCACCTCCGGCTCCCACAACACCGTCACGTTCGACATCCTCCTTCGACTTAAACCCGTGGCAGCACTGCTGCTTCCCGCCATGTAACCGCCCTCTCTATCTGCCTCTCCTTCGTCTCCTTCTGCTTCTCCTCTTCTTCCTCCTCTTCCTCCTCTTTGGACTTCCCCTACAGGTACAGTCGAAACGAAGGACGGAGACGAGGACGACGGCGGCCAAGAAGACTCAGCAGCCGAAGCTGTAGACCGCGATAAAGAAGATTGATGACCATGCTGTACACCCTCTCTCTGTGCCTCCCCGTCTGCAACAGCAGCACCAGCAGCCGCAGCAGCCAAGTACTGGTCCCCTGCCAGCTGGTCCTGCTCATGCTCCATGTGCTCTTCTACAGTCAGGCGATTCCTCCACGCGTCCAATAAGCCCGTCCGTAGCTGCCTTAGCCCTTCGCTTGACGGTCCCTCGAGCTCATTGTACAACTGTGCATATCGCCTCCACGTCCTCCTCAATCGATTCGGGACTCCCTTCAGATTACTCGCCGTCGACAAGGGCGCACTGGCATTGGCCTTCGCCGCCGCCGCTGCTGCTGCTTTCTCCTGCGCCTTCGCATGTTTTCGACCTCCACTCTGACCACTGCTCGAGGCATTGCTCCTCAAGGACATGTATTCCGCCTCCCAACTCGTCAAGAGCGTACGCCCTTGTCGGAATCGATGCCAGTACACATCCCGCGTCAACACAGGCAGATAGCGCCACACCAACCCCCAATCCGCATCCCCCAAAAACGGCTCCCGCTTCAACTCCATCACCCTGTCCTCGACCCGCTGCTCGAGTGCAATGGATGTTCGCTCATACACCTCCTTCTCTGCCGGACTTTCCTTGTTTAACCCCAACGCACTGATCAAGGGCTTGAGGGTCGTGCCATTAATCAACAGGCTAAGCAAACTACAGCCCGCGACATGGAATAAGATCCGATCTCGGGATTCCATGGGTATTTGACTATCCTGATGGATGGCAATCGCCAGTGTCAACCCCACTGCGCCCCTTAATCCCGAATACCCCAAAACAAGGGCCTGTCGTTTATCAATCCCATACGAGCCGCGACGCAGGACAGGGTAGAAGACGAAGACGCCCGTGAATCGCAAAATGTTCATAAGCAGGTACAGGCAGAACATATATCCCCAGTCCCTCGCGACGATGTAGTCCGAAACAAGACCGCGCAGGGCCATTTGCAGGCCCTGGAGGAGGCAGGGAGGAAGGGAGGGAGAAAGAGGGGGGGGGGGAGGACGCATATTTGCCAATATGTGAGCAGTGGCGGGGCGTCGTCATGCACGGCTATTTCCTTTCCTCCCCCTCCCCCTTCTCCCTCCCTCCCTACTTCCTTTATTCGCCTCCTTCTCATCGATCCCCCACCGACACACGCCACGTACCGCGACAACGAAGATGAGCGTGTTGGTCATGAAGCCTACTATGGCCCAGAACGAGTTGAGCTCGGCGCGAACGCGGGCAGAGACGCGACCACGGCCTTGTTGGTGGTGGTGATTGATCAAAAGACAGAAACCATGGGGAACCATGTCAGACATGGGCTCAAATCCCTCCCTCCCTCTATTCCTCCTTCCATCCCTCCCTCCCTCCCTCCCTCCCTCCCGCGGTATTTACCATAGAAGGACATATATAGCCCAGCAACCACCATTGCCAAGACACCCGACGCATGCAGCCCAGTACTCTCCGCCACGATGAAACTGCCGTATCCAACGATCAGCGTGGTGGTAATCTCACTCAAAGGATCGTTGAGGATGAACCCGAGGACGTAGGAAGCAAAGGCACCAATTATGAGGCCGATGAGAGGCCCTCCCACCGAGAGACGCATGAGCGAGGTGAAAGCTTCGAGCGCTGTTGGCACCGTGCCGGACAGGACCATGCCTCGGGCTATAAGAGGGGGTGGGACCGAGGGGGGGCTCTGTTTGAGTGTCCATCTATGAGGTTTGTTTTCAATCGACGGCTGCTCTCGAAAGTCGAAAGAGAAGCAAGTCCTCCTCCACACTCTCTCCCCCTCCCTCCTTCTCTGTCTCTTCTTCCCGCACACACAATCTTTTCACAGTTTTTAAGGGAAAGTGTCGAATCATCTCTAAACCCCAACTCTTAGCCTCCCACGATGATCAAAGGTACACTGTCTCGACCTCCTCCCTCCTTCCCTCCTTCCCTCCTTCCCTCCTTCCCTCCTTCCCTCGCTTGCCTGACACAAGTTCTTACCAAGGGTAAAAAGGACGAGAGCGGAGCCATCATTGAGCAATGATTCGCCTTCGACGATGATCTGAAGGGATTCGGGCGCGCCGAGTTCTTTGAGGATGGCCATAGGGGCGACTGTGTCCTGGAGACAGGCGGCGAGTAGGAACAGAGAAACATACGAGAGGAGGGATCAGTGGTGGAATCAGAAGGGAATGAAAAGAAGAGAATGTTATGTCAAGAGTAGAAAAAGGGTCGTCGGAATCAGATATGGTCACCCTTCGGTGAACGCTGTCGTTCCATCTCCCCTCCCTCCCTCCCTCCCTCCCTGCCTCTCGCACCCACAAACATACCGTCGGTGACAAGATAGAACCCAGCAACAACGCCGTGGGAAAATCCCACCCATACGGCAAGCCGAAATGTCCTACGAATCCAATGACCATGCTCGAGAAAATCACCAGCGGAATCGCCATGCACAGCACTGAGGGCAACGATTTGTAAAACAAAAAAAGGTTGGCCGAAAAGCTGGCTTCGAAAATCAAGATGGGCAAGATGCAAAATATGACGGCCTCGGGTGATATATCCACCCAGCTGTGGATGCTGTTGCTAAAAATATCGTGGCTAACTGGAAAGAACGTTGCGAGCAATGTGCCGATGACCAAGCCCATCAAGAGCAGCACCACCGCGTAGGGGATGGGCAAGATCTTTTGTAGCCAGGACCGAGAGATGATACCAAGCGTTAAGGCCAAGCACAACGTGCCCAGACCCAAGTCCGTGAGCGGCGCATGTTCCACCTCTCCCATGGCCCGGGAGAGTGTTGGGGGGGCTTGAGCGCGCTTGGTGCCCTGCTGCGCGAGCTTTTGCTGAAAGTCCGAGCTGCCGGCAGGGACTAAAGTTGTACGTCGCCACGTGAAACAGCACAATGTCTCGCTGCCCTCCTGTGGTGGGGATAGCAGTCGGGAATTGTCTTGTGATGAGAGGAAACCATAGAATACGTTCGGGGTTTGTATGCTACTTTTCTACTCGTAATAAAGGACAGGGGTTGCGAATACGTCAGCGAAGGGTTGAAGGACTCAGCCCCAGGAATGGTGAAGGGTTGAAAAAATGCAAAGGTTGACATTATTTTCCCTGATGAGGAAAGCAAGGCCTTGGTTATGTTGCTTCTATGTGTTTTGCTCGGAGGAGCCCCGGCCCAACTTTTCTTTCATTCCCTGACTTCCATGCTATACAAAAATCGGCTGAGTGAAGGCTGCTCTCGAAAATATTCTTGTGCGAGTCTTTGTGAGGTCTTGGATGAGGAATTTTTGTGTTATTTTATCCTCGTCATGTGAGTCTTTGAAAACTCTTTGATTGATTATTGAGGAAGTCTGCAGGCACTTGTACCTTTTCTCTTAGCTCGCTCTTACCCAGCGAGGTTATTTCGCGTTCTCCGGCCCATGCTGCCGCCTTTACTATTGCTTAATGCCTTGAATTATATCCTCCTCTTCAAAGCATAAGGCGGGACAACAATGACCATCATCATTATTATGTCCTCCAAGAATACCAAGTCTTGTCAGAGTCAGCGTCGCCCACGCCCAGCCTGTAGGACCATAACGCGCAAGAGACCTTAGCCGTCACGTCCCCCTGGTATATCGAAGCAAGGAAGTCAAAGCCAATGTATAATGAAGCAAGGCAAGTCATTAACGGAATGGTCCTTATTTATCTCCCCTATCCAAGGCATTTACCGGTAAGCACCGTGGTCTTCCATAAATGATTCTGAGAGAGATGATGACCGGGACGGTAGCCCTATATCTCCATCTCTGACTTACTTGGTAGGTATTACACGAGGACCTCTTGACACCAAAAAGTTGATCGAAACCAGGTGCAGGCCACTTTAAATTGCCCAGAGAGATCGATGAAAAATCCACCCCAAAAAAGGCAAAAAAACGCAAAGACAACTGCAGGGTTAAGGTGTTGGTTAATTCGTTCTGAATTGTTTTCATTTTAATAATTTATTTTATCTTTTATCACAATATAGTCGTTTACTCCTACTTTCTAACTTGTCGTCAGTTTCTTCCGCTTTTGCCAACTGTCAGGATTCCTTGGCGGGAAACGACAAATGGATGGGGCCGGCTCAGGCCTTCTGAGGGCTAAATTAAGGCTGCCAGACCCTCCGGTCCCTTCGTTGCTTAACCACAAGGCGCTCCCGTCGTTCGTCCCCCCCCAGTGTTCCTGAAATCGGAACAAAAAGGGTGCGATCGCACGGGCCAGGCTGTGTGATCGCTCGACACCGCCTGCTTGGTTAGGTTGCACGGCTCCCAGACGTTCTTCTCGAGCCATCGCTGGCCGGATGGGATTACCCCAGTAGGCGGTGGTTTGTAGCGCATCATCAACACGAAGGAAAAGACTATCAGTGATACGTTCATTTTTCATTACCCAGAAATGTTGCGGTGCCATTCTTCCGGTACCTCCAACTCTCACTTGACTAGGAAAGCCATACAGACGTCCAAGGTACGTCGACATGGGCAACAACGCTTCTTCACGCATTCCGGCTACCCTATTGATATTACCCTGGAGGGGAAAAGAGAGATTGGATAGACTGGGCTGGACATCTACCTCTAGGGCATTTCTCAAACATTTCACATCCATATTCTGCCCTAACACTCTCTCCTTGCTCGCATGCAGACTCCCACTATTTTCCCGATTCCCCCCCCTTTTCCTCTTGCAGCGCTTCTCTCGCCAACGCTGCAGTTCTTTTCCAGATACCATCGATCTTCTACTTCATAGCATTCCGGAAAACTACTTCGCGGCTTACCTTCAATCTAAGTTGGGAAGATCGTATCGCAAGGCTGGCTACTTTGAAAGGCAACAAAGCTGAGAAAGAGACTCTCGAGATGTTACAAGAATTTCGTGCAGACTTGACCAGGGTTGCATGGAGTTAGAGAGCACTTGACCAAGCACAAACGTCATCTGTTGCATGTAATATGTGAACATCTTGGACTGATTCCCAGGTTTTACGGTCCTCACAGATATCGCCAATTGAAAATTATGAAACTGTAGGTGTGGTCTTGGGATTTCACTGCGACTCGAGAGGAGTAAGAAGAAGACAAAGAGGTCCTCTTTTGTAAGGACTAGGTCTGGAGCTGGTTGCTTAGGCGATACTTTCAAAGTAGCCCACCATGGCAGCGAGAATAAGTACAATTTATCATGTGTTACAGGCCGGCACATTTTTCCCTTTTCTAATATTTGTGCATGTTGAGGGAGATTTTTTTCCCCGTTCCTTTTCAGCCCTCCCAGGAGGCGCGAAAGAGGCGCTTATAGAATGATGTGTATTTAAGGGAACGGTTCGTCGTCATTCAAGGGAACGATTCGTATCTAGAGCTCAATATTGTTTTTGAACAAATGACTCTTCGCATTGGAAAGAACAGGCATATGCTTTTCCGAATTGTTTCCGACTTCCTCCTCCCCCGTTTCCGAATTCTTTCCGACTCCACCGTCCCTTCCTCCCTCTTCAGCACGCAGCTCCCGCTGGGCAGGGGCAGGATAAAAGCGCGGTGCGAGATGAAAGCCGTGCAATGGTAGATTGAAATAGAACTTCCTTTAATCGTTTTTGAACACTAGATGTCTGCCTACCTCGCTTCCTTCTCCAATTTGTTTCTATGGTGTTTTTTGCACACGATTATTTTTCGCTTTGCAAACGATTTTCAAGCCCTCAATTTTATGGCTAGCGGAAAGGGAATGGAGGGTGAGTATCATTATCAAGCAGATCGTCACTGACTACTGAATCATCGGAAAGTCTTAAGCCCCGATGCTCTCGACCTTTGGGACAAGTCGTTGGCCATCTGCGTGTGGTAAGAATGCAGAATGCATACCTTGGCCGTGTAGAGGTGTCCATTCCAGTCATGGGACGTACCGTCAAAGTTACTTAATTACCAAGAAAGCAAACTGTCGCCTTTGTTCATGGGCATGCTGGAAATGGCCATTCTACGTCACGTGCACCATGAAGACGGCTTGTAACATTGTATCATGGTTGCACGTCTTGGTAGAGCCACAAAGTGCCCATGTCTGAAGCTCGGCTCTCTCGCCAGCCGGCAACGGCAAATCCCGGGCAAATCGTCGATAACCATCTTATAACTGAACCAGAGGATGATGATGGCCTCTAGTGTTTTACCACCATCACGTAAGTCACATGTGCCTGTCCTGCGTACATGAATGCAAACATTGCGCACTGATGGCAGAGTCGTGTCGCTTATCGAGATCGTGCGGTGTTGGTCTCTTGTCCAGTCCATTGGCCGGCCGACAGCGGGGATTCAAAGTTGAACCCTACGACGACGACGAAGCAGCGCTAAACCACCGCAAAAGCGAATCGTAAGACAAGCATGTGGGTCCCGAAGACTCTGCGTATGATATGCGAATGGATAAGTCGTGCAAGTGGGTGGGTACCCATGTCGTTGCGGACGTTGCTTTACGACAGATAATGAGAATCTCAAGAAGGCGGGCGAGAACTTCCTGGGCCAGGCCGTTGCCATTCCCCGCTCGTGCCCTTCAGTGTGGCATGGGAGTTCCTGGTAAAGCCGGCCGCGATGGTAATGTATGCCTTGCCTAAATGTGCCGGGCCAGGCGTGTGCCCTGGGTCCTTCCAGCATCTCTGGCGACCAACGCACCAATGAAAACCTTTTCGAATCATATGTTTATCTCCACACGATTTTTTACGAAGTCCACATCTCACACGACCACATGGCCGCCACACACACAAATACACACACCACTACACAACAATTAGAGAGGCAAGCATAAGACCAGGGAGGTTGCTGACTTTCTCCGGCATCAGCACCAGCATCAGCACCAGCACTTTGCGGCGGGCGACGATACGATCGAGACCGACGCGGACGGCTGACGACTAATATGGTGGCGGAAGTGGAGCTCGGAAAGGGTGGCGCACTTGCAACCAATGGCAACGGAACTATCAAGGAGGAGGAAAAGCCGAAGGTGGAGTATGCGGAGCACACCTGGTCGTATGAGGAGCTTGAAAGCAAGCTGGCCATAAAGCTTGACACGGCTCAGCTCTCCAAGAGCTCGGGTTTGACGGTAGCGGATGCCAAGAAGCGGCTAGAGGAGAACGGGCCGAATGCATTGACACCCCCGCCTGTCACTCCCTGGTTTTTGGCTTTGCTAGCTAAATTTCTCGACCCCTTCATGATTCTCTTGGAGATTGCCGCAGTGCTCTGCTTCATCCTCTTTGCTACCAATAAAAAAGCTCCCGATAATATCATTAACCTTTACATCGGTATTGTCCTGGTGGTAGTCGTGTGCTTGACATCCTTTTTGAGCTACTATCAAGAGGGACAGAGTGCTAAGGTGATGAATTCCTTCAAAGGCATGATGTCGGAGAACGCCCGCGTCCGCCGCGGGGGGAAAGAAGCAGATGTCCCTTCAGAGGACTTGGTGCTCGGTGATCTGGTGATAATTGAGTCGGGAAAGCGCGTCCCTGCGGATTTACGCATCATCCTAAGCGATTCTCTGAAGGTGGAAAATTCGTCTTTTACTGGCGAACCGGAACCGGTGGAGTTGCAGTTGGACCAGACGGACGACGAGGCTCTGCATTCGAAAAACCTCGCGTTTAATTCAGCGATGGTTGTGGAGGGGAATGGGATCGGAGTTGTGGTGCGTACGGGTGATAACACCATGATCGGGTCAATCGCTTCTCTTGTTGGGGTTACCAAAGGGGGGAAGTCGACACTGGAGGCGGAGGTCGTTGGGTTTGTCCACTTCATTACGAAATTTGCTGTGGCCTCGGCGTTGGTCTTCTATGCAATTGCCTTGATTAAGACGTGTGCCTTCAAAATAGGGGGGGAATGCAATTACATCAAGACCTTCATTGATGTGTTTATTGTGGTGCTGATTGCAAATGTGCCGGAGGGGCTGCCGGCAACGGTGACAAGTTGCTTGACGGTGTGTGCGCAGAATTTGGCCAAGCGCCACGTATTTGTCAAGAGGCTCGACTGCGTGGAGACGCTGGGATCGTGCACGGTGGTGGCGAGTGATAAAACAGGCACCTTGACGCAGAACAAGATGACGGTGTCGCACTTATGGGTGGATGGGAGGACGAGGACCACAGAGTTCATTACGAGGGAGGGGAATGTGAATCAATGGGGGAGCTTTAATGAAATTGTCATTGCAGGCTCCTTGTGCAACATGTGCAAGTATGAGGTCGATCAAACCGCCCCTGCCGTTGTCCCCAACACCATTGATCGCTCTCAATATACCTTGCGCGGCAATAGCAACGCCACGATGAACAGCTACACCCTCTCCAGGCGCCCTACGTCTGTTGTTGGGCCGACAGGATCGCAGATGACCTACCAAGGTACACTGGCTCGACGACAGAGCAATGCGCAAGGACAGGGGCCCAAGAGCACAATTCTGAACCCTTCTTTCTTCGATGGCGCTGCAGCTTTGGAAGCTGGGACAGCTCATACCGATGCTGCTGCTGGTGCTGCCGCAGGGGATGCGGCACTCCCGAGTAACATGGCTGCCTTGCCTAACATTGTGCGGCAGCTTTCGGGTGTCAGTGGGCAGGGGACCGTGGGTCGGAACAGCCAGGCCTCGACAGGGAGGAACAGCACGGCGGGGCAGGGAGGCACGGTGGGCAAGAACCAGGGAACTTTCAACCGACTTGTGCAAGGAACATTCGGGCGCTTATCGGGGGCGAGCGCTTTGACGATGGCGGAGGCACCGGCGAGGATTGTTGTGGGGAATCCGTCCGACAAGGCAGTGTTCACGTTCTGCAATTTATTCAAGGAGATAGACGAGACGCGGGAAGAGTACCCTCAGCTTTACATTATCCCGTTTAACTCGCGTTTGAAGTGGATGAAGACCATCCACAAGCCCCCTCCTACCAAAGCCGATCAGCGGCGGCTGGTCATTTTGAAGGGTGCGCCCGAGATTGTGTTGAAAAGTTGCACACATCACCTGCTGAAAGGGCAAGAGGTGCCAATTGATGCCGAGTATACCAAGCGCTTCGAAGAGGTCTACAAGGAAATTGCCGGGCAGGGGGAGCGTGTGCTGGGCTTTGCGCGCAAGTATTTGAGTTTGACTGATTTTCCGCCTTCTGTGGATGATAACTACAAGGAGATAGAGGATAAAGTCCCTCACGAGGGATTTACTTTTGTGGGCCTGATTTCCCTTATCGATCCCCCGAAGAACGGCGTGCCTGATGCGGTGATCCGGTGCAAGAATGCAGGGATTCGAGTGATGATGATTACCGGCGATCATCCCTTGACTGCCGAGGCGATCGCGAAGAAAGTGAATATAATTCGGGACTATTCAATGAGGCAGGATATTGCCTTGGAAACGGGGGAGGTCCCGGAGGAGATCACCGAGGATCGTATCGGCGCGGCTGTGATATTGTGCAAGGAGTTAGAGAACTACACTGAGGATGATTGGAATGTGTTGCTGGATAAGCCAGAGCTAGTCTTTGCTCGGGCGAGTCCACAGGATAAATTGGAGATTTGTCGGCACTTGAGGGCGAGGGATGAGGTTGTGGCCATGACGGGGGACGGGGTGAATGATTCTCCCGCGTTGAAGAATGCGGACATTGGGATTGCCATGGGGATCGGCGGCACGGAAGTGGCAAAGAGCGCCGCCAATGTGGTGTTGATGGATGATGATTTCTGCTCGATCGTGAATGGGATTGAGGAAGGGCGGGTTTTGTTTGACAATCTGACCAAGACCATCGCGTATACCCTTACTCATCTGCTCCCGGAACTGGTGGCGGTACTGATCAATATCTGTTTCACCATTCCTCCGGGTATGTCTTCGTTGATGATTTTGTCGATTGACTTGTTGTCGGAGCAGCCGCCGGCCATATCGTTCGCCTGGGAGAAGAGCGAGTCGAACGTCATGGACCGTCCGCCGCGGAATCGGAAGGTGGATCGCCTGGTGCGGCCTTCGATGCTTTCGTACGCCTATGTGCAGGCAGGCTTGATCGAGGCAGCGGCGTGTCTGCTAGCTTACTTTGTGGTGTTTTGGACGAATGGCGTTATGCCAACAGATTTATTTCAGTTTGGAGTGAACGAGGACTTTACGGTGACGAGCAGCGGGATCATCCTGACGTTGGACGAGCAGACTCGGATCGTGAATATGGCAATGACGGCATTCTACGCCACGCTGATCCTGTGTCAATTTGTCCACGTATTTGTGATTAAGACCCGGTTCGTGCCCATGCTTGAACATGGAATCTTCAACAACTCAATGATGAATTACGGGGTGATGGTCGAGCTCGGTATCATGATCGCCATCATTTTCATCCCTTCCTTAAACACGGCCTTCTCAGCCAATGGCGACCAACCATTCGAGTTTTTCTTGTTTTTCTTGGTCGGTGGGGCGCTTTTGATCGGATGGGGGGAGCTGAGGAAGTTTTTAATTAGGACTTACCCTACCTCGGGGTTTGCAAATGCCTTCGCGTTTTAAGGGGAGGGAGGAAGGGAGCGAGAGAGGGAGGGAAGGAGCGAGGGCGGGCTAACCCAAGACCTCGATGGGGAAAGAGTATAAGCCAGTGGAAAAGGAGGAGACTCACAATTTATTGGTTTCATCAGTAAGTCCAAAACGGGATGGGACGAAGTAGGCAATGACAGAGAGAGACAAAGAGAGATGAAAAGATAGAGAGTGGCAGAGAGAGACAGAGAGAGAAAGAGACGGAGGCATAGACAGAAGGAGACAGAAATAGAGGCAGAGTGAGAGACCGAAAGAGAGAAAGAAATAGATAGAGGGAAAAGAGGAAGAGAGGGAGATGAAGTGACGGAGAAATGGAGAGCGAAATTGGCATGCCAGTCCGAGCTGCGCAGCGCGCAGCACGAATGAGGTATGTTGTGCAAATTCTTGGGTGGAGTCAACGTTTGCCACTTTCTTCAAGGCAGCTGAACAGGAGAGATCCATTTAATAAGTATATTCACATGAAAATAAGAAGAGAAAGACGCATGCCAGTAAGTTGCTTGTCTGTCGTCTTTTGGAGGAGCACGCACGTGGGTTTCCATTTCATACTTCTGGCTCTTCATGCGAGATATTCGATTGCTTTGTCGGGGCTTTGTCCATGGAATGGATGAATTTTCGCGGGGGGACATCACAATGACTGGAAGAATTTAAAAGAAGTATTTTTTGAAAAGGAAGGAAGCAGAGAAAGGAGCAACAACGAAGAAGAAGAAAAAAGAACAGAAAAAATATTTTCCCGCCATGACGATGTATTTGCTCATCCAGCTTTTCGTCCACCCTTCAACCTCTTATCGTACCCGTTGCAGATTCAAATTTCTCTCTCCCCCAACCTCCCTCTTTTCGGATTTCACTCCTTCCCTCCCCCCTCCTCGCCCTCCAGCAGCATCAGCCTTCGTAACCTCTTATCCACCTCATTCACGTTCCTCTCCATCTCCCCCACATTCTCCCTCAAACTCTTCTTCACCTCCTCCACGCTCTTCTTCGTCCCCGCCAGCAACTCTCTCAGTACCCCTTGTCCCTCCTCCAACTCCCCCATCCGTCTTGCGAACGTCAAACTCTCACCATGCAGCTCCTGTAACACCTTCAACCGGCTCACCAACAGAGGCAAATCGCCCGCCACCGGCGCCAACCGTCCCATCATCTCCCACACACTCTCCACCCTCCGAAAATGTGATCCTGCTTCCCTATCCAGAGTATTCGCAAGCTTGAGCCTCTCTTTCTTAAAGCTATCCCATTCAGATTTGAGGAGCACCAAGCGCTGTCGCAGTGTTTCAATCGCCCCTGCGTCCAGCAGCGTGGCTTGTCGCTCTACTTGCGCCAACGCCTCTATCAATGGTAATGCTCGTGTGGATACCACCAAGCCCGACATACCCTCCCCGCTCCTGCAGCCGCTGCTGCTGCTGCTACTGCTGTGATTACCGTCGGTGCTTGTATCACTGAGTAGGATGATTTTTTCTAGGGATGCGAGGCGACTTTCGAGGTGTTGGATTTGCGGCATGGAGGAAGCACGAAGGCCCCTCCTTCCGCTGCTGCTGCGCCCGCTGGTGCTGGTGCTGTTGTTTGCGCCATCGTAATAGAGCTCATAAACCACGCCACCTGAGCTACCATCTTCTCTTGGTTGGTCCTGGCTTGTGATTACTTTGTCGCTGCTATTCTTACAGTCGCTCTTATTGTTAACACTGCTGCTGCCGCTGCTGCTGCGGCTACTACTACTACTCCTGTTTGTCAGCTCGTCGACCTTGTGCATCAAAGCTTCCATGAGGTCCGTCTCCGCAGCGACAGAACTAATATCGGTATCATAGCATTTGTCCTCCCCGTCCCAACCATCATCACTTTTTCTCTGAGTCAAGAGATGCACACGCTCGGGGCCTTCCGCCAAGTTAAGTAAGTCTCCCTTGAGCTTAGACACCTCGCTGGCCAAATGCTTCCACAACGATGCCGCCTCGACGTGCTGGCTCTTCTCATCTTGTGCCGCTACCAGCGCTTCCACCTCCTCCGCCAACTCTCTTGCCTCGCCCTTTAATCGTAGGTAACGCTCCACGGGGGTCTCAGGCACGTTTCCCACTCCGTCCGCGTCCTTCTTCCCTGCTCCTCCCGGGTCCTGCTGCTGCTCTCTCCGACGCCGTTGTGAAGAACATACAGGCCGGGGAGCAATAGAACCTGACAGATCCGTCAAGGACGACGTGTTGTAGCACTTGCCGTGGAAGACCTCAAAGGCTGCGTCGGGGTTGAGGGGCGTAGGCACTAAGTTCTCCGGGTCCGAGTTCACACGCCTGCCTTGGGAGGCGGAAAATTGACGTGCGCTGCTGATGCTGCTGCTGCTGCTGCTGCTGCTGTCGTCGTCTGCCGCTGAATCCGGTGTCTCGAAGATTTCCTCGGTCGCCCGTTCCATTCTTACTGTGTAGGGAGGATGGAGTGGTGAGAGAGGGTCGGTCGCCAACGAAGAACACGACTGCGTGAGCGAGGAGCGAGCGTTGCCCGTTCGAGCGGCTACGCCGTTTGGATGCCACCAACAGAAGAGCAGCCAGCAAATACCACGCAGAAAACGAGATTCATGGCGCTAAGTATAAAACTGTCAAGATTGTGTGCGGCGCGCGTGAAGGTATCATAGCACAAGGGTAGGGCAGGGGTGGGCGTCAGGTCCGGTTATTCCGGGTACCCGACAGACCCGGGAACTGGACCCGGGTAAAAAAAGGACGACCCGGATCTGGTTTGGCAGCCCGAATCCAGCCCGGGTGACCAAGTACAAAAAAAATCCATACAAGACAGAGAGGGAAGGGAGAATCAAACGAAAAAGAAGAGAAAGAGAGGATGAACGCCGTAGTCACTACGGCGTCTGCATAGTACGCAGTGGCCCTCCGAGTCGGGTTTGGCTGCCACCCAATTCATTTCCCCCCGCTCATCCCTCTCCGCCGGATCGACCCGGGTAAAAATATCAGACTCGGCGCCCATCCCTGGGGTACGATAGCCTGCTTCCAAGTATCACCAAATGATGCCCCACTCTCCCTTGCAGCGGGAATCGTCACTTTATCTACAAGCGCGGCAAAGTGAAGGAAAGGCACTCTCTTCTAATCGTCTATATTCTTTCGGTGCTTCTTTTTTTTTCCTTTCTTATGACTTCTCTTGCATTTTTCTTCTTTTCGCTCATCCTATTAAATTTGCTTCTCTCCCTCTTTCTTGCTTTCCCCCAATCCCATTTCTCACCACCTGTCACATCCCTTTCCCTCACATCTTCTCATTCCCGTGCAAGCCTTAGAAGCTGCCATGCATCAACACGTCATCAATCTTCATGACCATCCGCACCAGCTGCGTCGCCAACTGAAACTGCTGCTGCTTTCCGATCAACGTCTCAAAAATCCGTTGCTTCCGCATGTCCGCCACACCTGACTGCATACAGTCTACGCCAATGTGCGGGTTGCCCTCTTTGATCTGCTGGCTCTTCACCTGACTCAGCTCCGTAATCGGCGAGAGGCCCGCATTTTCAGCAAGGGCCATGGGGACATCATCCAAGGCATCCGCGAACGCCCGAATCGCATATTGATCCACTCCCGCTACGCTGTCCGCCGCCTTGGCCACGGCGATCGCACACGAGATCTCCGCCGACCCCCCCCCATACACAATCCGGTTGTCCTTAATCAGATTTCGGACCACGCACATTGCGTCGTGCAGTGATCGCTTTGCCTCCTCCACTATCATCTTATTCCCCCCCCGCACCAAGATCGTAACTGCTTGGCTCTTGGCACAGTCCTCAATCACCAGCATCCGTTCCTTCGTCGTCCCAAATGCCACCTCCCTCACTGACCCGGCTTTGCCCAGCTTCTCGCTCGATAACTCCGAGAATCTCGGCACTATCCTTCCTCCCGTTGCAATGGCGATCAGCTCCAGCTCTACCCCGCCGACCCACCTAACCGCCGGCAGCTTGTTCTGAAGCAACAAATGGTTGGCCTCATCATCAAAGCCCCACTGACAAATAATCAACGTCGCGCCCGAATCCTTACACTGCTGCACCATTGTCGTGAAGTACTCTTGCTCCCTGGCATACAGCTTCTCATAGGCCTCCTTGGAGGATATATCCAGCTTATGCTTCGTCTTGGGCTTGGGGGGTTCAAACGGACAGGTCAAAATCGCAATCTTTGCGTCCTTAATCACCTTGGGCATCTGCGGGTGACTGATCTCCTTGTCAATCACGATTCCCTTGATAAGCTCCGTATCCTCCAATCTGCCCCCCGGCTTCCCCTCCACCTTGATCATATCAAAATTCACGTCCTTCCTCTCCAAGTCCGCCACGGACAACACAGCATCCACAGCGATCCGCGCCATTTTCGACTTGTGGATATTCACGATTTTACTGCTCAATGTTGTCATTGCTGTGTCATAAAGTGGCTCCACATTGTCGCGGCTAAAAGTCACCGTATCGGCAATTGTCCCCAGATGAGCGACCGCAAACTGACAGGCCTTTTCAAACCCTTCCGCCACTCGCACGGGGTGCAAACCCCGATCCAGCAATTTCTCGGCCTGTTCAAGCAACGCCCCCGCGAGCACCACCACCCCTGTGGTCCCATCCCCAATCTCATCGTCTTGCGACTGTGACAACTCAACCAGCAACCTCGCCACCTGATGTTCGACGTCCATTTTCTGAAGGATGGTTGCACCGTCGTTCGTGATGGTTACGTCTCCATCCGAATTGACAAGCATTTTGTCCATACCCTTGGGTCCGAAAGAGGTGCGTAGGATTTGGGAGACTGAGCGGGCGGCCATGATGTTGGACTGTGGAATGAAAGGGGGAAAGGATGGATGGAAGGAGGGAGTGGAGGACAGTCATATTGTTGCTGGATATGTGTTCGCCAGAATCTCAAGATATGGGCAAGAATTTTACTTTAGGGCGTGAGAAATGGGAAGTTTGGCCACTGTTGGGAGTTAGAAGGAGTGATGAAGAGTATGAGAAGAGGCCAAAATTCAACCAGTGAGCGAGCAATGATGTGGCGAAAATCTATCCGCGGGGACAACGATAGCATGAAAACAACCAGGCCCGAGATATGCTGCTCAAAGACACTAATATGTGGTTCCGGCGCCACGATTGTGTTGTGATGTAGAGGGAGACGGGCATCATTATATATTCGCGGCGACAACATCCCTCACACACGATTCTCGACGTACCTTCTGCGCCTCCAAGCCCTTCAGCCGATTCTGTGCCTGCTGCTCTCGAAGGATGATGAAGGGCCTACCGTACTCGTCAAAGACCAAAGACATGGCTGTGTGCTGAAAGCCGGGGGATCCTTATATTCGTCGTCACAAAGTTTTTGTTCTTTGCAGAAAAGCCCTTTCCTCTTTTCGTTGGAGCCCTCAGCTTGTGTGTGTGGTGACGGCTCGAGTGAGACAGTAACTAGGAGACACTAGCAAACACCTAAATGATGTGCAGAGGGTGACAGGAGGCAGAATCGAGGCTTGCTTTACGGACATGGAAAAGGTGAGAAGTATTAGGGTGGGTGATGGATGGGTGTGAGGGAAGAGGTCGGTGTTGGCGAACTTTCTCTTCTTTCGCTACCGATTTGCTGCTACCCCGGCATTATTTCCTAGGGAGTATTGGAATGCTCCCGATGTCGTAGTTGAATTTGTTGCGCATTTCTAATGCTTTCCTTGCCTCCGCGCCACCCCTAGCCGTCCGTCCTTATAGAACCCACCCCAAGCTTCATCAACAATCGCCAAGGCCCCGAGCAACGGCCACGCCCTACCATGACTGCGCCCAACCCCAAGAACCAGGCCATCGAGCTCGCCATCCAATGCCATGCAGCCTCGTATTTCAAGACCGCAAAGGGCTCAGTGGATAATCAGATGAACTGGCTCCAGCTTGCAAGCACTCTTTACGCCAATGCCTCGCGTGAGCTCCGTGATATGCACCCTTGCACAAAGCTCTCCCTCGCCTTATTTGTGGTAGCCACCGGTGCAATGGACAAGGCCTTGGAAGCCGTGGTATTGCTTCGGGATTGGAAAGTGACCAAGGGTCCTTGGGCGAGCTTCAATCTAAACCTGATAGCCCAAGCCACCCTCCATGAAGTCCGCCAAGCTATTGAAGAGGCCGAGCAAGACCAAGACGCCTCGGTCTTCGACCGGCAGCAAAAAATCGCCCCCCATGTCCTCAAAGAAAAGCTCGAAGCCGGGATGAAAAACATCCTTGAACCGCAGCTTGATCAATGCACTCCTCTAGTTCGCTCCTGGCTCTTAGGTCTCCAGGAGGAACTTCGGCACACGGCAACCCAAGCAGTTGCCTTGAAGAAGGTCTCAGTCATTCCCTCCTTGTTAAAAGCACATGACTTAAATCGATTGCAGAATCCCTTTGTCACATGGGTCTTGGCGCTATTGGCAGAGTTTGGGGCGCCACCTGTGAGGAGGGCCTTGAGGGAGGTCGGTTTTGGTGGGGAGGAAGGGATGGAGGAACTGATGGAGCGGGAAGTGTCGGTAGAGAGAGATGAGGGGAGAAAGCAGGAGAAGCGCTGGCGAGAGCATCGAGTGGAGGAGATGAAAGACGAAGTGGATGTGGAAGAGGAGGAAGCTGTAACGCTGACGAAAAAGCAGCAGCAGCAGCAGCAGCAGCGGGGGCAGAAAGACAAGAGCAAGGAGGAGGATGAGGATGAGGAGGAGGAGGAAGGGGTGGCAGGAGGAGAAGAGCATAGAGGGGCTAATTCTAATAAGAGGGGAAAGACTGCGAGAAAATCACAGGATCAGCTGCGACAGGAGAGAAAGAGGAAGGATAAAAAAGTGTCTCCGTCCACGAAGTACAGCGCTCGTGCAGCGATGGCTGCCGAGGATGAAGAGAAGGAGGAGGAGCAGCAGCAGCAGCCGGATAGTCCCCTGGCGGCAATGGCTCTGTCCACATCTACCATCAATCTTCGTACCCGAAGACAAACTTCAGAAGTAGAGGCAGGTCCGTTGGAGGTGGGAGACGCCGTGTACGTCCAATCCAGGTTTTTAGTTGTCCCACGCGCGGTGGTAACGGCAGTGGTGGAACCGGGAAAGTTGGAGAGGAAGTATGTAGCGGAAGAGAAGATAGAAGAGAGGACATTTGACGTGATGTACGAAGAGGAAGGGGATGGGGTGGAGAAGGTAGCAAAGATGCTGCCTCGGCAATATCTGACGCTGTTGGAAAAGGGCGCTGGATTACTCGTGCCTTCCCCCTCCCCCACGCTCCAGCGGCGACAACAGCAACAGTACCAGCAGCGTTTGAAGGATGTGAATGCCTCGAAAAAGTACAGTGCACGGGTGGCCATGGCTGCGGAGGAAGTGGAAGAGGCGGACGAGCAGGGGCAGGAGCAGGAGTTGCAGAAAGGGAGAAAGAGGATCAAGATTGCTGCGACTACTACGCAAGAGGAGCAGGGGAAGGAAGAGGAAGAGGGTGGGGAGAAGGACACCTCACCCAAGCGTAGCGCTCGAGAGTTTTGGACGGAGCCTCAGACACAAGAACCCATGACGCAATTTCCGGAGGGCGAGGAGGAACAGGAAGGTGGGGGAGAATGTGAGACGGAGGACCAAGAAAACCAGGACAGTAACGGACGCAAGGAGGAGGGGGGAGAGGAAGCACAAGGGGGGGGGAAAGGGGAGGAGGAGGAGGAGGAGGAGGAGGAGGA
>Ga0160420_100076_pt1 | contig 58880 bp, 43 predicted proteins | sample CelAP2metagpilot_FD_108197 | JGI IMG/M metagenome (GOLD analysis project Ga0160420, IMG submission 108197) | Phycosphere-associated microbial communities from algal ponds in Kailua-Kona, Hawaii, USA - Cellana AP2-5-5 metagenome pilot | ecosystem: Engineered > Artificial ecosystem > Aquaculture >...
TCCCCCCCCCCCCCCCCACCCCACCACGCTCCAAGGCCGCCCAAAACCACCCCCCCTTGCTCCCCCCCCCCCCCCCCGCCCCTCCCGCCACATTGCTATCCCTAGGAGAATCCAGAGTCTCATACCACAACAAGCCTCTGTGAGCGCCCAACACTACCCGCCCCTCCGGCTGCTCCAACACCTTGCCACACCTTCTCGTCATTCTCACTCGATCCCCCGCCAATAATGGCTGTCTTAGGCCTAACAACAAGCTCGCTCGCAGGCAGGCGTCTATAGATGTGTCCACATCAACCCACGCTGAAGACTGAGCGCGGGTCAGGATACGACGCCACCGACCCTGTCGCCAACGGCGCCAGTCAGACCACGCCTCTCGGTAGGCCCAAAGAGGAATATGATCCTCTCGCTGCTGCTGCTGCTGCTGCTGCTCCTGCAGCTCATGCTGCTGCTGCCATGCCTCCACTCCCATGCTCACTCCTGGAACGGCTGTAGCTCTTGCCGGATGATCGTGTTGACCTTGCTGCTGCTGTTGCTGCTCCTGCTCCCAGGCATGCATCAAGCACACCACCGCTTGTGCATCCTCCAGGACCACCCGCGGATGGGCTCCGGGGCTCGATAACCATCGTCCAGTCAACGTCACTCTGTCGCCTTTCTTCCTAAACCCGATCACGGGAAAGAACACCCTCGGCCGCACCCTCTCCCCCCCCTTCCCCCCCCCCAGCAGCCCCTCATGTGCTACCCCCAAATCCGCCAGTATATGTTCTCCGTACTTCATCCCATCCAAGAAGAAGCTCAATATCCCTCGGTCCATATCAAGCTTCATGCCCACAATATCTCCCGCCTGGAAATTCTCGCCATATGGCCGCTCAGGACTTACGCCAATCAGCGCCCCAGCCCCACCAGCAGAAGCAGCAGCCGCCACAGCGGCCTCTGCCGGGGTCCAAGCGAAACTCGCACGGTAGTTAATGAACCCGTACCCGTGCCAACGATGCACTGCCCCCCTCATCGCTGCTCCTGCGCCTGCTGCCATCATGTCTGGTTTCTCGGCCACACCCAAGAAGATCGACCCCACTTCTTCCTGTTCAATTTTCACCTCCCAGTAGTGCACGCCCCGCGCGAAACCCACTGAGCCGTACACCAGCGCCTTGCTCTCACTCGACGAACACGACGCTGACCTCCCATCATCACTCACGGCAATACTCTCGGCCTTGGAAAACCTGTCCAAGCTGAACAAATTCCTCTTTTGCAGCTTCCAGACCTCCCTCAGCCTAACCACTTCCCCCCCCAGACTCACCGAGCTTCCAAATACACACACACCCCCCCATCGCTCCCCCCCTCCCTCCTCCTCCTCAGGCAGCAGTTTTAATGAATAACACAACCCCGCCCGCCACTGAGGGGCGCCAAATTTCCTCGTCCACACCATATCTGAGCCTGCCAGTAACTTTTCCTCCCTAAAGCAAATAGATCCATCGTCCTTCTTCTCACCACTCACCCACGTTGCAGCCCCTTGGTCGGGCCATTCGCACACACCCTCAAACCTCCTGCTACTGCTTCTACTGCTGCTGCTGCTGCTAGTGCTGCTGCCGGCAACAGCAGGGATGGGACGTATCCAAAGCACAACACCGCTGTGCCATTCCTCCCCAAACCCATGCCTGGCCGCGATCACTTCAGAGGTATCGGGGAATGCATACCTCTTCAGAATTGACTTCCCGTCCCTCCCCACCTCCACCTGAGTCAAGTCAAAGCATCCATCAGCACCCCATCTATAAATCCCCTCCTCTCCATCCGCCCATTTCACCCTCCGGGCTTTTCCTTTCAATCGCCGCCCTTCCTCCTTCCCCACCTTGCCCTCCTCCACCCAGTCGACGATTTCTTGGACCACTCCCACCATGACTTTCGTCCGGTCCAAAGCAGGGAGGGAGGAAGCGAGGGGGGGCTTCTTTTTTGTCCCTCCTACTTCCCCTCCTGCGCCTTGTGCTTCTTCGTGCTTAACCATCACCTCTTCCTCCTGCCCTCCTTTCTTCCCGCCCTCCGTCGATGCTTCCACCCAGTCAGGCCCCCTAATAACCTTCCTCCCCGGTACCAATAATGGCGGTCCCTCCCCTCCTTCCATTTCTCGTCCTCCGCCCCCACCCACTCCTCCTCCTTGCCTGGAGGGCCTTTTCCACCTCGCCGCCTGCTGTGTGACCAAGCCCGACCACATCTCCCATCCTTCGTCACTTGCCACTACTCCCTCCTCCCACTCCCGGCAGCGAGGGCGAGACTGCTGCTGGTGTTGCTGTCGCTCCTCTTCCACCAGATCATCGCTTTGCAAAGGAGGGGGCTCCAAGGGAAACGATGGATCAGAAGCCAGTGAGGACGGGGAGGAAGTCATGGAAGACGAGGAAGGGAGGGAGGCCAAGGTCTCTGCTAGCTTGATGATGCACACTAGCTCAACCAGCGACTGGGCGTATCGAGAATAAATCGGGTGATTCGCTCTCTCCGCCCACACCCTCTGCAGCGCCATCCCCCTCAATCTTACCAAGCCCTCCCTCCCTCCCTCCCTCCCTGCTAAATGCCCCAAGACACACGCCGTCTTCCTCCTCGCCTCCGTCGCCACCCCTCCCTCCCTTTCTATTTCCCCAAGCACCTCCTGCAGCAGACACGCCAGTATGGAGCACGCCATCGTCTTGAGCTGGACCACGGGACTCCTCAAGGCCAAGCACCACGCACCTGCAAGTTGGTCAATCAGACCAAAAGGCAGCCCTCCTCCCTCCTCCCTTGCCCTTTTTCCCTCCCTTCCTCCTCGGGATGAACAACCAGAAAGCACCACGCCCGTCGCCCATACGGCCAGGCATACGTTAGGTTGCTTCAAGAAACAGTCTTCACCCTCCTGTTTTGGAGGAGAGAAAAATCCACCAGCAGTACCATTCGTACCGATGGCATATAATGACGTTACCCCCCCTCCTTCCCCCCCTACTCTTCCTCCTTCTCGAGCTTGAGGCCACAGCGCGTGTAGGAGGGCCGAGCGATCCATGGCCATCAACAGCTGCTGCAACACACACCATTTGACTACAGCAGGGAAACATTCTGGCCCTTCTTGTATCGCTCGTACCAGCGCCGGGGTAATTGCGTAAAGAGTAGATGCCCCTCCTGCTGCTAAGCCGGCTTCTAGATGAGCCCTCCCCCACTCACCCCTTCCTCCCCCTTCGAGTGAGAAGACGTGGAAGAGGGAGGTCTTGGATAGGTTGGAAGTGGTAGCAGGACCAACCACTGACACCAGCCGCAGCAGCTCGATCAAAGCGGGTGCACCACCACCACCACCACTACTACTGCTGCTGCTGCTGCTGCTGCTGCTGCTATTTGCCAAGAGTCGCGCCAAGTCCAGTACTGGCCTCTGTTGCTGCCGCTCCGGCCACGTTGCCAGCAAGGTGAGTACTGCTTTGCGTGCATATAACACACAAAGCTCCAGGGTCTGCCTCACCAGCTTCCTTCCCTCCGTCCCTCCTTTCCTGTTCTCCTCCTCACTCAACCACACGTTTACCAACCTACGATTCTTGCTGCCGCCGATACTGCTGCCGCCGATGCTGGTGCTCCCGCCGCTGCTGCCATTCAAGCGACCATCAGGAGAGAAGTACCGTTGAGAGGCACGCATCCCCTCCATCCCTACCACCTCCTCCATACAATCCTCCACGTAGTCCTCCTCATCCTCTTCGTCTTCCTCTTCACCCTCCACATCCATCTCTCCCTCCGCTCTTCTTCTCCTCCGCCTTAACACTCCCCCTTCGTCTCTCACCCTCTTCCCTGCTCTCCTCCCTTCGACCACTGCTTCTCCATACGCCCTGAAGCCTTCTGGCGGGCCATATCTCAACCTCCCTCCCTCTCTCCCTTCCTCCCTTCCTCCCCCAAGCACAAACTGCATCTTCTCCCGCCTATTGAAACTCGCACATGGATATAGGCCCCCTGCAAACCTCACATTTACAAACGCCAAGCCCATCCCCACCTCCTCCCCTCTTCCATTTAACGTAAACCCCATCTGTCCCCCCTCCCTCCCTCCCTCCCCTTCGCCTTCACCCTCCTCCCCCAGATCTACCCAACAGCCCACCACATCCCCCACCTTCCACTTGGCGCCCCACTCCGAGAAGCCATCGTGCCACTTATACTCCCTCCACCCGTCAAACGCCCACGAGTGCACGCCGTCCCCCACCCCATCCCCACTTGCCGCATCGCCCCGAAAGGCGCCATCGCACCAGCCGATCTGCATGCACCCCGCCGTCTTCAAGACAACCTCAAAGTACCACCTTCCCCTCCTCACCCCTAACCCACGCACGCCCACACTCGCGAACCCGCCATTTACCACACCCTCCACCATTCCATTCCTCTCAATCTCCGCCCCCCCGCTCACAACTCTCAGAGGACACACACCCCGCCATCCACTCGCCTCCGCCCCGTCGTCTTCCTCCTCCTCCCCATCCTTCATCTCTTCCTCATCCTCCCCTTCGGCCGCTGCACCCGCAGTCGCACCCTCCTCTTCCTCTTCCTCTCCATCTTCTTCTTCCTCCTCCTCCTCCTCTGCTGCAAGCGCCTCGCCGTTGGAGAGTATCCACGTCAAGGCTGCATTGACATTGTTGTGGTTCGCCGCCAGAGACTTAGAGCACCACGATGGAGGAAAGCCCATCTCGAGCAGCTGCTTCATCAAAACGCTCGTCTCCAGGCCCCTCCTTACACCCTCCGCACTCCGTCCGCCCCCTCTTCCTGCTGTTGCAGCTGCTGTTGCTGCAGCCAAAGCCTGCTCCTCCGCTAAAACCTGGTCCATGTCCCCTCCGTGTTCAAAGCAGTAGTTGACGGCGAACTCCACATTGTTCCCGCACCGGCGCAAGGCAGCCTCACACCACTCCGTAGGGAAGCCCATTTCCATCATGGTGGATACTGCTGCCGCATTATCTGCCGCTGCTGCTGCTGCTGCTGTCGCTCCTGCTCCTGCGCCTGTAGAGCTGCGGCTGCTGTTGCCGCCGCTGCTGGCGGCGAAGGCTTGCATGAATGAAGAGAGCATGGAGGCCGTACCACTCTCTGCGGTGGTGGTAGCCGAGGACGAGGAGCAGGGTAAGGCGGAAGACGCACTAGCCGACGCCCCACCACCAGAATCAGACCCCGGCGCCGGCGGGGGTGGTGGCGGCAAATTACCGGTCTCTGCCCCAGCGATACCCTTCTTCCCTCCCTCCTTCCCTCCTTTTCGCAGTCTCTCCTTCCACTTCCCCGTGTTCTCTAACCAGAGCTCCTGCAGTGGCCCCAGCGCCGCTAGGCCTCCCGTTGATGTCCTCGTCACCGCCATTCTCAGCAGGACCTGGAATGCATCCTCTCCCCCTCCCTCCCTCCCTTCCCCTCCTTGCTGAGACAGGAATGCACAAGACAGAGGGACATGGCCAAGGAGCTCAGTCGCGGCTTTAAAGGCCTCCAGTACAACCAACCCCTGCGCCGCCCGGGCGTTCCACGCCCCTTCGTCTTCTTCCTCTATCTTACCTTCCCCTACTTGATCCCCCTCCTCCTCCCCCTCTTCCTCCTCCTCCTCCTTCTCATCCCGCTCTCCATCCACCTCATCCTGCTCCGGAGACAACTCGCCCTCCTCCACGCCTTCCGCCTCCTCCTTATTTCTTCTTTTCCTCCTTCCCCTCTCCCTTCCCTCCTCCTCCCGTAGCGCTCTCCGTGCCTCCTCCATCCATACGGACCCCCCGCTAACCACTCCCTCCAACAAGACACTTGCGACTCGCTCCTCTATTGCCGCGAGTGGGACCTCCACCTCTCCCACAGCCACCACATCCTCCCTATTTACTTTAAGCGCTCGGATCGGCACGCCGTGCGCCAAGTTCAGCCCTCTACCCTTCCCTCCTTCCCACACTCCGGCTGTGTTGGCTGTGGACGCCGTGATGGAAGAGGTGAAGGAAGGGAGGGAGAGAGGGAGGAGGGCATTCGCCGCACTTACCCCTGCAGCTGTTGTTGTTGTTGCTCCTTCTCGGTCCACCACCACTAGCTCTGCTGTCCTCCTCTCCGCTGATAACGAGGCAGCCGCTGCTCCTTCTCCTCCTCCTCCTGATCCTCCTTTACTCTTCCTCTGCTGCGTATCCAAAGCAAGCAGCAAACCTGTCGTCTGCGCCATCGCGGCCAGCCGCAGCGCAAGAGAATCAGAACTCGCGCCTCCATTCAGCGACAAGGGTCGCAGCATCACCATCCCTCCCACCCTAACCTCCTCACTTAACCCGCCCAGTACACTGACGCACGCCAACGCCCTCCCCACTTCCCCCCTCATCTCTCCCCACCCTCTCCCTCCCTCCCCAACGTCCTCCTTCACTACCTTAGGTAGGTTTTCCAGTCCTTGTAACAGCCATTGTGTCACAATAGGAGACCAATGCGGCTCAGCTAGAAGCACCCGGACTAGAGCCACAGATTCAGACCACAACTGACTCCCTCCTGTGGCAAACCGCAATCGCTCCTCCTCCTCCTCCTCCTCCTCCTCCTCCTCCTCTTTCCTTTCATCTTCCTCCTGGTGTTGCTGCTTCTTCCTCATTCGCACTTCCGAAGGCATAATCGATGCAGCTGCTTCCATCAACAGATCAATCAAGCCCCTGGCCGGCGTCTCCTCCCTCCCTTCCTCCCTCACTTCCTTCTCCTCCAACACCACCCCTTCCTCCCCCTTCCGCAATTGCTGCTGCTTCTGAGGCTGTCGATTCACGAGCATCTCGTCCTCCCCCTCGTCCTCGTACTCTAACAATGCCACCAGAAGCCGTGCTCGTCCTCCACCACACTGCTGCCGCTGCCGCTGCTCCAGCTCCTGCTCCTGCTGCTCCCGCGCCTGTGGGATACGTACAGTGAACTCTTCTGGAGGAATAGAGGGCAACAATCGCCGCAGCAACCGGAAAATCCTCCTTTGAGTGGAAGCAGACCCGGACTGTAGCCCTCCCAGGAGGACCCTCATGTATTTGGGAGAAGTCAAGTGCTTCTGACAGGCGGAGGAGGAGGGGGAGGAGGTAATCGACTGGAGGAGGCCGAGAAGACGATGGCAATACTGTTCACTGGAGAGGCCTGCGCTGTCGTCAGCAGCTGTTGCAGCAGCAGTTGAGGGAGGAGGATGAGCCTCGTTGCTGCGAAGGTCGGTGCTACAGCTGCTGCTGCTACCGATGGTGCTGATGGTGCTGACCTGGGAGGGGCCACGGGAGAGGATGGGAGGGCGGGAAGGAGGGGGCATCAAGGTAGAGCTACCACCACTACCACCAGTTCGCATCGCTCCTTCTTGCTGTTGTTGTTGCTGCTGCTGCTGCTGCTGCTGCTGCTGTCGAGTACCTCGTAGTCGAGCTGCCAGAGGACCGCTCTCCGCTGCTCGTCTCAAGGCGCACTGCAGCTCCGCATGAAGCATGTCAAACAGAGAGGCACTCAACATCCCAGGTCCCGATGGCCGTCGTGCTAATCCCAGCCCTCCCTCTCCCTCCCCTTTGGCCCCTCCTCCTCCGAGAGCGACTTGCCCGGCGAGCAGGTGGACCACCTTGAGGGCAGCGCGGGCCACACGGGCTTTCGCCATCAGAAGAATACGGTCCGCTGTTGTTTTGGCGCGCTTGCTTGCAGCCGGAACGGTAGCAGGAGTCGTAATGGTGGTAGCGCTTGGTAAGGCGGAGGAGGAAGGGAGGGAGGGAGAGGCATTCTCATCGTCTTCCAAAACTTCCTGCATAGGATCCAAGGCCACCAAGATCCCCCCAGAAGTGGGACGGACCATCCCTTCATCCTTCCTTCCTCCTCCTTCTCCCCCTTCCCGCCCTAGTACAGCAGCAGTAGCAGCTGTACCAACCGCAGCTGTGGCAGACGAAGGGGGTCTTACTCCATCAAGGACACGTTGTATTGCCTCGAAAATTCTCACCCGTGCGAGAAACTCATGGTCCTCCTCCCTCACCACCAAACCCCAGCCCTGCAACGCTACAACCGCCAGGTCCAAATCTTCCACTCCCTCCCTCCCTCCCTCCCTTCCCTGTTGACCCGCCGAGCGGTGTAAGGCTTGCGTCAACAAGGTGTAGAGTCGCTCCCAGGCGCCTCTCACTGCGCGTTTCCAGTACAGGCCCGCCCCCTCCAACCCGTCAAGGTAGTGCCCGGTCCTCCTTCCCTCCCTTCCCCCGGCCCTCTCGTACAATCCTCCATTTCCTCCTATCGGACTTCCCAACAGTAAACCCCCATTGGCATCCGTCAGGGTGAAGGGGTCTACATGACCCAAGAGGGCGGGAGCGAGGAACTGCAAGGCTGCAGCAACAGCAGCTCCCAAGACCAGGGGCCGCGCTGTGCCCATCCCGGGTGAGGAGGAGGACGTGGAAGGGTGCAACGAGCCAAGCAGCAAAATGAGCACTCTCAAGCCCACCGTCCGATCGAAGGCAGCGAGGGACGCTTGCAGCAGTTCCATCTTAAGGGCTTCCATGTCTCTAAGCCCACACTTCAGGAAAGTCACTGCCTCAGCCAGCAGCTCCCCGCTCCGCTTCTCTGCTTCTCCAACTGCAGCGGCAGTAATAGCAGAGGCAGTAGAAGCAGCGGAAACAGTAGTCAATTCGTGCTGCTGGAACGATACACTCCCGGCGGTGCTGCTGCTGCAGCAGCAGCTGCTTGGTATTGACGAGGAGGAGGGGGAGGAAGGGGAGGAGGACGCGAAACAGGAAGCAACAGCTTGGACAGTCGTGGAAGGTAGGACGGAGAGGAGGAAGGACGCCTTATGTTCTAAGAGACCAGCCATGGCCTGGAAAGTCAGTCCCGACGACTGTTTCTGACGCACGGCCCACTCGACGAGCCTCTGAGCGGCCCGCCACACGCTTAGGAGCAAGTCCGGCGGCCGGGCAGTCATCGCATCCTCTTGTCCACCACCACGACCTCCATTAATGTTACTCCTGTTGCCACTTCTGGCCAGGCGTGCTGCTTCGGAAAGCACGCGTGGCAAGGCTCCCGAGTGCTTCAAGAGAGCCGCAAGGACGACTCTTCGCGCCACTCTCATCGGCTCCCCCCCAACCCTCGTGAAGGGGGATTCGCCCACATGCCTTCTCACCCACTCATCCACCTCCGCCGCTTCACCTCGACACTCCATCAAATTTATATAGAAGCTCTCCCCTCCCTCTCTCCTTGTCTCTTTCTCCTCTGCCTCTACCTCTTCCTCCCCAGGTAGCCTCAACACAGCCGCACGCCACCAGCCCTCGCCACGACCACCTCGTCCTCCTTCACACCCTCCCTCCCTTTCTTCTTCCCACCCTCCCTCTTTCGGCCTTCTGCTTTCCACGGCTTCCAATGTTGCTCTTAAAGGGAGACCAGAACTTAGTAAGCGACTGCAGCGCCAGGTAGCAAGGGATTTGAGGAGGATTTCGTCGGCTTCACTATTACTGCTGCTACTACTGGCACCACCAGTGCTGCTGCTGGTGCCCTCTTGGGCCTGCATTGCGCTTCCTACTGAGTCGTCGATACCTTGGGAAGTATCCATTGCTTCCTCCGCTCCCTCCTCCTCTTCGTCGTCGTCATCATTATCATCATTCTCCTCTAACTCCTCCTCCTTTTCCTTCCCCTCGTCCTTCTTCTTGTCTTCCTCCTCTAACTCCTCTTCCATTCCTCCTTCCCCCCCTTCCATCCCCCTTGCATCTGCAGTCGATCCTGCGACGGGGGGTGCCGGTGCCGCATTCACCCCTCCTCCCCTCTCTCCCTCTTTTCCTTTATCCTCCAAACCAATCATCATCGAACACGCCAATTTCCCCGATAATAAACTAACGGCCACTTCAAGCCTTGCCAAGGATCCTATTCCTTCCTCCCCTCCCGCAGCGGCAGCACCACCACCCGCACCTCCACTAGCTGCTCCTACTGCAGCTGCTGATGCTGTCGAAATGCGTCTTCCGGAAATTGTCCCCTTCGTCGCACTTCTCACGTCCCTATAAATGCCTTGGAAACTTGAGCCGTCTAGAGACAACCTCCCCTCTATCACACACGTCCCTCCCTGCAACCAGCTCTCGATCAAGCGGAGTCGAGATCCAAAGGCAGCGCCTTCCACCGTGACACGTGACACGCTCCCTTCCCCCTGCCCGCTGATGGTGCGGCACTGCTGTAAGGTGCTGCTCCTGCTACTGGGAGGAGAAGAAGGAGGAGGAATGGACATGGAGGAAGATGTGCCATAATAAGGCCCACTGATCTCGCGAGCAGCACCGCCACTAGCAGTGGCAGCAGCAGCTGCAGTAGCAGCACCAGCGGTGACGTGAGGCTGACTCGTCAATGCCAACCTGTACTCTTGGGCGGGGATTGAATCTGCCGCTCCACTATGCATCAGCCACACCCCATCCACCTTCCCAAACAAAGTCCCCTTCCCTCCCTCTCTCCCTCCCCTTCCTCCCCTTCCATCCCGAGTCAAAACCTTATCCAGCCGCTTCGCCAAGGAGGTAAGGGAGGGGAGGAGGGTAAGAGAAAAGTCGCCCCCTCCCCTTGGTAGCGGCGGTAATTGACACACAGCCGCTGCCAAAGCAGGGAGCAGTACCTGCAAGAATGGATGTCGGGCATGCACTTCCCACCCTCCCTCCCTCTCTCCTTCCCTCTCCCCCACCTCCTCCAACAAATCCAAGACATGATGCCCTCCCCTCAGCAAGCCTTCTGCATATCCACACACCAGCCCCAGGGCCCACGCTGCCCTCCGTGCCGCCAGACCCTCCCTTTTCTTCCGTCCCTTTCTTTCCCCAGCTCCTCCTCCTCCTCCTCCTCCTCCTCCTCCTCCTGCTCCTACTGCCACTGCAGGCAGCAGCGTCACCTGGTCCTCCCTCTGATACAGCCCCACCGCCGGGTAGAGTACCTCCCTGGGCAATTGTTCAAACGCCACTCCCCAATCCGCCCCTCCCCCGAGTCCTCTCTCCCTCCCTGCTGCCAGGCCTAGGGCCAGGGTGCCTTTATCTGTGTCTAACGTTAACCTCACGATGCACCGGCTCCCGTACCCTTCCCCGTAGTCCCCTCGCACCTTGCTCCGATTGTGCCACAGCGCCTTAGTGCCGATCATGCCCCATCCGTGCCTGTCCCCTCCCACGTACGTCCTCGTGCTCGCATCTGCGGTGGCCACGCCCAAGAACACATGCCCTTTCTCGCATCTGTCCAACCGGACGCACCACGAGTGGGTCCCCGTCCCCGGTGCAAAGCCTGTCGAGCCCAAGACCGAGCCCCATGCCTTGCTGTCGCGTTGTGAGGCCGTTCGTTTCTTGTCGGAGAGAAGAATCTGCTCGGAGCATCGGCGAGGGTCAAGCTCAAGGTGGGTGAGGTTCGACTCCTGGGAGGAGTAGAGGGAGAGCCTGGAGAGGAGGTGGGCCTGCAGCGACGAGAGGAGCACAACTTCGGCGGTGCTCACAGGGGACAAATAGGCAGGGTGGGAGGAAGGGAGGGATTGGAGTCGGTGGAGGAGGACTTCGAGGATGAGAGGAAGCGGCTTGCTTTGCTGCTGCTGCTGCTGCTGTCGCTGCTTGTCGTCGGATGAAAACATGCCCACCCCACCACCACTACTGCTGCTGCCAACGCAACTGCAACTGGCGTCCACCTGCTCCTCCAGAAGGGCCAGCAGCGAAGGGGTCACGCCCTTATCCAGCTTCGTCGCTCCCTCATTCCCTGCGTCCGTCATCCCCTTCTCAAACTTCTCCGCCTCAACCCCCCTCTCCTCTTCCTCTTCAGCCTCCAGCTCCTCTTCCCCTACCTCCTCCCCTTCCACGGCAATCTGCTTAGACTCAAGTATCCCACCAGCCCCACTCTTGCTGCTTTTCTTTTCCGTTTCTGGACCGTCGGGAAGATCCTGCGCCAGGGAAGGAGGAGGAGTGAAGAAACACCGGCAGAGGTCGCGTTGCGCTAGCCGCAGGCACAACCGCTGCAGCAGCTGCTCGCGCACGCCCTCCCCCACTTCTTCATTTCCCCCTCGTCGTCGTCCTCGTCCAGCTCGTTTGGATTTTAGCTTGAGAGGGAGGGCGGGAGGGAGGGGCCGAAGGAGGGCAAGGAGGAGGCGCTGCCTTCGAGAATGACAGGGGTAGAAATATTCAAGGCCTGTAGCCCATACACTGATGGCTTCCTCCTGGAGGAGCAGGGAGAGGCAGGGAAGGAGGGAGTGGAGGGGCTCTTCCTCTTTCTTCTCTCCTTTTCTTTTCTGTTTCGTACTACTGCTGGAGAGAGGAGGAGGAGGAGGAGGAGGAAGGGCAGGAAGGGTAGCCGCGGGAAAGTCTAGGAAAAATCTTTCGATGGTCACTCGTAGCCGCGTTACAAACAGGGGGGATGAGCCAGGAGCATCAGCAGTCGCAGCAGCCGCAGTAGACTTGGAGGAAGAATAAGACGAAGAGAATTTGTTTCGCTTCTTAGGCTCACCACCACCAGTTGTGGTAGTCGTTGTCCCTCCTCCTCCTCCTTCTCCTCCTACTCCTCCTACTCCTCCTCCTCCTACCGGAAGTTTACCCTTTCTGCTAACGCTGTTGGTGCTCCTGCGGAGTCCGAGGGGAGAGTATACAACCTGCCCTAGTCCGACAGAGCCCCCGAGGCTGGTCCTCGAGACATAGAGGAGATTGGCGTCGAGGAGAGACAGAGTGCTCAAGGCAGCGGCATGCACGAACGTCAACAAGCGCTGCGCGTGGAGTGGTGCTACTGCCGCTGCTCCTGCTGTTGCTCCTGCCTGCTTTTTAGTCACTTCTTCCTCTCCCTCCTCCTCCTCCTCACATAGTACCGGATTTCCACCTCCCTGAGTCCCTGTCGAAGAGCCTATCATCGAAAAAGACGGATCACCACCACTCAACGGCCCCTCTTCCTCCTCTTCCCTTTCCTCGCCCTCCTTCCCTTCCTCGTCCTTCTTCGGGGGAACCAGACTAGTGAGGAGCTGCTGAAGGTCGTTAAGGAGGGAGTGAAGGAGCATGAATGTCAAAGGGTGGGGCTGTATACTTTCTGGAGGAGGAGGAAGCAATGCCTTCGCCGCCGCCCCAACCCTCCCTCCCTCCCCACTACAACTAGCAGCAGAAACTTTTGTTACCGTGCTGCTGCTACCACTGCTACCCCTGCTACTACCACCACCGTCGTCACTCTCTTCCTGCTGCAGCCGCAAAAGCGTGTTTTTGTAGGCTGAGGCTTGCTCATCCAAGAAGCCGAGGAGGGCCAGAATGACCACTTCAATCGACACCCTTCCTCCCCTCTTTCCTCCCTCCCTCCCGCTCACCCGCGCCTCCTCAAACAAGCCCGTAAAGTGTCTCACGGCCCCCGCTTTCCAGTACCTCATCCCACCCACCCGCCATTCCTCCATCCCTTCTTTCTCCTTCCCATCCCCTTCCTCCTCCTCCTCTTTCTCCTCCCCCTCGTCTTCGTCTACCAACATGCCAACCTTGTCGAGCTCTCCTCCCTCTCTTTCTCCCCATGTCCCTGCCTGCTCATGCTTTTTTTCCACCTCCATGGCAAAGGCAGTGAAAGACGCAGTTGTAATTGTACCAGCAGCAGAGTCTTCTACTGTGGCGGTGGTGCCGGTGCGGATTTTCGTGCCTCCTGTCCCATCAGTGGCAGCAGCAGCAGCATCCGCGAACGAGGAAGGGGTAGAGGAAGCAGTATGCATGGCCATCGACAGCGCCAACGCCTCTTCCAGCATACTTGCTTGGTCTTCCTCTTCCGCTCTGGCCGCTGTTGCTGCTGCTGCTCCTTGTGCTGATGCCGCTTCTTCCTCGTCCAATTCCATGACCGTTACAGCTGTCGCTCCTCCAGCGAGCCCTCCCTGACTCCTTTCGTCCTCCTTCCTTGTCCGCGTTGGGGGTCGCTCAGCTAATCCCATCCGACTACTACCGCTACCAGACCCTGCAGGCCTTATTTCCCTCCCTCCCTCCTCCATCATCAGATTGGAGAGACGGCTCTGTCTCCTCGCCGCTCGCAGGCGCGCCCTCGCTGTCGCCGCCTCCGCTTGACGCATGAAAACTAAGAAGGGGCTCTCCTCCTCCTCCCTCCCTTCTCCTGTCCCTCCCCTACGGGAAGAAGAGAGCGAAAAAGAGGAGGGGGTGGAGGAAAAGTGGAAGAGCAGGCCGAGTACGGAGGCTACCTCTAATTCGGATGTAGGCGGTTGAATAGATTCCTCATTACTGCTGCTGCTGAGGTAGTTGGCAAGCAAGGCCTTGATGACGATGAGGAAGGCTTGGCAAGACCCGTCCAGGAGGGCTTTTCCGAAGAGGAGAGAAGACTGCTCTTGTAAAGACGCCCGGTCAAGAGGCTCTGCTTGAGAGAGGGCGGGTGGTTGCAGCAGGCGCGTTAAGGACGAGGAAGATGAAGATGTGAAAGAAGGGATGCCACCCTCCTTGCTTTCCTTCTCCTTCTCCGGGCGTTTTTTGCGACTGCTGCTGCTGCTGCTGCTGCTGCTGCTGCTGCTGCTCCCGCTTGTGCTACTGCAGCTGCTTCCTTTCGTCTTCGAGGAAGACGAGGAGGAAGGGAAGGAAGAGCGGCCGTTGACGAGAGGATGGGAGAGCAGAGCGCGATAGAGAGCCGGGGAGGAAGTCGCGTGTAGATCCAAGAGCATGGAACGGAAGACCCTCGGGTCGATGGAGAGGCTGAGCAAACGCTCTTGGGGGGTGAGGACTACAGGAGAAGGGAGGGGGGTGGACGAGGAGGGAAGGGGGGAGGAATAAAAAGGAACGGTGGTGGGAGCTTGCCCTTGTGTCTGCTGCTCGCCGCTTGCATCTGCACCACCGCTAGCAATCTCGGCTACTACTTCTTCTCCTCCCACTGCTGCTGCTGCTCCTGCTGCTCCAACTGCAGATGCCTCCGCCGCTTTAGCCACCGCTTTCCTCTTTTTCTCTGTCTCAGCCGACACGGTAGCCGCTGCAGTTGCCTCCTCTGTAGCAGCAACAACAGTGGTACCAGCAGCAGAAGCGGCAGCAGCTGCATCTCCAGCCTCGCATGCGAGTCGATGCAGGACCGAGAGAAAATGCTCGAGGACAGCGCCTTCGGTTTCCATCCTGTCCTCGGTCGTTCTCCTTGTCGCGGTTGCTGCAGCTGCAGTAGCAGCAGTAGTGTTATCGTCGTCGCTGATACTACTGTTGAGGGGCAGCAGGTTGGTGGGTGGCGTGGAGGCGAGCTGCTCAAGGGCAAAAGGGGAGATCAGGCCGTCCCGGTCCTCTGCCAGGCGACCTAGCTCGTCCTTGGAAAGGAGAAGATTTGGGTGGAATGAGATGAGTATATGCTCGACTCTCTACTTATCTGCTCCTTCTGCCGCCCAAAATGCCCGTTTTACGGTCGTAACGTTGATTGAGACGTACCATCATTTTGCCTGTCCAATCTTTGTGGGCATTGCAGGCATCCACTATCTCCTCCAGCACTCCATTGTAATCATGGCTGCTTCGACTGCTGCTGCCGCCACCATTGCCAGACGACGAAATCATTAATTTGCACCCTATGTGGATGTGGAGGTGTCAAAAGAAGGAGTGAGTCGGAGGGGCGGCAGGAAACAAGAACATGGGGAGAAGGGGGAAAGGAGGGTGGCATCACACCTCAGAGAAGCCGGTTGAATAAGCCTGCCGGCCAGAAGATGATACCCACCCTCGGCCCCGTTATTCTTGACTTGCAATGTGGATGTGGCAATCCTGATCGTTTGCCGGGCTCTTGTCTAGAAGGAGCAATGCGGGAGGGGTGTGATGATTAGGAGGAGGAGGAGGAGCTGATGAGCTCTTCTCGTTGCTTTAATTTGTTTGGACGAAGCGGGAAAATAATATCTTGCCCTGCTACTTGGTAGGTATGCAGTGATGCGGCATGTACGTGGGACAGGGCGTGGGACAGGGCGTATGGTAAAACTCGGTGTGGGAAAGCGGGGGCTTCATCAATCAGATCCTGAAGGTTCTAGCGATGTGACATGTGACATGACGTTTACGTTTATTTTACGTTTGTTCCACGGCACATACAGGCATTGAATAACAAAAGCGCAAGGTCTTGCTTCATGTGGTATGTTTGGCCTTAAGTGTGCGTAATTCCTTTAATTGTTTGGTCTGTACAGCACAATGGATGACATCCTCTCGATCTTACATGGCTAGAGACTTGATTATCTCCATCGCGCTTTCCTCGGTTTTCGTGAAATTCCACTATGTGCGCTGACTGTGATTGAATACATCTTTTCCGCCACTGTATCACACTTTTCAATCACTCCTCCGACGACAAAAATCAGAGTCAAGGCTATCGCCGCTTGCTGTAACCGTTCCAGCAGCATCTCAAAAGCGCCGACCGTCTGCGTTCTCGCTCTCCCCAACCTTCCTTTCCTCGAGAGGTGGCCGTAAGGCGTTGGGGACGGAAAACTGATTCCTTCTCTTCCTCCATCTAATCCTTCTTCTCCTCCTCCTCCATTTTTTCTCCTTCATCATCTTTTCTTATACCTCCTCGCTTTTTTCCTCTTCCTCCTCCTCCTCCTCCTCCCTTTCCTCGTCCTCGTCTTCACCGTCATTTGCCATTATCATCGACGCCCATCTGTTCTTTTCTTTTATCCCTTGCCTCTTCTCTTTCTCTTAAATCTTTCTATCATCACATCCACAAACACCCACCCTATTAAGTGCGTCCGCCTCCTGCCTTTCATCCTACCCCTTCAATCCCTTCGAGGTCATTCTACTTCCTATGGCGCAGCTGGTGCGGCTGATGCTGGTGCTGGTGCTGGTGGTGTGCATATTTCTCCTCTCCTTTCTCATGTTGTGCGTGCCATGGGGCCCGTTGCCTCATCCGCGCTTTGGTCTGCCTCCCACCTGCTAGTTGGGAGTTACTCACTCCAGAGCAGTCCTACCTACCATCCACGAGGAAAATTTGAGCGTTATGCTTCTCGTAAGCGACAAGTTATATATGATAAATCCTCAGGCCACAACAACCTCTTACAAGTCGTCCAAACAAGTCCCCGGCTTTGATTTCTGTTGCTGGCACTTGATCGCTGTCGTCGTCGCCCGTGCAACCGCCACCCCCCCTTTTCCGCGCACTCCCCCTCTCACCCACCAGCAGCATCCATAACTCACATTGCACAAACATTCGACCACAAAAATCTTTATCACGACTTGCTGCCAAGCTGTAGAGTCAATCGGTTGCCATACTGTCCATTTTACTCAGATTCAGGTCTACATATTTCACTACGTGACTTGGTGTGTCTTTTACCTCCGTGTTGTGCATTTGGCGTTCCCAAGTAAATTCTAATTAATTTTAGGCCGCGAATTAAGACTTGTGTCCCGAAGCCATATCCTTCGGCCCGAATTGACACTCACTCCCCCTTTCATTTGGGCGGGGATTCGAGACTTGTGTCCCAACACCAACAGAAGGTCCGTAGGGGGCTCGTTGGAGACGATTATGGTTCATACGCCCGAGTGATGGTCCTGAAGAGAATCCATGTGGCATGAATAGCCCTGGTAGTCTAGACGTTGTAATCCTGAGAGGAGGCACGCTTGCGTGGTTGCACGCGATAATTTTAGGATTGTAGGAAATTATAGAAAAGAACTCGGTCCATCTAGCACGCGGGGCCATGGAGGCAACCGTGAGGGGAACGAAAAGGCTTGACGCTTGACTATTGCGGCCTCGACATTGCGTCTATAACATCCAAGAGACATCCACTGCTTGCATTCACTCTCTACTCTTGTTCTTTTTCCTTCCGCATTTGAATTTGTGGCCTGCCTTGTCTTCTTCCCTTCCCTGTCGCGGGCGCCACTGTTCATATCTCGTCTTTACTGGCGACTGTTTCTCTCCTCCATCCCTCCTCTTTTGCATTGACTCGACACATTCAATGTATACGAGAGTCTACACCCCCTTCCCATTCACGCTGACATGATAAACAAAACAACAACGCACACCACTAGTTTCATGCACATCTCTACCTGCCATCGCCCGTGCTTGTCTTCCGGGCGCGATTACTTTACTTTTTATGTCGATATCCTACTCTCTGAATGCCTTCCTTTCCTACAAATCTCCTCCAATTCTGCGTGCTCCTTGTCCTCGATATTTGTCTGTCTTCCAACTCCTCGTGCGGACTGCTGCCATTCTGCTCTTCTGCTCGTCAGGCTTCCCTTATAATTTCGTAATTTTGGTCGTTGTACTTCTCTCCTCTCCTGTCCCTCCTCTCCCTATTCCTCCAACACCCTCTCAGTCTCCAGCGACACGTCTCTACTTACATGAGCAAGCGCTCAATGGCCGCATTCACATTTCCATTCGTCGCTTGCAAGGCCTGTGAGAAAAAGTGTCGTCTGTAGACAGGCGACTGGGAGGGAGCTAGGTCCGTAGGCAATACCAGCGAAATGTTTGCACATCTCCCTGCGCCTTGACAGGGGTTGAAAGATGCTTGAAGGTGTTGTCCATGATTGTCCACATTTTGAAATGTATGTCTTCAGCGTCGTGCTATGCAAGGCTTCTTCGCCGCCGTGGCTTTCGTCGGGAACATGCAAGCGGTTGAATGTGACATAGTACTTTGCCCTTGAGCCGTCCGGACCACCTGCCTAGCGGAATAATTCAAAAAGATGGTGTCGTAAGCGTTGTAATGGTGAGATCGCGGTGGTCTTTGACTTATGGGTAGGATAAGCTGTAGCAGTAGTAGTCATGTCGCCCTACTTTTCCATGTCGCCCCAGCCCTTTCTTTTGGTACGTCTCTGCCGCGTGCCGTGCGAACATACGGTACAGAACGAGACGTGGTAAGGGTCAATTTTAAGATGACGCTCAACGCATCTTCCCTCCCTCCTTACAATGCAAACAGAGGTACACAATCAAGGTGCGAGCAAGCAATGTGCCGTCCTCCGGGAGCAGGCTGGAGCCGAGCCTGCTTCACGGCCAAGGGCCGGTCCGCCCTGTTGTTCATGGGGTGTCTATGCGCTTTTATCTACGTGGCCGTAATGCAGCCCTACACTTTTCACTCTGTCCCGTCCTTGTCCTCCTCCTCCTCCTCTTTGTCCAAACCGCGATTTGAGGCCTTGAGCCATAACGAAGTGGAGCCCACCGAAAGGAGGAGTAGTAGCAGAGTTAGCACTGACGCGGTGCATTCCGATGATTGCCTTGACGGAGACACCTTGATGCTCTTCCCTACGGCTCCACCAACCTATTTAAAGGAACTAAATTCTTCGGCAGTATCTCCGAGACCACGACCCATCCCCTTGCTAGCCACCAACCTGGACTACGACACCGAGGGGTTCCTCGCGCGCCTGCTCGAAGGCTGGTCGGACGCCAAGGCTCGGCACAAACTCGTGGTGGCCGGCGGGTGTGATCCTAGCACGATAGAGGCCGTGGCATTTGTAAGGAGGGAGCATCCGGATATTGCCGTGTTTCGGGAGAGGGAGATGTTGGGGTGTGCACCGGGGTGGAATAAAGCGTTGGATTACATGATGCATCACGAGGACGTGGAGTGGTGCTTGATTTTTAACACAGATATATATGTGCCACCAGGGGCGCTTGATGTCTTGGCGGAGGAGATCTGGGAAGAGTATGACAGGGATCCTGGCTTTTGCCGAGGGTTTTTCAATGTCACGGCAGGACCAGACGCGGTAGTGTTTGCCTTCACGAGGCGGGGGATGCAGATGCTGGGGAAGTTTGACGAGAACATATACCCGGCTTATTATGAGGTATGGAGTTTCCTTCCTATCTTCCTCCTTCACCATCATCTCAGCACCAGCTCGTTGAGCCGCCAAGATGACACCATATCTCTCTCGATCTCCTTCACGTTTTACCATGTCAAAATACCCGACTTCTCACCCTCCCTCCCTCCCACCTTCCCTCCTAACTCCTCTTTTCAAGGACCACGAGATGGATCTGCGGCATAATCGCTCCCAGGGCCTGTGCACCACCCCTCCGACTCGCTTCCTGGCTGCATCTCTGCACCACGGCAAGCTTGACAGGGTCGACTACAAGAGCGGTACATCAATCTTGAGAGACAGGCTCAACGATGAGAAGAAAGCGCAACGCAGTAATCTCCGAGCCAAAAAAAGAGAACGAGACCTGGCCAATCGTCTCGATAGAGGCTTCAAATCCTCTAAGATGTACGTGAATGCCAAGTGGGGCTGTGACTCGGAGCAGGAAAACTGTGTTTTTACACATCCGTTTAACAACGAGCAGCATGCCTTATCTTATTGGCGGTTAGACTGGGGAAGGAGGGAATGTATCCTGAGGCAGGAACGGAAGGTGAGAGCATGTGAGTACACGTTGGAGAAGCCAGTCGGTCAGGAGGAGGAAAGTAGAAGGGTGAGGTTTGGGAGCTGGTGGTTTGGACGGTAGAGGGGATGGAGGGAAGGAGCAAAAGAGGAGGTGAGGGAAGAACCGCGCCTCGAGAGAGGGAGGGAAAGGGAAAAAAAGACGGTGCAGTCGGTGTCTTATCAACACGTCGCGCGATGAGACGGAATGCCGAGGAGCGTAAATGTAAATCGATAGAAAGCACTTACTATTTGGATCAGACATACACTCTAACAAGAACAATATATGAACAAATAAAGGGAAGAGGTGACGAAATCACAAGTAGAAGAAATGAACGTCGTAGTAACAAAAATAAGGCGCGTGGGTGGAAGAGACAAGTCCCCTGGTGATTCATCGGCTCGACTTATTTTTTTCTGTTATTTTCCTATCAACTTCTTCTTCATCATCTTCTTCGTCGTCTTCGTCTTCTTTTCCTTCTTCAACTTCCACCTCTTCTTCGCTTTGCTTGTGTCTTGTCTTTTTTCTCATCGTGAAAGCCATTTTTCTCCTCTATCTTTTTCTATCTCACTACTCGTGTGAGGTGTGTGTATGTGTGTGTGAGTGCGTGTCTGTGTGAATATGGGTCGTAACTACACTACTCACAACTTCCTTCTCTGTACCTCTCCATATCCTCCTGCTCTTTTCCTCCCATGACTGAATGCAGAGAGAAGAAGAATGAATGTGCGCCAGTGATATTGTGTGACGAGGGATATGGTGTGGTTACAAACGAAACGGCCCTTTAACGTCGCATCACCTACTAAAACACGTCCTTGTCATGCCCTCTTCCTCCCTTCATCTCTCTCATTCTCTCTCCCTCCCTTTCTTTCTCTCTTCCTCCATCAGTGAATCTCTTCCTCCATCAGTGAATCGCTTCCTTCTCACTCGCCGGTGGCCTCTTCTATTCACTTTGTTCTCCCTACTCCTCATTTCAGTTCTCCTTCATTTTTATCTTCTTCTCCCATCTCATTCTTCCTCTGCGTCTTGAAGCCCGTTTTCTCTCTTTCTTCCTCTCTTCTCCTTCACCGCAACATTTTTCTCTTCCAACTCGTCCAGAATTTTCTCTTTACGCTAGCTCTGACTGCCGTCTTCCTTTTCTCTGCCCCCTCTTCGCTATTGCCCTCTCTTCGCTATTTCCCTCTCTTCGCTATTTACCTCTATTGCCACTTTTCCTCCATTCTATATTTCTCATCTTCCTTCACCTGCTCCTGCTCCACCTCTTCCCTCCCCTCTTCCCACCCATTCCCAACAAGCTAGCTGAGCGATTCCCCTACCTATCCACATAAATAAAATAATCCTTCTTCTTCTTCTCACCCTCCCCCACCTTCATCCTCGCCGTCTCCCATAAGTGGTAAATGGGTGTATCTCGCAAAACAATCCTTCCTTCTCTCCCTCCCTCCTTCTCTTCCTCCCTCGCCTCACATTCCCACGCTGTCAGGAATGGGCTGGTTCCCCCCAATGAGCACCTGGCGCGTGGCGTAGAAGAGGCTGACCATAGAGGGTTTCTCCGAGAGGTCGTTGCGGATGACTAAAGGAAGAGAGAGGGGAAGGAGGGTTGGCCGTGAGTGTGCTTTCCTTGTGATTCGGAACGTGGCAACATATGGGTCGGAATAGCGGGCTTGGCAGGCTTGGTAAGATGGTGAAAGAGGGAAGGGGGTGAGGGAAAAAGGATTGACTTGGGGAGTCGGGGGTCATGCTGACACCCGGGGGGGGAAGGAGGGAGGGGAGGGAAGGGAGGGGAGAAGCACACGTACTTTTTTCAATCAAGTGCTCGTAGATGAGGCCCTTGGCGTTGACCCTATACACCGACACGGCGTCGAAGTAGAGTGAGTCTGACAAGGTATCCACCCGGATCTGAAAGCGGACTTCAATGCACTGTCTGGCTGGGCACCACCTGATGTTGAGCACCTCCACCAGTGGCGGCATGGGCATGAACACCTTCGCCAGTCGGAGCGAGAAATACACCATCTGGTACATGAACTTCCCGCTTGCGTACACGCGCGCCTCGTCTCTCAGTCGGACGTCCTCTGTGTAGATGGAGAGGTCGGGCTCGCGGTCGAAAAGGAGGGGCACGTCCACCCGCAAGTGGTCCAGGGCCCGCCCGAGGTTAATTGTGAAGTTGTTGCCGCCCTGCTGGTTCCGCTTGTCGTCGTCGCCTTGCAAGCGCGGGGAGGGAGGAGGGGTCTGCTCGGTCATAGAGGGGAAAGCACGCAGAAGGTCGCCCGAAGCTTTGAGGTGCTGGTGAGGTGTGTGCATCCCTTCCCCCCCGTCCGCCTCCCCGCCCTCGTCCATAAATCCTTTTGTTGCTGAGGATGAGGAAGAAGAGGACGACGATGGCGACGAAGGAGAGGGGATGCTTCCTCTTCTTCTTCTGCTCTCTACCCACTTGCTGCTACTCGTCGCGGCGTGCTGTTCCTCCACCTCTTCTTCCACTTCCTCCATCACTCTCTTCCCTCCTTCTCCCTCCCTCTCTCCCTCCATTGCTTCCTCACTACTTAAGGGTCCCAGATCTTCATGCAAATGGAAAAATCCTGCACCACTGCCATAGCTGTAGCTGCTACTGCTGCTGCTGCTGCTGCTGCTGCTGCTGTATGTCAGAGGACCCATGCCGGCGGGAATGAGGAAAGGCTTAAGGCTCTCCTCCTCCACTCCAACCGCCGCAGATACCAAAAAGGATAAGAACCTGTGTGATACCCTGCTGCTGCTGCTGCTGCTGCTGCTGCTGCGTAGTGATGACGGGAAAAGAAGCGAAGAAGAGGACAGCAGGGACAGGTCCTCGTCCGATGCCTCTCCCCATCGAAACCGGGCAGGAATCAAGTGATTCATCACACACCCTCTCGACAAACTTGGTCCCGCTGCCAACCACTTCCCACCCGTCCCCACCCCTCCCTGGGTACTGGGAGGACCCCCCCCTCGGCAAACGCCCGTGCCCGCGCTACTCCTATCGCTGCTGCGTAATCCTCCCCCCGCCCCTCCCCGCCCTCCTGTGACACCTCCATCCATTGGTGTGTGCGCAGCGCTACCGCACACGGCCCTCGAGACACTCAGGAAATGAAATCCTTCAGTTGATCGCGCATTTAGTAGGAGGACCAAGGCCAGCATACCCCGCCCGCCAGCCCCGGACAAGAGTAATGACGTGGATGGCCTGCCTCCTCTGCCTCCCTGATGGTATGACGCCTGTCCTCGCTCGTCCTGCGGAGGCTGCATTGCCTGCGGCTCGCCTACGACTATTCTGCCCTTCCGCCGCCGTATCCTCTCGACAGCCATACTGTTACGTGGGTCGTGGATTGGTTGCGCCTGTGTTGTGCACATGTGTAGGACGGGGTGACATATTAGGGGCGTGTGCTGGTGCGTGCTCGACGCGGGGACGTTGTTTCTGGGAGACCTCGAGCGATTAGGCCCAGCTGCCACCTCAGCGGGCAATAACAGTCGCTGTGTTTGATGGTCTGTTTTTAATTCGTGTGCCCACTGAATGTGAAAAGAGAAAATACACGAGGGCAATTGCAGTGAAGCACGCGATGTCATCGCTCTGAGGTGTCGATGAGTCTTCTTGACTGACAACCTCGCATGTTACCGATTCATATCCACGGCAGCAAAAAAATGGGGAATGGGCATCGAGGCGCTGGCAAGTACGTGCAAAGCAATACCACCAATATTCATACGCAGCGCGTGCTGCTTCTACGTGTTGACGAGACAGAGACACGGCCCGTAGCCAGCTCAGTTCTCACAACAGCTTTGAGACCTCGGATTCGGATCCGCCGCTACAACTTCTGTGTTCTCGAAAAAAAAACACAAGTTTCGTTTATTGTTGTACTGTCCATCTCACCCTACCAAATATGCGCATTTGCAGGCACAGGACACATCGAAAGGGCTCGGCGGCGGCAAGGTTTTCGATTGGACAAAATCAAAACACCTAGAGACAATACCACGGTCGTTGGTCATGTAGACGACTGCAGCCTCGCCTGGGTTTACTTTGTTTGCTTCTATCAGGAGGACGCCTAGCGGCGGCAGGTCTGAAACCTGTGCCGCCCAGAAAAATATTTTGGCGGTCTCATTTGCTTGATAGAAATGCAGAAGTAGCGAAGAGAAGCAGGAGGAGGAAGAAGCGGAGGAGCTAGAAAGACGCGATTGTAAAATTCTGATGCGCTGATCATCACTCCCGAACTTCCCTTAACGCCCCCAACAGGGACCTACCCACCTGTCTTCGCCGCTTGTCATGTATAAGCGAGGACATCAGCCAGGGCCACTCAAGCCTTGTAGGTAAAGCGGCTGTATCCCTTTCCCCACCGGCAACATGTCGCCTCCTCCACATTTGTTACCCCTCCCCTTGCCCAGCGCCCGCAACTGGCACGCCGCCGCCGTCGAGGCCGCCGCTACTGTAGATGCGGCTGCTGCTACTGGTGGTACTTGTCTTCCTCCTCCTCAATTCCTCTCTCCGACAGGTCTGGTTATTCACCACGTGGTCTTGGCTGACTTTGATGTTACTTCTGGCTCGACGGTGCGGCATCAGTACCCTCGTCCGGTCCCTGGGGAGAGTCCTGATGGCTTAGCGGAAAAGATGTTGCCGGAGGGTGCACACAGTCACTCTGAGAACGAGACGTGGTTTTTCCTCAACCGGAACTCGCCCACTTTCGATGAGCAGGAGGCGTTAGCGGCAAGGGAGGGAGGGAAAGGGGGAAGAAATAGTGTAGGATGGATGGGACGGACGGAGATTGGCAGCAGTATACCTGCTCCTGATTCTTTAGGAGGGAGGGAGGGAGAAAGCACTATTCTTCCTCCTTTCTTGTATGGCTTTAGCATCGTCAAGACACAACGGGACGCAGCTGCCCGACGAGGAGCAGTAGTGAAAGCACTCGCCCTGGTCTCGCCCCTGCCTTTTCTCCACGTCTTTCGTCCAGCTATGGTCCTGGCGCTGGATGAATATTTTGCTGTGTGGAGCGCAGTAGCAGCAGCAGCAACACCCACCACTTTTTCTTCTCCCCTTTCCTCGGCGTCAGCAGTGCCACCTGTCAAAACATGCATAAATCAACAGCAGCCAGAACTACAACCATCACACCAACTGGACCATCAGCAGCTGTGCGTCATCCAGCGGCTCTACACCAGACTTAATGCCCTTGACCTTCACTCAATCCCCCGGCCCTCCCTTCTCGAACGCAGCCTCATGCGACGAGGGGTGGGCGCACACTCCATGATTCGCCGGCCATCCCTTCTTCCCTCCGACCCTCCATCGCCTTTGCTGGAACAAGGGCAAGGAGAAGATTCGATGGCGGCCGCCGCGGCAGCAGCGGCAGCAGTGTCAGCAACAGGGGGGATTACTCTCTACACTCCCAGCGACCCAGTGTGGACGGTGCGCCTCTCTGTGCCTCGGACGCGAGAGAGACAGAAGGAGGAGGAGGAGGAGGAGGAGGAGGAGGAGCAGCAGCAGCAGCAGCAGCAGCAGCAGCAGCAGCAGCAGCAGCAGCAGCAGAAGAGGGACGAGGAGAAAACAATCAACAAAAACAAGCAGCTTCCGAACTCGCCTTTCCCTTTCTTCCTCCCACTTTCTTTTCCTCTGCCCCGTTTTAGCGATGAGGTTGGCGAGCCGTCCGTCCTCTTTCTCCTCCACACCTTTGGAGATGACCTCATGCGAATTTACCACGCCCTCTTACTAGGGAAGCGCTTGCTTTTCCTCACTTCCTTGCGGCCGGCCTCGAGTGTGTGTCGGGCTGTCTTGTCGTGCCTGGTGATGGTGGCGCCTCCTTTGCTTGGGGAAGTGCGGCGGGCTTTTCCTTATGTGAGTTTGTCGGACCTGTCCTTCTTGCAGCCTCCGCCGCCTTCTCTTGGTCGTGCTCCTTCTCCTGCGGCTCCTCCTCCTTCTACTGTCGCCCCTTCCTCCCTCTCTTCTTCCTCCTCCTCTTCTTCTTATCCGTCTCCTCCTCCTTCTGCTTCCTCCTCCTCGTCTTCATCTTCTGTGCCTGTTCTGACCGGTGGTAAAGGGAGAGGAGGAAACGGAGGTAGAGGATGGGAGGGAGAACGGAAAGGAGAAGGGTACATCGCGGGGGCAACAAATCCCATTTTCGCCCGTCGGGAGGAATGGTGGGATCTCCTCTGTGACTTGGATCAAGGGCACTGTTACCTGCCTGGAGAAAAACGGGGAGGAGGAGGAACAGCAGCAGCAGCAGCAGCAGCAGAGGACCGAGTGGGTAAGGATGGAGGAAGGGAGGGGGGAAGGGGTCCGGCGCCTGAGTGGTTGGAGGGGGAGGCCTTATCATCGGAGATGGATGCAATCTTCATGACACGGGTGCAGGCAACTGTGGCGGCAGCAGAGGCAGCAGCACCAGCGCCAGCAGCAGGGTTGGAAGCAGAGTGGGAGGGAAGGGTAAGAGTGGAGGAGTATCTTCGCGGGATATTTCAAGCACACACCCAGTCGCTGCTTGATCTGGCCTCTGGCGGGGCGCAGATGGAGAACAGCCGGGCGCGGGAGGGGGCAAGGAAGCTGGCACTGGCCAACAGTTATAGAATCCAGGCGTTGAGGCAACGGGCAGGGGTCCAGGTAAGAAAGAGTGGAAGAGGGGGGGGTTGGCAGGGGGGTGTCGTTGGCAGGGAAAGTTAGCAAGTCAGAAAGACGACCTCATTTGATTCGTTCGTTGGATTCAAGCCCTGAAGACAGTTATGTATTCGGGGTGTGGATGGAGAGAGGCAGGCGAGGGGGTTACGCAAGGGGATCAATAGGTTGTTATCCCTCCCTCCCTCCAACCCCTCTTCCAGTTATGTTTTCCTTTGTTCACACATATAAACATTCCCTCCGTCCCTTTTTTCACATAAACAGCTAACTACAGATCCTTGGGCTTTCCTCCTCCCCTCCCCCATCCCTCCCTCCGTCCTTCGCTCCCATCTCCGCCTCCTTTCCCTCACATCCTCGCTGTCAGAGAGGGAGACGACGAGAATTCTAAGAGATTTGAACCAGGCAGTTCAAGCGCCTTTGGCAGCGCTTGTTTTTCTTGCCTCCTGTCCTGAGGTACCAGGAGGCGGAGGGAGGGAAGAAGGGAGGAGTGGATTGTTCTTGGTTGCTTGTGCTCTATTCCATACGAGTCAGACGTGTCGATTTTACGCCTGCTTGATTCTACAACGGCTGGAAATGACCGAGGTGACCAGGCCAGCAGTTAAGGGGATGAATGGCATGCTGCAATTGGCGTACCAAAGGGTGAGGAGAGATATGACGGCAGCGACGTAAGGAAAAGAGGGACGAAATATGAGGAATGGATAGAATAGAATAAAATGCGTAAAATTTAAATTTTGGAAAAATCAATGACGACATGATAATAAACAAGAGGAAAGACGAAGCTGAAGAATTCTTCCCTCCTTTCTTTCGTCTTGTTGTTCTCTAGAATTAGACGCGTCGGTTGATTTCTTTATTTGTATGCTTCCTTATCGCTCCTCTTCACCTATAAACACACAAAAAAACTTGTTTAGACGTAAAGCTGTGTGGGTCGACCTCATTCTCTCTCTGCTTTTATCTATATCTACTCATATAAATAAATAAATAAATAATATATTAGAATTGGGGAACAAATGTCTCCCGCCCTCCCTCCCTTCCTTCCCCCCTGCCTTACTCTTTCCTTCCTCCTTCCCTCCTTTCCTCCTTTCGTCTTGCCCACACAAATCGATAGACATTCTCTCTACTTCTTCTCAAGATCTAAAAAGTAGTGCCACTAAAACCTCATGTCGCCATCGCATGTGCATTTTTGATTTGATCAACACGAGTCCTCTCGTACGTCTCTCCCTTCCTCCCCTTGTTTTTTAATTTACAAACAACCCACGGCGGACCGCCGATGTCAAGGCTTCCACCAAGCTCTCTCTATCATCCTGCTTCTCCAAGTCTAATCTGGCAAACCCGCCCCCTAGAATGCCCTCTACGTAATTGACTGCAGCGCGATTTAGTTGCACTGTGGCGCGGAAGGCTTGTCGGAGCAGGTCGCGTTGAGCCGGGTGGGTTTCCACTCGAAGGGCATCTTGAAGAAGAGACATGACCTTCGTCATGTGCTCGCTAGCTGGTGGGGACACATGAAAGGATGTAGACGGAATAGAGGGAGGGACAGCAGAGTGGGGCAGGACGGAGGAGGTGGAAGAGGAGGCAGAGAGGGAGTAATTGGTGAGGGAAGAGGTGGTAGTGGGTAACGAAGGGAAGGAGGATAAGGTTGATGCAGAGGAGGAGGAGTGGGAGGAGGAGGCAACACCAGCAAAGCTGCCAGCACTCGCAGCGGCAGCGGCGGCGACGGCGGCTTCCTTTGCAGCTTTGCGGGCTTGAAGAACTTTTTTCGGGGCGGGCTTTTGCTGAATGAGCTTTTCGCGCTGCAAGGCGAGGCAGAGGGGGGAGGTGGGGGGATACTTGCTGGCTTCGCGCTTGAGACCAGCTGTGAGACGGCGATTAAGCTTTTGACGGTTGATGTCGGCAAGGGTGGCGGAGTAGGCCTCCGGGTCTTGGGTGCGGAGAATTGAGGTGACGGAGGGAAGGAAGGAGTCGATGCAGTCGTGAGGTTGGAAGTAGAGACAGTAGTTGAAGATGGCGGCTTTCTCCGCTTTCAGGTCCCATTGGGGAGTGGCGACGAAGGATCTCTCTTGAGCGCGACGGGCAGAATACCATCGATTTTTTATGGAATTCTCAGGGCTGTGGAAGGAAGGGAGGAAGAAAGGAGGTAAATGTATTTTGCTTCGAAGCGGTGCATCCATATAGCCATCGCAGGCACCATATCCTCCAGGTATCTTTATGGAGCACAAATCACATACGCAACCAAACGATCTCCTTCCCTTATTATCGACTCCAAAAAGCCCATCCCAAGAAGGAAGACATAAACTCACCGCCCTGGCAGCAACCTAGCGATCTTGGCCCACGCATTGCCGTACATATCCCGGCCCTCCGCCAGCACCCTGTCCTCCTCCTCCGTCCAATACCGCCTACTTATGGCCGGGTCCAAATGATTCAACCACCGATCTCGGCATTGCTTCCCCAACCTCCCCGGAAGCCGCAAGGCGATTTCCTTCCATTCAACCACCCCGTTCTGTCGACACGCTAAGATAATCTCATCCTCCTCCTGCGTCCAAGGACCTTTAATCAACCCAGGCCTCAAAACCTTCTGCCATCGATGTGAGCACTGAATCGCACTGCGTCGCCCCTCCAAAAACTGGGCAGCAATCAGGTCCCAGTGGCACTCGCCCACCACGCCTACCCCTCGTCGGAGCTGGTCATCTTCCTTCCCAGTCCATTTACTCCCACTCTTGCGTGGGTAGCCGAAAGCCGAGGCAGCAGTGGAAGGAGGAAAGGAAAGATTGGATGTGCCGTTATCAGACCCAACAAGGGTAGCTACTGCAGTGTTAGAAGCAGCAGAAATGGTTGAGGCGCGCACACAGCTGGTGCTGCTGCCTTCTTCACCAAGACTACCGCTGCTGCTGCTGCTGCAGCTACTGCTGCTGCTTCCCAAGCTACTGGCGCTCGTGGTGCTGGCCCCGCTCATTTCCCGCATAAAAGTTGCAGCTGGCAAGAGTGTCGCTGTCGATGAAGCGGGAGTGCGAATGAGAGCGAGCAACTTGCGCTTGGCGCCAGCAGTAGAGGGAAGGCGCGCGGGGATGGGCATACAGTCAGATACCTCCTTTTTAGGCTTGGGCAGGGCGAGCTGTGTATTATGTCAATACAGAATCCGATCAAATAGTGCATGAAAAATGCAATAAGGTAAAGGAAAGGCTAAAATTTAGCATTGGTAGAGGGCTAGATAGAAGAAGGCTATGGGAAAAGTCAAGCAGCTGGCGCGGAAAGCAGGGATGAGAAGATAGAGCATCGTCCGTTTTCATCCATTTGTCTTCATATGTTTTAAGGTACACATTTGCAAACGAGATCACCATTAGGTAGATAGATAGAATAGATCAAAACGGGATCGAGCTCAGCCCCACTTACATTTCTTAGGGAAGACAGCATGTTGGCCGCGTCCATCTCCTTCTCCCTGCGGCTATCGTATGAACAGTCGCTGTCCGAGAGGTAGTCTTCATCTTCGTCCATGGACACTACAATCGAAGATGATGACGAAGCATTGGTGGTGGAGGAGTCGCACATGGCTCGCTGGGCCGCGTGTGCAGGCGGACAAAGACGCGGCGCCTGCAGAGGGTGGGTTGAGTAGTAGGTACACGTGCACATGATTAGTGTGTCTGGGTAAGGTTGAGGCATCGGAAGGCAGTTTAGACACAGGTTGGCCAAAGATCGTTTTCCTTGTTCAGCCTTCTTCCAGTAAGTAGGACACACAACGCAATTGCCAACGCAAGGATGGAGAAGGCATTGCCATCTCAAGTCACAAACTGGGCAATCGCGGTCCCTATGTCTACATTGTTCTGGCTAACAGGTCTGGATATGTAGAAGGTATGTCACAATCAAGAGCATAAACCGGGGGAAACAAAGAACAAAGCGTGCAACGATCTTACCAGTACTGCAACGAGAGAGAAGCATCGCTTGGAGAAACGAACTTGAGTTTTTGATTTTCAAAGCTTTGACTTGACGTTGTCTTGCTTCTTGTAAGTCTTTCCTCGGGGATAGTTTTAAAGGGAGCATGCAGAAGCCGTATGAAACTGTACAATAGAGTCTATCAACATACTCATGGGCGCGTTCAAGTCTTGTGTACTTGAGACATCTCGGGGCCTCTATCTCTAACCGCATGCAACCGCCCGGGAGCCGTTGGACAAAACATGGGGGCGTCGCACGCCACGGAGGCAGTATAGCGGATCATACCCTGGGATACCAAAATAAGTATGAATATGGTGGTGTATGGAGGAGCAATTCTTAATTGTGAACAGGAACCTAAGTGACAAGAGTATCGATATAGTACTTGGAAACAATCTGCATACGTACTCGCTTGCTATGTATAAGATATGCCTGGGCGAATATACCTCGACCTCATCTAATCACTTTTTGGAGAAGTATTTTGAAAAAGTAGAAGCATTTCTAAATGGCCAGTATGATTGATCAAGTACGACTTTATGTCAATAGTCGGTCATCAGTTATAGTTATGCGTGACTTCTCTCGAGCAACAACTAGTGGTCGTGCAATCGTGCATATTAGATTCCCTTTGAGCAACATCTATGAATATGCTGCTAAACTTACAAAGGAAAACATGGTTTTTAATTGGTCTGGAACGGCTGGTGGCAAAGGGGAAGGGCAGTTGACAACGCCGAGGCCGGGGAAGAAGACCTTCAGGCTACAGACATTACGGTTTGAATGATATAATAAGTAATGACAGTGGTTACGACGGTGATCATGACATGGTGAGAGAATGAAGGGGGAAAGGAAGGGACTGAAGGAGGGATGTGTTTTGGTTCGGCGTTTGACAAAGAGTGTGTGGTGGAATTTTATTCCATTTTCGTATCAATAGTTATAGATATATATTGTGGAAAGAGCAGTGAGAATAATCAGAAAGAGGGACATTATAGGTACATGATATAATCACTGTTTAATTGGTAATCAATGACATCATTGGGGGCTGGTATGGTGGTGTAGATGTTAAAAAAAAATGAACATTTGTAATTGCTGTGCGACTGTGGTATATATATGTCTGCCCACGTGATTCAAGTAGGACCGTTTTTGTGAAAATTATCATTCCTCCGTGATGAATTTACCGTTGGAGTAATGTTAATATGCGATGGGCTTCCTGGCTGATCCTGGTGCTAATCTGTCCTGCGGGAAAATTAGTTCTGCCTGTTTTCAAGACGGACACATATAGCTGTAAGTAATCGTGGCAGTCGTCCAAAAGGTGATTCGTTGTGGAGAAGGAAGAAGGAAGAGGAAAAGAAGATTTTCAATTTGCACATTCAGATGACCAAGCAGGATTATCCTGCCGGCTCGAAGCATAGAACGAGCTAGTATTGTAAAGAGATGTTGTAAAATAAGGAATCGCGCAAGGGCAGCAGGCACAGAGAGGTTGGAGGAAAGATATGAGAAAGCATCGCGAAAATCAACCTGCTTGCCCTTTACGAAGTGTAGGCGATGTCAGATCTCACCAATAACGAAAGAATCCTCGTTCTCCCTACCAAGTCTGCCTCTCATGTCGATGCTCCCAAACGAGGCTGCCTTCAGCACATTGGGCGGGTAAACGAGGAGACATCAAATAAGGGACGCGCCAACGCCTTGACTACGGCCTCAACTTAAATGCTCTCTCCTGAATTATTTGCTATGTTGATAAGGGGTGCGCGAGACGTTATTTGTAAGGCCGCATGGTTGTATGTGCATGGGTCCGAGGGACAAGTGCTGGGGGGGTAAGGAGCGTCCTCTGCCTCCTACCGAGGAAATACCCGATTTATCTCACAACATGCACATTAAAACATGTATAATTACACGTCGACATAACTCACGGAAACAAGACTGCGGCGGTGCCAACAGTCAGCGGCCTGCAATGGCTCTGTCTTGACACCTGTCTTGACACTCCCCGTCGTCTACCTCATCCATCATCACAGGGGGCATCGGCCGCGGTGCGCGCGGTACGTACCACGCCCTATGTCTGGTGCTGTGCCCCAACTCACCACCTACTTATCTCTACATCGGTTCAACCGCCACAGTGATAGGATAGTCTCGCCGCTAGTTTTCCTTATTCCTTGACGCGACTCTATTGCCCATCCGCCCTACGTCTTCACGTCCATCTGAGTATGATAAGTAGACCTTTGGACCGGGGGAGGACTATCGGGGAGCTGGAAAGTAGAGATTCCTCCTCTTGAATATGGTTCTCAAGAACAAATGATAGTATTGAATGTCCATGAGCTCGTACCCTCACCTTTTCTCTCCCTCATTTCCTTCCTTCCCTTTCCCTTCCCGACACTCAGGTCGATTAATTATCCTGCCGAAGAAGAGCTGGCATGTCTGGAACCAAGATAACCGTGAGAAAGTGCTGCGAGATGAGCGGCTGCACCGGGAAGAGCAAGATGAGCGGGCAGAGCAGCAACGGTTCGTGAGAGTGAGACAGGGACGGTGGGAAGGAGAAGGAAGGGGATTTTGTACTTCAAAACCCGCCAAGACCCGCGAGCGCCCTTTTTGCGGTATTTGTCCACAGATCATCAGTACTTTCCCCCTTTCCTCTGCCATTATCACCAACATCCTGCTTCGTCCCCTCATGTTAGGACTGTGGACCGCGAACACAGGCTGGACGTGTTGCGGAGACGGAAGCGGATGCGGGAAGAAAGGCTCGACCAGGAAGATGATGCATCAATAGTAGCGGCGGCAGCAGCAACAGCAACAGTGATAAAAGCCGCCGTTGTTGTGGCAGAATCAGATTCAGCAGCGGCGTCAGGAAGGAAACAGCGGGCATTGAGTTTGAAGGATGAGGAGACTGTTGATGCCGTAGCAAAGGGCGCAGCGCAAGGATTGGACAACAAAGGCCTAGCTATTCCCCCTGATAAAGTGGGATATATTGAAGGGCAACAACATCAGGGCCATGTAAACCTCTTCGGGCATTTCGCTGAGCAACTTGGTATGTGCATCTTTTGCCGCTGAACGAGTGGGGAGTGCGTGTGATATGGGGACTATCCCAGCTTCCCCGTCATGCGGGGCGGGCTTATTTTGGTGCTCAAAATATGATAGAAGGAGATGTCTTTATGCCGGTGACAAGGCTTGTTATAGTGATTAAAACCCAAAAAAAGTAAAAAGAGCAAAAAACTTACATAACTTTCTGTATAGTCCGTTTAGCACACGTCCCTCTACTATAGACGCTCTTGACCCTAATACCATTTGTCACTCACACAATATACAGACAGAAAGGTGTGCAACAAGTATTACGCTCAAGAGCAGGCTGAAAAGGAGCTACGGAAGAAGCGTGCCGAAGGTATAGCTCCCTGGGGTTTCGACGACGTAAAGGCGCCAAAACAATGGTATGAGAAAGGCTCCTCATCGTCATCATCGACCCCAAATCCAACCCCCAATTCGGCGTCTGCTGCTGCTTGCAATCTCTCGTCAACCACTGCTGCTGCAGCTAGGCGTGACGGCAAATGTGTTCCGGAAGAGAAGGCACAACGGATGCAACGGCGGGCGGAGCGCGAGAGGGAGCTGGCGGACCCCATGACTGTCTTCATTGGCAGCGCAGTTGCAAATACTGCCAGCGGCAGTGCCTCCACAGGACGTATCTCTCGCTTTAATCCGGCTTATGTTGCTCCTCCTCCAGTCACCAGTCATCATCATTCGTCCCCAATATCTTCGTCTTTATCCCTATCCTCCTCCGACCACGACGGTGGGCACAGTCGGCGGCGACAATCTCGCGAAATGAGAAAGAAAAAGGAGAGGCGACCCAAAAGGGAGAAGGCGAAGAGGGAGGAGAAGAAGAAGGAGAAGAAGAAGGGGGAAAAGGGCCGCAGTCGTAAAAAGTGGAAGGACAGCAATCGGAAAAGAGACAGGGCCTCACTGTCTTTTTCCCCGTCCGCGGCTGATTCATGTCGTAAGGATACCAAGCCATCCCGTTCTTCCCCTTTTTCGGCTAGTCTTGGGGCCCTTCGCCAACGCCGGTTGGAGCGAGAACAAAATGAGCACCGCAAAGCTGTGCATCTGCTCGCAGCACGCCAACGAGCTGGTCTTTCTTATCCTACTGACGCATCTCCCATGCTTGATCAATCTGAGAAAGTGGAAATGGATGATAGAAAACGCGACTACAATAGCCGCTTCTTTCCCTCTCGATGAATATAAGCCTGACCAAAAAAGGAAGAAAGTTGCCTGTATCCATGAAGAAAATTTATACGTTGGAACGACGAAATCATCGTTAATGAGGAACGCGGGCTCTAGAGTATCTTCATGTTTTTGTACTTTGGTTACTGTTTCATTCGCTGGTGTCTTTTTTGTCTCATCTATATGTAGCTGGCTCAATAACTCTAGTATGTTGATTAGCCTTCAACTCCTTTCCTGAAATAATCTGCTGTGGGTTCTTGGCGCTTCATGACCAAATCAGATCTTTTGCATACTTTCTCTTTCATATCGGCCGGGAAGCGAATCAAGCAAAGTTCGTTCGATTTTTTTGCTGTCCTACACTTGCCTCCAAATCTTTCCTGCTCTACATATGTCAGGTACAATCCCCGTCGATATCACATGAAGCAGTCTAGCCCCGGAGCCCGCTCCTTGAGCGCAAGCTGCAGTTCGGCACGTTCCTTCGCTGTGATTTCATTCATGTACATATCGCACTGCTGCAAGAACGCCCAGCCGCCTTGATTGGCCATACCACCATCATCATCTCTGGCGTTCTCCCTCCCGCCCTCTCCGAACTCACAGCACTGCAATAATGCCCACACCGTCTCGGGCGTCAAAAAGTTGAAGGACAGATTCAGTCGGCGCAGCTGCTGCAAAGCCATTCCTGTCTTGACGACATCTAGAAGGGCACGCATCCCATTGTCTGAAAGGTAGTTTGCACCCAAATCTAAGTCACGCAACCCCGACAACGCACCTTCCGTCACTGCCGAGGCCAGAAGTGCCACACCCGCGTCGCCTAACCGGTTCGCGTTCAAGCGGAGGGCAGTAAGACGAGATAAGGGGCCCTGCCGCAGGCCTGGACACAGAGCTTCCAGTCCTTCGAGTTCGAGCCCGCACTCCACGACATTCAGCTCGGTAAGGTACCTCAGATTACTTTCTTTTCCCATGCCCGCACTGTCACGACCATTGCAATGCGATAAACCCAGCACGAGCAACTTGGCCCCTTCCTTCTGAAGCACATTCCCTCCCAATCCCAACAACCTTAGCTTGGTAGTGGGTACCCGCTCATCCCCCACTCCTTTCTCATCTGCAGAGGATACACACGTGCTGTTCAATGCCGTGGCTAGGCTCAAAATAGATTCACGGAAGGTGTTGTCCCCCAATTCCAACTCGACCAGATTCCGACAGCCACCTGACAGAACCGCAACCGCAAGGTGCTCGATCGCGCGGTCGCCCAACCCGCAGTCTATCAAAAGCAAGCGCTCGAGGGCAGGCAAGTATTTCTGAATCAAAGCACCCATAAGACGCCCAGCGTCGGTGCACCACATTTTGGAATGACTCAGCTCCAAACATACTAGACGCTGTGTCAAGCGGTACCCCAGACACTTTGTAACACCAAATACTGAGCGGTAATGCGTGACGCGCAAGGTCTCTAAATTCGTCAAGGAAGACAATAGGTTGAGAAGAGAGGTCCAATGGCCCGAAACGGCCATGCCGGACGGCGGTTCTCCTACGCGCAGCTCTCGCGTCACTTCCCGGTAGCCTCGTGTCCAACTTCGCAATACTCCCGAAAGCCGCAAGCCCTCCGCAGGGGTGAGGAAGGGCGCTACCATGTGCATTTGTTCGATCACACACTTGACCTTTTCGATCGCTGTCGCGTTTGGTGTTGGACCCGCCGTCCTGGCGGTGACTAAGCTCAACAAGACCTTTCGGTCGTCGCATTGAATCTCCTTTACGCCTCCATCTCCTCTATCTGCTCCTTCTGCTCCTTCTGCACCTTGTCCTCCTCGTCCTCCACGTCCTCCCCGCCAACTGTTGCTGTTGCGCCCCCGACTCCCGAAGAAGCCTTTGGTCATGCCACTGGCTCCAATGTGACACTGACCACCCCCCCGCAAGCCCCGAACGAGATTTGATTTCGGGCAGGGTGACGACGACGGTAATGAATGCGTCCTACCCCGTCGAACTTCAGCCATGAGGGGAATCTTGCCGTCCCTCCACTGGCGAGCAGGAGGAGGGGGAGGAGGAAAAGGAGGAGGAGGAGAAGGAGAAGGAGGGAAAAAGCCATGAATAGGGTGGTGGAAAGGTGGCTGGAAAGCATGGACGGGATACTGCGGATGGTGCTGATAGTTCCGCTGATGCTGAAAATATTCGTGTTGGTGATAATAAGGTTGATGGTAGAAGTGTGAAGGGGGCGCTGATTGCTGGGGCTCATCGCCAGGTGGACCGTAGGAGGGATGCATAGACGAGGCGCGCTCAAATTGATTAGGAGGACCATAATTCTGCCTGTGCATCAGCACCGCCTCCTGATGCGACTGCGGGAGGAAGACAGGGTACTGGTGATGGTGGTGGAGTAAAGGGTGAGGAGGATGAGGAGGAGGATGAGGATGGTGGGGCCATGCACCGGCTCGATTTCGAGGTAGCTCGTGTTCGAGATAGTGCGGCGGTGGCTGCGACGCCCTCATCCACCTCAGCTTGCGTGCTTGAGCGAAAGACGCACACAGCGCCCCTTCGAGCTCCAAATTTTGAGGGAAGATGTGTCCTTGCTTGCGGCTCTCTTTATCGTCTTGCCTGTGGTGCCGGGGTTGAGAATGCGCATGAGTCTGACAAGCTCCCGTGAAACAAGGGTACAACAAGAGACAAAGGAAGGAGGCTCTTGGAGCGCGGCGAACAGCCATCTCGGTACTGGTACATGTGTCATCCAGAAAGGGAGCATGCATCGCTCAGGGGCGGTACAGCACGATTGCGCCTTGGCGAAGACGATGCTGTCCATTCGCCCTCCCCCCAAAGATTAGTGACTGGGTCTGCCCAGGCTGGCGGTGGGGGGTTGGGAACATGTGTGACGTGGGGAAAGGAGGAAGAGAATGATGACTTCTCGCCGAGCGTTTGTTCATCAGTTCGCCGACGAAGCGACGACGCGAGGATTGCGGAGAAACGACTTCGGGCGACTTGAGGACAATATTACCATTGCACTGTTAATATTATTAACCGTCCGTCCACTCATTAAGGACAGTAAAACTGCTAGTCGCCTTCCATAGCATGATATCTGGAATGGTTTTGAGTCAAAATACGAAGGTTGGTGCATTTGAGAGGACCTTGAAGCCAAACAAGCTCACTGTAAAACAAGCTCGATCGTACGGTCAGAAGCCTTTTCGTTCACCTTCAAACCTATTTTCTCTTTAGTTTGGTACAAATTAAGATTGAGTGGACTGTTGATTCATTTTTTTTGCCGTGATCCTATGATATTTTGCTTTTCGTGGTGGAAAGAGAGATCCTCTCTGACTTTTCCTCCAACCTTTCCCTTGCGGCGGTGTTGAATTGCAGAAGGCACCTATTATATTCTTCTTCAGCTGGAATACGTAATGAACTCAGCCAAGTAGCTGCCCATAATACTCAAATTTACCCTACATGTATCTACTAGGCTGACTGTGTCAAAGTACTCCGGACCCAACACACTTCGTCTTCGCGGTACTTGCCCTCGTTGGGCACACTTTGCCTGGGAAAATAGCACCTAGTCTCTGAATCAATGCCATGCGACAGCCAGCATACGTAGCTGCACAAATGGGTTGAGACATAAAAGCGGTAGGGAACAAAGGGAACCGTATTTTCCTCTATTTTCCACGCTGAGGTGTTTGGCATGTCTTCCGAATAAAATGGAACGTAGCTCCCCAGCATGGCATATTGATATCTCTCAGATCGAGAGCCTGTACCCAGCAAGGGGCAGCCGTGAAAAGGCCCACTGTTTTTTTTTTGTGTGTAATGGGGGGTCGATGTCGATGAAAATAAAAATTCTAGTAGGAGGCATTCGTGAAATAACAGATCATCTTTGTGGCCTTAAAGTACGGACTGCGAGCAAGAGATTGAGCTGATATGCGAGAAAGGTTCCCTCGTTGTCGCCGAGCCAACCAAAAATCCCCGCTATTTCTTGCAAGCGATCATCACCTTTAGCTCTACCTTCTTCTCTTTCTCCCTTCGGAAACATTCACCAAAAAACCCTTTTAGAACTCCAAGCACGTACCAAGTCGCTTGGGGGATCAAATCCCCAACCCGATACATAAGCCCGTCCTGACCGGGCCCCAAGTAAAATATATTTCGCATGTTAATCTTTTCCGCCATAGCAGCCATCATGGACTCATCCGCCATCATGATACTCGCAAATGTCACGCTGTCCACCGTCATCCCCGGAAACCGATCCGCTATCGTGTAAGAAAGTAAATGGGCCAATGCCCCTCCGAGGCTGTGCCCCGTGACAAACACGTGCGCGGGCTGGAGACGCGCGACCTCTGTGAGAACCTCCTTGGCAAAGAGGGTGTAGACACCGTACACGCCTTGATGCACCCGCCCACCCGGAAAGTCTTGTCTGGCTTGGCCCTCGGCAAATTGGTACTGTGAACGTATGTGGGAATCCAAGGAAGATGAATGGAGGAATGGATGGGGTGAGTGGGAATGGTTATTCTCTCTCTCTCTCATTTCCTCACCCAAACCAAGTGTACCTGAAAATCAAAATTCCACTCCTGAGGCGACAGCGTGCCCCGAATTGCCACCAGCATTACGTTTCGTTCTTCATTCATCATCGTCATGGCCAGGGGCGTGTCAATAAAACCCTCAAAGACAATTCGAACGTTAGTCTCGTGGACATAATGCACTCGTTGCTCGCTCCATCCAGGAGGCACAGGCGGCCACGGTACACTGCCATCTTCTTCTTCCAGGTAAGCATACTTATACATATTATTGACGTGCCGGTAGAGCCAGTAAAAAGTCCCTCGCTCATGGACAACGAGGGCCTTGGGTACTTCAAACGGTGGGTCGGGCCCGAGGTCAGTCAGTTTCTTTGGCCAAAGACCGGTGGGGTTGGCAGGATTCTTGAGGGAGAAGATGTTCGAAAAATTACCACAGGACCTTGTCAGTATCTTCCGAGCGCCCAGTAGAACTTGGCACCCCCAAAACGCGCTCATAAGCTTATCATAGTACGGGCAGGCCGCATAGTAGGGTCGTCGCTCTTCGGGGTGGGCCTCTTGGTGGTCCCTCGCCTGGAGGAGAGTGTCGCCCGCAAAAGTGAGAAGAGCCTCGTCATCCATGCTTGAAGTGCCGGTCTCGTTAATTTCCTCATGTTTCTGGTCCTCGTCGCCCTCCAATAGGCCGACGATGGTGTCGCTGCCGTCGTTACCGTCGCTGTCGCCGAAGCGCTTGTGTTGAGAAATGTCCGCGGTCAAAATTGCATCCTCGCCTTCGGAAATTACATACCCACTCGACAAAATGTCAGCAGTGGCAGTCAATGCTCCGAACGCGTGCCCTAGGCTTGCAACAATCAAGATGGAGACTAGCTTGAGGAGGGGTAACATGACCAGGCTCTGAGGGGCTATCGTTGGTTCGTGTGCGTCGTTTAAAGGCAAAAACAGGCTGGAGGGAAAATATAAAGACACCGTGCCGCTGTCATGTGGTTTATATAATTACTTGTGACTGGCTTCGAATGGTGAATGAAAGGATGCAAAGGACGAGGTCATCGTAAGAAGTCGGGAGTATGGGCCCCGGGGGTGTCGTAATTTTGCGCGCCAAGCAATACCGCTTCCTTCCACGCTTGTTCCTTTGCTTATCGTGCCGTGCCCTTTGGTTGGCTTATCCCACGACGAACATGAACCCTATCACGCACAAGCTACAGCATTCACGTTGATCTTTTCCTGCTCCTTGCTCTGACGCGGCATGGTGTGCTATCATGATCGCTAAACGTTTTTTTTGGGAGAAGAGTGCGCGCGGGCTGCGGAAATGCGGGGGAAAGCAGCACACAGCCCAGCACTGTTACGCCCACCACCAGGCACGCTTCAGCATGCCAAGACCACGTGCCTGGCTGTGAAAATATACTTCTTGTAGTGACTGGACTCTGATGCGGCTTCTGTCGAGGGCATTATCCCCAGCTTCCTCCCCTCGACGGCGTGCTTCGCTGCCGCGTCGCTGACCTCCTTGCTGCCAAGTCTTCTGACCTCACACTCACTCCCACCAAATTTCACTCTGTCTCACACACAGATATGGCGGAGCGTCCTCGCCGCGAGAAGGTTGTTACGGCCGCAGACTTGAAGCGCAAGTCGGACCGGGAGAACCTCAAGGCGGCACGGGAGGGGAAGAAGAGTCGCTTGGACAGCTTGGTGATCGAGGAGGAGGACAATGTCTACGACGTGATGGACGAGGACGAGTATGAAGATTTGGTGCGCAAGCGTCGACAACGGGAGGATTTTGTGGTGGACGATGAAGGCCTGGGCTATTACGACGACGGGGAGGAGCATGCCTACGAAAAGGAGGAGGAGCAACAGCAACGCAACCTAGCCGAAAAGGCGGCGCGGAAAAAGACGGGCGTCTCCACCATTTCGGCCGAGGCCCTGCGCAAAGCCCGACGATTGGGCCAGCTCAGCGAAGGTGTCAGCAAGGGTGGTGCCGGTGCTAAGGAGGGTCTGTTCAAGTACGTCCAGCGGGCAGGCGCCTCGGTGGGGCCCGCGACTGCTGGCGGCGGGGGTGGGGGAGGAGGAGCAGGCAAGAGTAAAAGCACGATCCTTCAGGACGATAGCTCGGCTTCGGCGATCGGGAGAGGAAGCAAGGCTGCAGCCAAGAGGAAGGGTGAGCCTGGGGGAACGTTCGAGGCGGAGTTGGAGTCGCAGTTGAATGACTTGATTAGCGATGGTGGGGGGGGGGAAGGAAGGGAAGGGGGAAGTACTTATTCCTCCGCCTCTCGACGACCGATAGCCACCCCTTTGATGGCAGGGGGTACACGACCTCTTGCCCGACCTCGTCCTATGTTAAGTGGGCCGAAGCGTTTGAAGTATCGGCAGCAACGCGCGTCGATGGGAAGCTTGCCTGGGCGACGCCCTGCAGGTGGGGGAGGGGGTGGGGATTACGGGGATGATGACCTTGACATGCGTGAAGACGCCATGGAATTTGACGGTCTCTTAGCTGAGCAGCAGCAGCAGCAGCAACAGCAACAACAGGGCGAGCAGGAGGGAGGGGCGGGGCGGGGGGAAGTCAGGGCTGTGCCTGTGGCATCGGCCAAGGCCAAGTCTCGGTTCCAGAGGCAGAAGAAGGCGATTGAGGCCGCGATGCCCGCACCCATGGGCACTCTTTCTGAGGCTTCTCAGCCGATTGATCCGATGACGGGCGTAAAAGTGGAGGGCTTGGAAGCGGCGCGCGGGGGAGAGGAGGATGAGGAAGAGGATCCATACTCCATCAGCAGTGTGACGAACTCGGCGGCCCCTGGTGCGAAGACGGCGACAGGATCAGTGAAGTGGGAGACGGTTGCAAAGCAAGAGGAAGATGGGATGGAATATGTGCCTTTCTTTTGGATTGACGCGCATGAACAGAACGGAATACTTTATTTGTTTGGCAAGGTGGCAGTAGAGGAGGGGAATTTCGTTTCGGCTGCTTGCTGCGTGCATGGAATGCAGAATTCCCTTTTGGTCCTGCCCAAGCGGACGGGCAATGCCGGACCGGATGGGAAGGACGTGCGGTATGGCATGGCCGATGTGTACAAGGAGGTGCAAGACCTGCTCATCCCCTCGGTCATCCCTTGTGGTGCCGGGCAAGGGTTCAAGTGCAAGCCCGTCCGCCGCAAATATGCTTTCGAGTTGGAAGAGATACCGAGGGAGGAGACAGAGTACCTGAAAGTCGTCTACTCCGCACAGCACGGTCTCCCCTCCCCCGAGCGGTGCGAATCGGGCGGTCGTTATTTTGAACGTGTCTTTGGATCGCGCACGACGGCTCTGGAGCGATTCTTGCTCAAGCGACAGCTGATGGGCCCTGGCTGGCTCAAGGTCCACAGCCCTCGCCCTGCCTCCTCCTCTGCGACTATTGCCAAGTTTGAGTTTGTGGTTGACGATCCCAAGTTGGTCCGACGCCTTGAGGCTCCTCCTCCGGCGCCTCCCGTGGTAGTGATGTCGGTGGCAATCAAGACGGTTGTCAACCCCGCCTCACAGCTCCACGAGGTTGTTGCCATTTCCACCATGACTCACACTGGTGTCAATTGCGACGGGCCCACAGAAACGGGACCCCAGCATATTCGCCAGGTTACAGCTGTGAGGCCTTTGGGGGGGAGTGCCGGCCCCGGACATCCCGCGGCTTTTCCTCATGATATGGCACGCGAAGTGGAAGCGCAGAGTCGCAAGACCCGTATTCAGACGCAGGGGAATGAGCGGGCGTTACTCTCGTGGTTCTTTCAACGGTTGCAAACGGAAGACCCCGATATGATAGTGGGGCACAATCTACTGGGTTTCGAGTTGGAGGTGCTCCTGGTGCGTGCGACTGCTCTGAAGGTCTCTGTGTGGCACAAGATCGGCCGCCTCCGCCGCTCCAAGTTCCCCAACCCGAAGGGCCTCGCCCGGGACATCAACCTTTTCGGTCTGACAGCTGGCCGGCTTATGGCCGACACCTACCTCACTGCACGAGAGCACCTGCGGGAGACCAATTACTCTCTCGGCAACCTCGCTGCCACGCAGCTTCGCCTCCTCCACCCCCGCGCGCAAATCGACCCGTTGCAAGTCCCTGCATTCTTCGGCTCGTCCAAGCTGATTGTGAATCTGGCGCAACACACGGCCTTTGACGCGCAGCTCGTTCAGCGGCTCTGCTTGCGCCTGCAGCTGGTGCCACTCACCAAGCAGCTGACCAACATCTCAGGAAATCTGTGGGCACGTACCATCAAGGGGAATCGGGCCGAGCGCATTGAGTATTTGCTCCTGCACGAGTTCCACAACCTCAAGTACGTCACGCCGGAACGACACGCGTTTGGGGCTCGGGATCCTTCGAAGGAACAGCAGGGTGGAGGGAAGGGAGGGAGTAAGAAAGCAGGGGCAGCTCAGACGGCTGCGACCATGGACCATGACATTCCTGAAGAGGACGAGCACCCAAGCGGCGGGCCTGGAGGGGCGGGGCAGCGTGCCACGCGGGGTAGGCAGAAGCCGGCATATGCTGGTGGATTGGTGCTCGAGCCGAAGAAAGGCTTGTATGATTCGTACATTCTGCTACTGGATTTCAATTCACTGTATCCCTCGATTATTCAAGAATACAACATGTGTTTCACCACCATCAACTGGTCTACTTTTGCCAGCAACAGCAGTACCGGTGGAACGGGCCCTACGGCCATCAAAAGAACAGGAGTGGAGGACGAGGAGGGAGTGGAGGAAGATGACTCGGCTGCAGCAGGTGCCGTGCTGCCACCGCTGCCGGACACGGCGTTAGAGCAGGGGGTGTTGCCTCGGGTGATCAAGACTTTGGTAGATCGTCGGTCGTCGGTGAAAAAGCTGCTCAAAGGGGAGAAGGACGCGGCGAAGCGTGAGCAGTTGGATATTCGACAAAAGGCGCTGAAATTAACGGCCAATAGTATGTATGGATGTTTAGGCTTTTCGCACTCGCGGTTCTTTGCTCGCCCGATTGCGGCATTGGTGACGGCGATGGGTCGGGAGACGCTGCAGAGGACTGTGGATGTGGCTCAGAACCAGTTATCTTTAGACGTGATTTATGGGGATACGGACTCCATTATGATTAATACTACTGTTGCCTCTCGGGACGAGTTTGATGGGGGGTTAGGAGGAGAGGGGGAAGACAATCCGGCGGCGCGGAAGGCGAGGTTAGAGCAAGACCTGGAAAGGATTCGTGAGGTGAAGGCGAAGGGATCATTAGTCAAACAGGCTGTGAACAAGCTCTACAAGAGTCTCGAGCTAGAGGTGGATGGGATATTTAAGTGCATGTTGCTCTTGAAGAAGAAGAAGTACGCGGCGCTGACAGTGACGGAGACGCCAGAAGGCACTCTGGCCTACGCCAAGGAGCTCAAGGGCCTGGACCTGGTGCGACGTGACTGGTGCGCGCTCTCCAAGGAGACAGGCCGCTTTGTCATCGACCAAATCCTGTCGGGGGAGAACCGCGACGCAGTGGTAGCGACCATCCACACCTACCTGGAGGAGCTGGCCAAGCGGATGCGTGCGGGCGAGATAGACGTGCGCCAGTACGCTATTACCAAGGGGTTGAACAAGGCCCCCCACGAGTATCCCGATGCCAAGTCCCAACCCCATTTACAGGTGGCCCTGGCGATGATGAAGGCGGGGAAACCGGTGAATGTGGGTGATCACATTGAGTACGTGATTTGCGAGAAGGAGGGGGCCAAGGCCGCGGCTGAACGGGCGTTCCATCCTGATGACGTGCAGCGGTCCGAGGGTGAGTTGAAGGTGGACGTTGAGTGGTACCTGACCCAGCAGATCTTGCCGCCCATCTCTCGTCTGTGTGAGCCGATTGAGGGGACCTCGGTGGCTATTTTGGCGGAACGGTTGGGGTTGGACAAGAGCCGTTTTGGAGGAGGAGGCAATGGGGGTGCGCATGGGAACGATGATGAGGCGTGGGGGTTTACCCCGATGTGCAAGATGGAGGACTCCGAGCGGTTTATGGGGTGTGATGCGCTCAAGCTTCGGTGCACAAGCTGCAGCCAAGAGGCGGACTTTGCCGGGGTATTCTATGCGGCCCCTGCAGCGGCAACGACAGAAGATGGGAGCAGCAGCAGTGGCTCGGGGGGGAAGACGGCCGGTGGGTTGCACTCGGGGTTGCTTTGCCCCAACCCCGAGTGCCAGGCCTTGTATTGGGGTGCGCCCAACGCGGCCTCGTGCTTTGCACGACTGTTTAATCGGGTGACGTTGACGGTGCGGCAGCACGTTAAGAAGTACTACGACTGTTGGTTGCTGTGCGACGACTCGGGCTGTAAGCGCCGCACCCGCCAGCAATCTGTGCTGGCCACGGCGTGCTTGGCCAGGGGCTGCCACGGGCACATGGACATGGAGTACTCGGAGAAGCAGTTGCACACGCAGCTCAAATTCTTGGAGACCCTCTTTGACGTCAAGCGCGCCAAGTCTAAAAAGATTGCGGCAGGTGTGGTGCCGGTGCCGCTGCCCGATGGCCACATACGTGTGCTGGACTTGCTGCACGATCAGACAAGACAGATGGTATCGAGCACGGCTTATAACTGGATTCGACCGTCATTGTGGAGCATGGTGTTCAGCGGCGTGAAGCAGCAGGGGCAGTAGAGGGCGGGGACAGGATTGGTGTTGGGATGAGCGAACTAAAGAGGTGATATAGCAAAATAATATTATTAGGTTTGTTTCACTGTAGGAAGTGGGGAGCAGGGAAAGCTGATGGGATACTGAAGAAGTGGTGGGTGAGTGAGCGACAGGCATGCGATGTGTTGTGTGTGTATGGTAAGAGAAACAAATTCTACAGACACTATATAACAGCGGTTGGAGACACAAAAGAATAAGAAAGAAACTACTTTTCTCAGTCTCGTAGAAGAAGGGTAGAATACAAGAAATATCTTTAAAAGAAACAACCTGAGGTAGTCCAAATTTATACGACACTATTTCGATGTGCGTCCAATAGCCTAGAACTCAAAAAAGGAAAGTCGTAATGAACGCGATTACAAGATGAAACAAGGATTTCTGGCTTGCGTCGAGACGGAGTGGTTTCCCCAGAACAAGCTCTTAATGAGATATAATCTTTTCCTACCACACGATAAATTGACTTGAATTGGATTCACTTGCCTCTTTATGCTACATATTCACGAAAGGGATTTTAATGCCGGATCGGGCCCACTCTGTGTCGTGCAGAGTCTTGAATCCCCATGGACAGGAAGCGCGTGAATCATCTTGGGGCTTCAGTCTGTCTGCAAACCGCCCAGGAGCCGTTGGACAAACGTTTGCTGGTGGCCGCCCTGGTGGCGAGTAGCGAGTTGATGTATTTCTTTGACCGGCCAGCCACCAATCGCACCCATTATATGAATGGACTCCTTTGATCGTGAAATTTTCACATCTGAAGCCCAGGGCATGAGTGCGGTTATTTTGGTGTCGTTATATATATAGGTAGGAAGGGACATCCTGTCTTAAACCGTCAGAAAATGTCATGAATAAATGTATGATCTTCAACGCGTGGAATTAAACATACTACGACAGGCGGATCTTATGGCTCATGCTGCGTGGCTTGAGAGAATGCGGGTGTACCATTACCTGCGTTAGCCAATCGATTCATGCCTCACCTCTTTCTGACCCCTTCTGCATCTCCTTCCAATCTTCTACACAATCAGAACGCTAGAAAGTCTCATGTCTCATCTCTCCTCCTCGAGTCACTCTTCCGTATACTTTACAAGCGATCATGGACCGACAAGCCGCACTCCGTCCCCGCGGTCCCCCCGGTCCCCGGAATCGCCTCTGTATTACCGAGGCCTGCGGATCGAGACAGCTCTCCCCTTGTCTGTCCAGCTTGAACTCCCAGTCTCTCCAGGAAAAAGGCAAGGACATGGGCTATCGGCACCCACGATACCGTCCGCTTTGGGCGCAAGCGCGTCTTCATTGGTTAGGACGACGGGACCGGGCTTTGTAGCTATGTTCTCAGGACCGCAGTATAAAAGTTCTGATCATGTGGTGGGATATGCCCCGGCAGGAACGCGGAGCCGCTGCCGGGTTTGTGGCACTGGCTTCACGGCTTATAAAATGCGATTCGGGACATTTTTTGCTCATGTGGAGGGGTTCATATTCCTTCGCTGGCACCATCTGCGGTGTCTTCGGCCTCCCTCCAGCCTCGAGGACGTGACAAAGCTATCGGGCTTTGGTGATCTGCAGCCTTCAGATATGCAGTTAGTACAAGATTGGGTCGACGGTGTCAACTTTACTCCTGCCTCCCCGCCCCTCTCTCCGGGGTCTTCCTTCCGGACCAGCCCGTCCTTCAAGGGCGGCGTCACCGGTCTTCGGGTGGACAGCCCCCTGTCGCGACACACGATCGGCAACACGAATGACGAAATTTGTAGCAGCACCACCAGCATGACCAGCATGATGAGCGATGATAATGCGGAGTACTGGCTGGGAAATAAGGGACCAGGCCGTCCTTCCCCGCGTTCCCCTCCTTCCCCAACCTCGCCCTCCCAGTCGCGCCGCATTGTTGAACTGGCCAGCACTGCTAGCGCTTCCATATCGATCGTACGATCCCGTCCTGGTATAGGATTGACGATTGACACGGCTCTGACTACCACTTACTTCACACCCATCACTTCCCCATTGGGAACCTCGCCCACAGCCCGTACGTACCATTATCAACCCACCTGCAGCGGGAAAGGGAAAAGAGGAGATAATTGTAGTGGAAGTGGTGTATTCTCCTCCTCTCCTCCACGGAGCGGCTTTCTGATTGACAATAAGCTGCCCTCCCCGCGAAATATGTGTCGAAGCCGCAATATGAAGAGCCGGGCCAAGAGCCCCTTCTTCGCCTGTACGAGACGGTACGACAAGTCAGGTGGAGGTGGAAAATTGGTTGAGTTGACCGCGGAGGAGAAGAAAATCAAGCTTGAATCCGACAGACTCCACCGGGCTGCAAGAGTGGAAAGACAGCGACGACGGAGCAAGACATTGTGATGTAAATAGATGATATACATGGTCCAAGCGAGAATTCCAAAATAAGAACTATAAATTGCATAAATGCATAGGGCAGCAAAATCAAACTTTCAAGGCAGGAAAGGAGGCGAAAGATACGATTATATTGGATTGAAGGTCGGTCTTAGATATTGTATAGTTCTTTTGAAAAGCGCGATGTCGAGGAAGAGGGATAGGGTCCAGTTGTGTTGTGGAGTGGAAATAGCGTACACGGTACATAGAGAACACACTATCCAAAGGTCGGAAGAGGAAAAAGAAAGAATTACCACCTGCAGCCCCATATTAACTTCTGTGTCAGATAAATAGACACACTTTGTTCTTCTTGGCTTTTTTTACACTTCTCGTTGGAACGATCAATAAAATACTTCCCGTCCTAAAACTTAACTGGCCTCATAGGCCATTTTCCATCCTCTTTTTCTCCATCTCGCTCTCACGACACACCCTTCCCCAAAAATGCCTCCTTTCTTGATCTCTTTTTTTCCTTCTCATCTTTTCTCAGCCCTCCATCACATGCCGCCGCCCGTGTCCAGGCCCAAGGACTTGAACCATGCGCGGTCCTCTCGCTCTGCTGTCTCATCGATTACTTTCCCCGCTCTTTTCTTTATCCTTCATCATTTCTCCTCCCACTTGTCTCTTACTCCTTCACCCCTCTCTCTATTTATCTTTTTTGTTTGTAGGATGGTCTCATCATCACCAGAAGAGCATTAGCTGCCTCCTTCTCCTTCCAGCTCCAGGCCCCCTCCAGGCCTTTCAACTTGATCATGTCCATCTTCTGCTCCTCCTTCCCCTCCCCCTCCTCCGCTCTACCGCCTACAAGACCTTTTTCTTCAGTCTGCCCACTTCCATCCCGCTCCCTATCCTTCTCCTCCTCGGCCCCCTCCTCATTTCCCTCCTCTCCACTCGCGCCGCTCATGCCGCTGCCCCCGCTCGTCAGCGCACCAACGCTCCCCTCATTGCCCCCGCAATCGTCCAGCCCCATGAGCCTCCGTAGCCTCCCGGGCGGCCCGCGCTGCCAAAGTTCGAGCAGAATCTGGTGGTCGATTCCCTGACAAAAGCGCTGGAAGTTGCGGGTGCGTTCGGCCTTCTCCTCGTCAGTAACAAAGGCGCGCGGCACATATCCCCCAAACACGATGAAGCGGGCCCTGGGGTAGGGCCGGCCACGGGAGGGGGCGCAGGTGGAGTGGATGAGGCGCGAGTCCCAGATGATAATGGAGCCCTTGGGCGCCACCACTTTCTTCCACTGGCAACCGCGCTGCTCAAAGTATTTCACGTTGTCGTACGTGAGCTGGATATAGTTGTCCTTGCCCTCCTCCTCCGCCTGCTGTTGCTGCGCCTGCGCCGTCATGGTTCCAGGTGCGCCAGGCGTGGCGGGAGGCTTGGTGGGACCAGGCTCGAGTTCGAGTGTACCGGGTGGGTGGGCGGCAAAGAACTCGTCATGATAATAGTGGGACTTGGAAAGGAAGACGAAGCCGTGATCGTAGAGTGACACGTCTTCAAGCACCAGCGTGCACTGCAGCCGCGGCGGCCAGGTGGTTGACCGTCCCCGGTCGCTGTGCATCCACATTTGCGACCAGTGATAGTAGCCACCGTGATTAGGCGGCGCCCCCTCTTGCGGGGGTATGAAGCCGCCTGGGTAGTGCTCGGGGGGAAAGCCCCAGAACAGGCCCTGTAGCTGCATGACCAGGTCGTCCTCCGAAGGCATGTCATACAGCACCTTGAAGATCTCCACCACTTTGGGCGAGCTTCGTGCCTTGAGGGCCACACTGTTTTATTTGGGAGGACGAAAGAAGTTGTGAGTCAGGAAGGTGCAGAACCGGACAAGTTGTCCGTTCTCCCCTCGGGCGACGCGTGTAAGAGTCCTACGGAAATTACGGAAATGGTGGGGGAGTGCTAAAGTTACAAAGTGTACCTGGAGAAGCAAGCTGGTCCCGTGTTCATCATGCCCAGGATGGTTTTGCTCATGTGCAAATTCTTGGCGTCGTACTTGCCCCAGGTTTTGTTGTCGTTGCAGTCGATCCCTTGCCGCTTCAACCAGCCGCCCATGTCCTCGGCCAGATCAGCGCACTCTCGCGCATCCAGGATACCTACAGGATGATATAACGAGCATTATTCATAACTTATGTCCCTTCTTCCTCACGGTTTCAGCCCCTGTCCTTTGCGGCGCCTTTTCCCCGTATGGAGTGTTTTCTTACCTTTGGCCACGATGATCCCATCCCGTTCCAAGCGTCGAAGCAGCTCTGCCCGGTCTCGCCAGGACTTTTTATCCCCCAGCACCGGATTGTGTTGGACAAAAGGGAACCAGTGGCCCCATGCATCGTCCGCAGGGGCTTGCATAGCTATAGTATGTTAGTCCTCGGGGTCTTGTTCGGGCTGTTTGGTGGGGCTCCTCCTCTTCTCCTGCCCAAATGACTCGTCACGTGTGGTGGAACCAGTCGGACTGGGTGCCTCACAACTCGGCTTCCTCGGGTCCTTGCGCTTGCTTACCTCGGCGCTCCAGTCTCTCCACCTAACCAGATCAGGTGCGTTGAGAACGGCCCATCGCTATGACCCAAGAGGCGTGGGATGAGAGAGGTCTCGCCGTCACTAGTCCTGGAGGGGAGAGGAAAAGGAGATAGGCGCAAGGGATGAGGGGCGTGACGGCGACAAATTAGGTCATAGACAGTGTGTGACCGGCAAGAACAGAGTAAGTGGGCGACAAGAAAGCTCAGAATTGTGAGTATAAGCGAGATGTTTGGCGATGGGTAAGGTTCCGGTAGACGAGGCAGCGGATGACGACGGGATCCTGACAATGGCTTCCCTGATCCGAGAGGGTACGAGACAAGACGCAAAATCAGGGCAGAACCGCAGTTATTTTTTGCGCAAAGTATGTGTTTATGCGTACACCTTTAATGAAATTTCTCATACATTGCTCTCTCGTGGGTGTATCCTTCTATTCACAAAATGCCTTCGCAGACGACCTCGTCTTGAGTGGCAACCCCCTCCCATTCTTCGGGCTAAAGACGGGGATAAAGCTGAAAGCAACGGTCACTTGTGCTGAAATATGCACCTTCTTCAATCGTCACTTTTAATACTTCTTTTTGCTTCGCTCTTCTTTTCCTCCAAAACTCTTCCTTTGCCTTCCGCGAAGACACGACAGACGGGCATCCTCCACCTCGTTACTGCCTCCGATCGATTGGGAGGGACCTATGCATTTCTCTTCTTGCTTCCTGGCTTCGCTCATGTCATTCTATGGGGCGTCTCAATCGCCACCCACGACGCTAGGACTCAGTGCTCACATGTTGCTGCTCCTGATGCGGCAACTTGCGGCAGGAGATTTTTAACTGAAAAAACAGGAAATTGGTTTTGATGATGAAGGCCTCTGCTTGGGGGAAGATTAGCTTCATTCTCTTTCTATTTCTTGAACGGGTTTGGGGAGGAAAGTTAGTCTATAAATTGCGCGTCCCTTCCTTGTACACCTCAACATTATGTCGGCCACTTTTCCTCCTATCCTCCTCCTCTCCTCTCTTCCCTTCCATCCTTTGATTCCTGACGCTCTCCACACTCATACTCCACCCTAGGATAGGCACCTTAGGATAGGCAATGATAACAAGGTTTCACTTACTGCACTCCTCAAACACACTCACACACTCTCGCACTCAGACACACTAAACGTCTTCTCGTGCCTTCTCATGCAGTCCCCCAGCTGGCACCTTGGAATAACTATCTTTTCTCATCGCTTGTAATTTAATACATGCGAGAGAGGCTTGAGTCGAGAAATGGCTCAGATGAGGTCGGCGACATCGACAGGCATCTCCTCGATTTGTGTGTTGTAGAACTGCTCGATGTCCTTGAGGTAGCGAACGTCGCCCGAAGTCAGGAAGTTTATGGCCACGCCCTTGCGGCCGAAGCGGCCTGAGCGGCCGATACGATGAATATAGTTCTCGCGGTTGGTGGGCAAATCGTAGTTGATGACAAGTGACACTTGCTGAACGTCGATGCCGCGGGCCAGCAAATCGGTGGTGATTAGCACGCGGGACGAGCCGGATCGGAATTCCTTCATGATGATGTCGCGTTCCCGCTGGTCCATGTCGCCGTGCATGGCCGACACCGTGAAGTCGCGCTTTTGCATCGCCTCCGTCAGCCAGTCCACCTGCGGGGGTGGAAGGAGGAAAAAAAAATGGAGGGAGAGGTGTGGGGAAACGACTACAGAAAAGAAACGGATTCCTAGATTCATTCGGACATGGTGTTCTCGTCGGTCTCGCCGTGTCGTGCATGTCCCACTTCCCCACGCTCCTTCCTTCCTTTCCCCTCTCGCCGCTCCTTTAGATTCCTACCTTTCTCCGCGTGTTGCAGTAGATGATGGCCTGGGTGATGGTGAGCGTCTCGTACAGGTCGCAGAGCGTGTCCAGCTTCCAGTCCTCGCGCTCCACGGCGATGTAGAACTGCTTGATGCCCTCCAATGTCAGCTCGTCACGCTTCACCAGGATGCGTACAGGCTCGCGCATGAACTTATTGGTCACCTCTAGCACCTCCAGGGGCATGGTAGCGCTGAAAAGTGCGCACTGCACCTTCTCAGGGAGGAACTTGAACACATCATAGATCTGCTCCTTGAAGCCGCGGCTCAGCATCTCGTCCGCCTCGTCCAACACGAAGAGCTTTACGTACGACAGCTTGAGCGCGCGACGATTAATCATGTCGTAGACGCGGCCCGGCGTGCCCACCACCACGTGCACCCCGCTGCGCAGCTTGGAGATGTCGTCACGCACAGCCGTGCCGCCTACGCACGCATGCACGTCCAACTCCATGAAATCGCCCAGCGAAATGAGCACCTTCATGATCTGCTGCGCCAGCTCTCGTGTGGGTGCCAGAACCAAAGCCTGGCACTCACGGATGGACGTGTCAATGGACTGCAGGATACTGATCGCGAACGTGGCAGTCTTGCCCGTCCCTGCAGGCACATGGGGAGGAAGAGGAGGGGTCGGAGAAGCGAGTGTGAGGGTACGGAATTTGGGTGCGAAAACAATTAAAGACAAACGATTAATCTGCAGCTATGTGTGTATTTGTGGGTCAGGTTGTCAGAGATGAATGGTTCGTGTCGTCAGCGCGCCGCATGGACGCTTGGACTCGAAAGATGGTGTTTTACATTTCAAAATCATCACCCCCACGCTTAGTCTACATTCAATCAGGAGTCTTAAACGCCCATTATATCTCCCGTGACATTTCCCACGGTCTTCCTTCAAAATAAGGCTCAGGTTTGGCCTCCTCTCCCTCAAATTCCGCTTTCTCCCTCCCTTTACAATCCACCGCCTCTTCGACAAACAAACCCACCCATTTCTCACCTGACTGGGCTTGTGCTATTACGTCCCGACCCATGAGGACAGGTTTGACAGCCCGCTGCTGGATGGCAGAAGGCTTCTCGAAGCCGTACGCGTAGATGCCGCGGAGAAGGTCATCTCGCAGGTCCATGGAGTCGAAAGACTCGACGCATTCGTCCCAGTTCGTGTCGATCTCCGTATCTGTGGGCTGCGACGAGTTAAGGCCCGGACCGTCCGCCGGGCCAGAAGCTGTGGCAGCGGCTTTCGGATCGGCAGCCATGCTTACGACGCGATGGCAAATTTGATTGCTGTGATTGTGGGTCGACGAGGGAAATTGGAAGAGGTAGATGGGGTGAGAAATAGAGCATCCTCAAGCGACAACCACGTGGCCAGCTTCCGTCCGATGCGTTCTCATCACATCCAGAGCACCACAAATGCGATGCTTGTTGCCATGGCTAGGTTTGCGTGAACCAGTTCAGACCTCCAAAGCTGCGGCAAGGCCATATGTGTCCACGCCCTCACGAAGCTGCTGCGTTTTCTTCTTCATTGCAAGGCGCCCTTCATCGTGTCCTTCGTGGCTAGTTCAGCCCCGCCACTAGCGCAAAAGCATCCTTGTAACAATACCGGCGTGGTCGTCGGCGCATGGTCCCGGGCACGGCGTGTGCAGCGGGTTTTCCAATCAGCGCAAGCATCTCACAGAAAGGAGTAGACAAGCGAAATCTCTTTGACCGTCCATTGGCCCCTCGTGAGCCCCACGCATCCAAGTCGGCTTCTCATCCCAGCATTGAGTCGTCGTCTACCTGTGTCATGTATTCCTTGGCATTCGTGCATCGCACCAACCCGCTTAGGCATGAAAAAACGGGCCATGAAAGGCTTTTGGAAGAAGTGGTGGTTGGCCTAGAACCGCTGGACAATCAGAAACAAATGCGCGAAAGTTGATTTGTAGACGAGTGATGCACTGGAGACTCGAGTGGGCCTGTGACAAGCTATGAGAACCATCATCCCCTCATACAGCTAGCTCTACATCCACCCTTGTGTATCACACATATATACCGCGAATTACAGTCAGGGCGGACTACTTATAGCAGCTTAGCTCTGTTGCTGGGACAGAAATACCGACGGGCCGCCCATTTTCTCACGTCACATTGAAGGTCCCGTGTGGCAAAAACGGGACTCTGGACTCGCAGCGTCACCTTGGCGAAGCAGGAGGGTTGTCGCACATTACGAACGACGAGCCTGAAGGTGTGTGTGAGCCAGTAGAGCCCAAAGCATTCAGCAAAGAGAGGGGAGGATGTGGAATCAGCAGCGGGGTAACGCTGTACCCTTGCACACGTACCGCAGCGCTCTACTAGCGGGAGGGGCTGAGTGTAAGATTGGCGGGCACTGTCACGATCATGTCCGGATGCTTTCAATGCATAATCCGATGAAGGATGAATTGCTAGGCTTTGGTGTTGGTCATTGCCGCTTCATCGTGCAAGGCCCTTCTCATATGCTGCTGCAAGGCTTTCGGGCAGGCGCCGCTGCCGCTGCATTGATTGTGGTACCCACCCCACCGTCCTCATCCTTCTCAACGCTTTCGTCTTCTTTTGTGCCTTTTGAGCATCATCTAGATGACCGGGAGATCCCCATGTATGGGGAGTCCTCGCGGCCTCGGGAGGAGTCGATGAGGGCGCACTTGCCTTTGGCGTCACCCAGCTTCCCTTCAGCTTGTTACTCCCAAACCCCAGCCCTCCAGCGACATTCAGCGCTCAGCATGGCAAAACAAACCTTGCAGTTTGACGTCCAGGACTCTACCACCGGTGCTGTGCCATCGCCAAACACAACCAGGCGTTCTGTGGTCCGGGCGGGGGCAGTAGCCGCAGTGTCGACGTCAGTTTACAAAGGCGTCAAGATGCACCAGTACAAGCAAGAGCAGCGAGCCAAGCCAGGAAACGACGTAGATGGAAAGTCTGAGGCAACCTTGAATGCAGGACTGCGGTCGACTGCCAGCAATAGAGCAAAAGGAAGAGGAGAAGCCATGACGGCCGCGGACTGGAACGCCACCGTTGAGTCTGCTCCCCGCTGGTCGCAACTACGTTCCTACAGATTCATCCGATCGCTGGGCAAGGGTGCTCATGCCGAGGCAATCTTAATGGAGCGAGGCATCGGTGAAGAGCGAGGGCGACCCGAGCCGCAATGTGTGCTCAAAGTGAGCGAGTTCTTCTTGCCGGAGGCCATCAACGAGGCCCGCTTGCTGGGCCGACTCTCTGCCTCCCCATATGTGGTGCGTTTGGAGGACATGTTTATTGAGCAAGTGGGCGGTCGGCTTGTGTCATACTTGCAGTTGGAATACTGTGGCGGGGGTGACTTGAGCAGCGTGTTACGAAGGTACACCGAAGTAAGTCATCATGCTCTTAACGACCTCAGTGTACACCGCCTGGCGAACCAGCTGCTGGCGGCTTTGGAGTCGCTGCATTCCCAAAATGTGATTCATAGGGACTTTAAGCCCGACAATATCCTGCTAACAGCTGAGGGAAGAGTGAAGCTCTGTGACTTTGGGATCGCCACCCGCTTGACGGACGCATGGTCTGGCTGGAACAACTTTGCTGCTGGATCCTTGCCCTTCATGAGTCCGGAGATCCGCCGCTTGTTGCAAAATAAGAGTAGAGATGAAGACGACAAGGGCGGGGAGGAAGCGGTAGAAGTGGCAGCGTGCACGGACAAAGCGGACGTGTGGGCATTTGGTTGTGTACTCTACGCCATGTGCCTTTCCACTCCCACGCCGAACTTGGTCAATGTTCCGGCATTGCAGGCCGTAGCGGAAGTATGTGGCCACCGGGGATGGCCGGCATTCGACTTTTCCCTGGGTCCATTAGGAATAAAAATGCCAGGGCTAATAGCGCAGCAGGTGTGTTGGCTCTTGACAATGGCCCTTGAGCCGGACCTAGTGCTTCGGCCCTCGGCGGTAGAGCTGAGGAGGGCGTTGACATCTTCTAAGGCTGACAGCGAGGAGAATGGGACGGGATTGGCTGCACGTTTGTAGAAAATGTGTAAATAGGTAACTTTATTTGTACGTATGAGACCTGAATAAAAGAGTTAAAGAGAATATGATGCTTTTGCAAGACGCGAGCGACATACAACGGGTAGACTTGTTCCCTCATTTACTTCGTTTGAAATTTATTCATCTGACAGTGCAACTCTTGCATCGCTTTCCACAACCACAGGGGTGTCGATTTCCCTGAAGCACTCAAGAGAGCACTGCGGGATAGCGTCCAAGTCGAATCGTTATGAAATCCGCACCTTTGATAAAGGGTATCCGGAGACTGTGAAGGCGGGTGAATAGCAGGAGGAGTGATTGTGCTAAATTACAGGCATTTTGGACACCAAACACTGGATCAGGCCCGAGAAGAAAACAGTTGCTACAGGTCGGCACTGGATGGTTATCAGGAAGTGATTTTATAGAAAAAACTTCCAAGATATTGTCGGAACGTTTTTTGAGAAAACTCGCCAGCAACTTATCTAAATTTTACCACAACGTCCGATATTTATCAGTGTAAATGCGGACTTGCAGAAGCAGGGGGCGCGTTTGCTTCCCCCAAGGAACTGGGATACGGAGTTACGCTGATAATTGGTATTAAAAGATGTTGTAACATGCGAAGATTCAAGAGAGTGGCCAGATTGAAAACATTAACTATGTGCAGAAAAATATTATCCACAATATTCATTCGGATGTTCGTGCGTTTTTTTTGGGGTGATGTATTTTTGTAGGGAGTGAGAATATACACTGAGTCTAGCAAACTGGTTCACAGAAAAATAGATGAAAGAGAAGTATCGACATACACTGATATGAAAAGACAGCATGTTAAGAAATAATGGTGATAATGATTCAAGCTGGCCGCTTTCGTTGTTTATCTTTTCATATCGAAGATGTCCTTATGATGGACACAAAGCCGTCGATATGGGAGTGATCAGTGACCAGTACATGATAGGCACGAAGATTTATAAGGGGTATGACTAGATTGAAAAGAAGCAGCCATACATATTTGAGGGAAAAAAAGGAACTGTACGGGGGAGGCACCAGGAAAAAGTTGTTTGTACGTTATGTAGTCGGAAAACTTCACGAACTATACCGCAGGACAAGTGAGGCAAACTTATAATTGTTTGTGGGTATTTGAGGATTTTGCATACCATGCAATATTATGGGAAGGGAAGATACAGTCAGCCCTTGTTGCATAAAAAACGACGATAAAATAATATTTCAACGAGGAAACCGAATTGGTGCCGAAAAGAGTCGTCGACGGTATGTTCTGATATATGTATATGGGCTAAATTTCGTGAGAATGGTTTCGACTGTTGGAAGGTGATTTGTCAATTTCATACGCATGCTCTGACATAAACCCGACAAGACGGTAGGAATGTGTGAGAAAAAGAAGGATTATGACGACCGCCGGCTGTTGAAAAGGGGAACAGTTCGTTCACCACTATCTCGGTTGGCACTAACCCGTGCAACTTGAGCTGTGTTAAAATGTTGCCTTTCAGTTTGCACTTTTGTCTTTCAGTCGGCTTTTTGCTTTCGGGCTAGTTTCTTCCGTAGCGCAATGTATAATGCATCGGGGGAGACTTACCCCGGAACTAGAGGCACTGGCTCTTCTCAATCCAAAAGCTGCACACCGGTTACGTAGAGGAATGAGATTGGCGAGAAATCCACAACCCCCTGTGCGACAAAGCGCAGAAATTGCATGTAGCGTCCTAATCATTGTCGTGCACGGCGAGTTGAATGATTTCAGGATTTTTAACGAAGAGCTTTGATGCCGGAAAATGGACAAAAAGGCATGCATCCAAGCTCACGACTCAAGGCTTGCAGGCTGCAAGTTGCAGCCATTTCATTTCCTAACCTCCCCAAAGGGCTCCGAGCTCTTTCCCCAACAAAAGACGAGTCCATATGAAACAGTTTGCAGCGCAGACCAATTTTTACATGCTGATCCCCCTTCGGCTACCGCTAAAAACCTTGTTGGCATCAATTCACCGTCAAAACCAAATGCTTTGTGTACAACACATCTCGGGGATTAATACACCACCCTCTCAGCCAATAGGGGGTGTGTTCAACTCCGCGCCCGTAAATAGCAGCCACTCTTAAATAATTATTTAAGAGCTCTATTTAATTGTCGGCCCAGGTGTGTGTTCCACCGGCCGGATAAGCTCTAAATAGAGAAGCACCCTTAAATAGCGAAAGCAAGTCTTAAATAGTGATAGCAAGTCTATACATAGCCACAACAACTTTTGACAAGCACTAGCGCGACCCTGAAGTCAATTGTTAATGGGTTCATGTGCTTCTTGTCATTTATATTTACCGGCAGA
>Ga0160420_100077_pt1 | contig 58321 bp, 43 predicted proteins | sample CelAP2metagpilot_FD_108197 | JGI IMG/M metagenome (GOLD analysis project Ga0160420, IMG submission 108197) | Phycosphere-associated microbial communities from algal ponds in Kailua-Kona, Hawaii, USA - Cellana AP2-5-5 metagenome pilot | ecosystem: Engineered > Artificial ecosystem > Aquaculture >...
GGGAGGGGGGGGGGGGGGAGGGGGGGGGGGGGGGGGGGGGGGGGGGGGGGGGGGGGGGGGGGGGGGGGGGGGAAGGAGGAATTTTGCGGAGATAACGGATTATGGGGAGATTGAAAGTGAAGAGGAGGAGGATGAGGATGACGATTCGTTTGGGTCGGATGAGGATGAGTCCAAAGGGGGGGAGATGAATGGGGGGAGGAAGAAGGGTGGCAGTGGTGGCGGTGGTGGAGAAGGGCAGGGGGAAGAGGAGGAAGAGCAGCATCAGCAGCAGCATGAGGAGGATGATGATGATGACTATGACTTGCGAGGGGTAATTTTTGGGTTGCCACCCAAACCGAAACCGCGTCGGTTTGGAAGAAAGCGGAAGCGTGGTGGGTATGCAGGAGTAGGAGCTGGTCACGGCTTCTTTGGTGGCATGGGGGGGCGTGGGATGGGTGCTTTGAGTGGAGGCGGAGGAGGAGGCGGAGGCGGAGGGGGGGGGGGAAGAGGTGGGAGACCGAGCACGCCAGTTATGGTGAACCAGGAGGTACGGACCGGCTTCCTGGGTTGGATGGCTTTGAATACTTGTAATCGTGGGTCGAGCCTGAATACGATCGTGCGGAGCGTGAACAATTTCCTTGCGCGGGCATTGCCTAGGCTGCCGAGGTATGAAGGGCTGTCGGAGGGAGGGGCGAGGAGCTTGGTGCTGGAGAATCTTCGGGATTTGGTGCGACGGAACGAGGGGGACTTGACGACGGAGGTGGCGCGGGGCACAAACCAGAGTTTGCGGACTTTCTGGCGACACTTTTTGAGTTTTTTGCGTGACTCGGCAGGAGAGGGGGAGTTGGAGAATTACGTGGTGGCTGGGGAGCAGATCGAGGGTAGGGGAGGAGGAAAAGTGGAGGGAGGGGTAACGGGCTTGGGGAGGAGTAATGGGGCTGAAGTGGAGGCGGTTGGTTTGAGGGCGACGCATGAAGCATCAGCAGCTGCAGCAGGAGCAGCAACCGAGGCGGAGGCGACGACAGTGGCTGTTGTGGGAAGTGGAGATGGAGAAGGGGGAGAAAAAGGAGTGCAGGAAGGGGATAGTGGAGGTAATAGCGAGGTCGAGGGGAGGCGCCGCAGAAAGAAAAAGGCATTTACAGGGTTGGCGTTGGCCATGCTGGAAGAGGGAGAGGACATGTTCGGGCAGAAGCCGCGACCTTACACCGCGCCGGCTGATATGGATGGTGGTAGAGGAAGAGGAGGAGGAAGAAGACGAGAAGGAGGTGGAAAGGAAGGGCTTGCATTGGACCCCGACGGTGTTTCACTGGACGGTGCAGGGGATGGGGAAGGCGAAGGCGGCGGTGATGGAGTTTGCGAAAGGGAATCTCCTGTCCTTATCGAGGAAAATGACGAGGCCATGCCTGCCTCTCGCTCCCAAGTGTTGCAGCAGCAAAGGCAGTCTATGTTACCGGCGCCAGTACCCCGGATTCCGCTTCACATTGCAATGAGCGCGCAGCAGCATTTGCAGCAGCAGCAGCAGCAGCATATGGACTCCCAGTCATCGATGCGTCGGCAGCCGGGGACCGTTATGGATTTGGAGGCGCGGGAAGGGTTCCTGGAATGGATGAAAAGCAATACCAAGATGCAGCCTGTTTCGATGACCACAGCCATGCGAACAGCAAACCGCGTGTTGTCATCGATGCTGACCTTACACCCACGACCAGATGCATCCTCAGATCAGGCCGAATTGTCCTTGCCGGAGATTCGGGAATTTGTCGACCAGCACCATAAGGATTTTTTGGTCGAGGTGGGAAGGACAGCGAATGTGAGCGTCAAGACATTTTGGCGGCATTTTATTCGCTTTTTGTTGGGGGATGATGCGGTGCGAGATTTTAATCAGGGCCTCTCCACGACATTACAGCAGCAGCAACACCAGCATAAGCTTACCCTTCACCAGCAGCAGCAAAGCTTACGAGCTCAGCACAAGGTGGTCCAAAGCATCCAGCAGCGACCAGAGCAACAGCACTTATTCCAGGTCGCCAGCACCCCTTCTTCCGCCCTGGGCCCCATGGCGGGCACTACGGTCCCTGATCAAACAGTAGCGAGTAGTAATGGTGGTGGAGGAGAGGAGTCCTTTTACACCGCTGGCGCCAACGAGGCAGTCTTCGCCCTCCAGCAGCAACGACAACAGCAACAGCAGCAGCAACAACAACAGCAGCAGCAACAACAACAACAACAACAACAACAACAACAACAACAACAACAACAACAACAACAACAACAACAGCAATTGCAGGCAGCGCAGCAACACTACGCAGCCTATTACTACATGCAGCAGCAACAACAACAAGCACTGCAGCAGCAGCAGCAGCAGCAACAACAACAACAACAACGACATCATCAAGAACAGCAGCAACAACAACAGCTGCAACAACAACAACAACAACAACAGCAACAACATCAGCAGCAGCAAGCTATGATGCAGGCACAGTTGCTAATGCTGCAGGCGCAGCAGCAGCAGCAGATGCAGGAGGAACAACGGCACCAGTCCATCATCCATGCGGACAATGCGGCCGAAGGGTTGGGTGGTGGTGGAGACGTAGACAATGGGCAGCAGCTTTCAGTGATTTCTCAGGATTTGCTTGATCGATTCGAGGCGTATTTGGGGAACTATTTCCCCCAGCCGCAGATATGGGCGACTTTGCGTGACGTGGTGAGCTTGACGCCCAATATCATGAAGGAGGCGGGGGAGCACATCTTTTTGCAAGATCCGCACGCTGTCACAAGTTTTTTCGATCGGCATTATGCCCATCCTCTGGTGGTGGCAAATGTGCAACAGATCAAACATTTCTACGACTTCTGTCGTGCCTCCTCATGACAGTTACATGAAATTTGAAAAGGAAGAAGGAAGAGAATTGATTCACACAAAGAGAGCGGAGAGGACGACCAGCAAGTGATACAGAGGCTTCATGCTCTCGTTGCGTTGTGCAGCAGGCAAAGACAATAGCATGGTTATTGGAGTCATGAGCTATTTGTCATGAGCAAGAAAATTTGTTCTATTGGTCATGCAAATGAATAAACCGCACCAAACAAGGCTAATATCATCGAAATAAAAATCAAGATTGAAACAAGGTTGATTGAAAGCAAGTAGAGTTGTAACATTGATTATTGCTCTGCAATTCGCCTTCCAACTGTAATTTATCTTCTCTACTTTGTGGAAAAAATTGCCTCCTCAAGCACCAAGCCGAGGGAGGGCATCTGGAAAACAAATTTTTAGGTCATAGCCATCCGACATAAGGTTATCCATCTAACTTTTTTGAAGGCATCCGAATAAATTTATTTTATACTCTTACACTTTGTACAAGAACGCTTAATGGAGGGCGAACTACATGACCCTTTTTTTTTTTTTAACACCTTTATGAGAGCCTTCTTGGCCGAGTTGACGTCCCCCTCTTCTTCATTTCCACAATGTGGACATTTTTAGACTTTGGTGTTCCATAGCATTCTGTTCGCCTGACCACAAGAGCTGCATGTTTTACTCGTTCCAGGCTCCTCGAGATCCAAAAACGACTTTTCCACTCGCCTCAGCCTTCAGGGCCGCCCAAGAAACGCGTTGGCGCGTCGGCTCACTGCCCCGTGTCGTGGGGGGTAAACGAGGTCACGGTCGGCCAGAAATCGAGACCTTCGAGGTGCGAGGACGTTTGCACCCACGCAAGGGCTTCGTTACTTTGCGGCTCGAGTTACCGTTAACACGCTCTACTAACTCGTGTACGAAGACTGCCGAAGTCATGGAGTGCGCCACGCTCCGTACGGTCCGTCGCACCTTTTTCACCATGACTCTCACCTTCATATTACAGACAGACACAGCCACACATACACAGACAACCATAAACAGACAAACGCAAAGGCAGGCATGTATACAGACACACATACATGCAGACACAGACACGCGGTGATACAAACACAGAGACAGACACACAATCCCCTCTCCCAAACCTCCCCCAAGACAGACACAGACTATCACAGAATAGAGAATAGAATAACACGTCAAGAACGAGTCCAGTGAGCACATGAATCGTTTTAAGGAGACAAGGAAGCAGGATCAGCTGGAGGTGGCAGAAAAGCAGAGTAGGAGCCTTCTTCCCAATGGCTACCATGATGATGAGGACTACTTGAGCGGTACGTTTGTTGACCAGCAGCCGACCACAAACATTGGTAGCAAGAGGGCTGTCCAGCCTCGGCCTTCTAAAGCAACGTCCAAAAAATCTAAGGCAGCAAATGCGGAGGAGAAATTGCAAGAGGGAATGAATACACCATTGCCTCAGGTAATGATTGTCGTCGAGACGTGCCGCTCGCTTCTCCAGGCCATCTGTCCGCCCTCCTCAACTCTTCTCATGTTCGCTCTACACCCCTCCTTTACCCTTACAGGACAATGTAGGGTTGCGGATGCTGAAATTGATGGGCTACAAGGAAGGCCATGGTATTGGCAAGAGCGCAGACGGTATCACGGCGCCAATTGCCGTGGTAAAGAAGACAGACCGCGCGGGGCTTGGCCAGGCAGAGCGCCAGAGCGAAGCGCACCAGCGGCTGGAGCAATGGACACAGGCGCGGGTTGAACTTCTTGAGCAATGCAAAGAAGACTTCCAGGTGGCCATGTCTAATCGGTTTGCGGAGCGGCGCGTTGCGTCGAATTTGACAAAGGCGATGAAGACAATCGAAACTTTAGATACGCGGGCGGGTCGGGAGATGTCCTGTTTGTGGTGGACCAGCATAGAGGAGGAGGAAAACAAGGGGATGGATGCGAGGATAAGAGATCGAAGGAAGGAGGGGGTGGACGAGCCATCTAACGCCCTATTGGCCACGGGAACAGAAATACACACAGTGCATACTCAAGAGGAGGCGGCCGCTGCCGTGCCGCAGGGACAAACGGAATGTGGAGGAGAAGAAGAAAGAGAAGGCTTAGCTATAGTAGATGGCAAGCACGAACTTTGGGACACGTTGAGCACATCAGAGAAATTAAGCGTGGCGACTGCTTACTTGCGGCAGGAGCACCGCTATTGTCTCTTTTGCGGACATCAGTACGGTAGCATAGACGAATTACGAAAAGAATGCCCGGGAAAAAGCGAAGATGACCACTAATTGACAAGCAAGGCTGTTCATGCGACCGATAGACCAATGTGAACAAAACGGGGGGAATGTACAGTAAATGCCCGGCTTGATTACTGACAACACCCATCGTTTCATTTCTCTTCGTATTTCTTTCTTTCTTTTATTGTTTTAGGGCTGTGCATGTACGCATCGACAAGAGCGCAGACGTTTTATTTATCACCCCCCGATCTTTTTCAGTCCGTGTAGACAGCAAAAATCAAGACAGTACACCACAAGCTCTCCTATGGGTGGCGGAAAATAAGTTTAGAATGTAAGGATAAGGATAGATAGATAGTGAATAAGGATTAAGGATAAGGATATGAGGATAAGGATATAAGGATAAGGTTATAGGTGAGCGAGGTAGCAAGGATATGGGTGAGCGAAGTAGTAATATTTAGGGCATATTTATTAGCTCTTTGTCGCGACCAAAAGCGTCGCTCTTTTAAAACGTACATTAATAAATGTTGCGGAGGTGTGATTGTCGGTGATCGAATCCCACAAGCACCGGGAAGCTACCCACACTCCCTGCTCTCGCACCTCCCCCAACACGACTTGCACCACAACTTTGAACCTTGGTATATTTTGTGCTTTGATGGAATATGAAGTATATATATGTGAATACAAGATTTTTTTACTGGATATGTATACTTTCTGCCTAGCTACTAATTAGACAGACATTAAGCTTCCTATCCGCCCACCGTATCCTGGATCCTCTCCTCCCTCCCCTTCGATCAAGCCCACCTTTCACCCCTTTCTTGACCGCATCTGCGACAACGATGGCCCAATTCGTCACACTTTCATCGTCATAAGCTTTCCCCTTCAACTCATCTACTAACACCTGCTCCGCTAATCGTTGCGCTACAGCCGGGGAGAACTTTTCATCCTCGCGCGGACGCAGCTGATATGTGGGCAATAATATGTGGACGCCGGCATGCGCGGAGACTTTTCCTTCTTGCATTTCTTTTGGCGGTATGCTCGGTGATATTTGTATTGCTGCTGGCGAGGGGCTAGCTGGAATGTCTGCCATTTCTTTTCTGATCCCTATATGTATGTATGTTGTATGTATATTGGTGGGTGTAGGGAAAAAATGGCTCTGACTAGTCTTCCATTTAGGTAAGGATGTGGAGCGTACGTTCAGAGGTTATGCATGACAAACGAGGCATTCCCAATTGTTCCCAGACTCCACGACGATTTTTGATGCTCATTGCACTCAATAAACAAAAAGTAATACAAGCTTTTTTTCAATAAACAAGTTAGAAAAGCAACGGCCGACTTCGCGCCTGATTATCGATGACTGCCAGTGAGACTGGCGAAAACGTCCCTGCTGTCCCCACGCTCTGGGCCCTGGGGGCATCCATGGTTATGCACATGTGCTTTCACTCCCCATACCACCACAGCGGGACGAACTTGTGCCCTAGTTTGCGCGATGAAGGTGCCAGGCCTTGGTTTGTACTTACCGCACTTTCTCTTTCCCCATCACATCTAATTGAAAAGCGCGGGGGCGGGCACTACATTCTTTAGCCAAGCGGACTAATCAGAATGGAATATCACCTATCACCCCTGAGGCCTTGAGAAGAGTTGACAAAGCTCATGATGTTCAAGAGCAAGCGCAAGGGCAAAAAGAGCGATGCGTTGGAGCAAGGAAGCGACGAGCAGGCACCGCCTACTCCCCCCCCACGTAAACGGGAGGAGGTAGATGGTGCTGCGGCCCTCTTGACGCCACCCCCTCCTGCCTCCAAGAGGACTTCGTCAGCCATTCCAGTGCCCAGCTCTGCTCCCCCTCGCCTATTCAAGCAACGCATTGACAACGAGTACGACGAGGAGGAGGAGGGTGTCGCTCCACCTGCCTCTTTGCATCGACGTCTCTTTCGGCTTCGCATTGGTAGCGCCTTCAAGCGGCTTGCACCGCCTACCATGACGCCCACCACCACTCCCTTCAAAGGACGGGAAGGCAACAATCTGCTAGATTCACCTGCGTCACTACTACCGTTGTTGTCGCCATCGAGTGCCCAGGGTGAGGAGAGAGAGGAGGAAACGAAAGAAGAAAGGGTGCACGTAGAGGAAGCAGCAGCAACTGCAGCAGACCAAGAAAAATATGATGAAGCACCTGCATTGCCGGCTCATTCTACGGTGGCGCTTTCCCCTTGCCGCCCAGCAGAAATTTCCGTCTTGCCTGCGTTGTCCTCGTCAGTGCGTGCTTCCCCCGCTCGTGGTGTAGGTGGTGGTCCTCGACTGCTCTCTCGGGAGGCTATGCTCCAAGCCGACCTATACCGAGCCCGTCGACAACTGGAGGAAGAACGGAGCAAGACAAAAAAGGCTACACAGCGGGAAGTGATGCACAAGAGGGAGGCTGAGAGGATTGGGGCAGTATTGCAGCAGCTGAAGGGGTTGCTGCATGTTTTGGCATGTTTGTCAGCTGTGGCAAGAGAGGGAGGAGAAGGGATGAAAGCGGAGGAGGTCATGCGCACAGCGCTTATTCAGGTAGTGGCGGTTGAGGTACCCGAGCTACTGGATGTGGATCAAGCACGTCTATTCGTTGTGATCGAGGGGGGAAGGGAGGAAGGGCGTGTGCTTTGGACAGTTGGGAGTAATGGTGTGTCGTTGGAAGCACCGCTGCAGACGGGGTTGGTGGGCGAGGCGGCGGTCACTGGTCGTATGGTGCAAGCAGGAGGACAGAGGATGGTATGTGTACCAGTGCTATCTTTGATAGATGGAGGAGGACAAAAGGAGGTGTTAGCGGTACTGCAATTATCGAGAGAGGAGGAGGGTGAGAAGGAGGGAGGGAAGGAAGAGTGGGAAGACGAACTGCAACAGCAGCAGAGGAACATGATTTTTGAGGCGCTGACGAGACATTTGGGCTTATTGTTGGGCGCGAATCGGGAGATATGTGTCTTGGCCCGTGCCCGATGTCGAGGGTTGGAGCGAATGGATCGACTGGCCAGGAAGGCAATAAAGAGGGCTGCATGGACGCGCTGGGCGGTGGCGTGTGATGTAGATTCATCTCAAAAGCTGAGGAGAGACAACCCGTTGGTACCGTTGTTGACTCAGGCCTTGCTTGAGCTTGAAGCAGCCTTCCAGGGAGGGAGTAGTAGAGAGGGTTTCATGGCAGCGATGGAGGGTATAATCAAAGAGGTGGCGAAGAAAGCCGTGACACAGGAAGCAGAGGAGGAAGAGGAGGGGGAGGGCAAGGGAGAGAGAGTGACAGCTGATGCTGATGTGTGGATTGCTTTATCCAAGGCCACTTTGTTGCCGGCGTCTTCGTCGGTGGAGGAGTTTCCTTTCCAGCATTACCACTGTACGAACAGGAACAGCAGCAGCAGCAACAACAACAAGAGTAAGGACAAGGATGCCCAGGAGGGAGTGGTACGTGTTGCATCACCAAAATCATTCAGTGCCGAGGCCCGTGAAGTCTTGCAGGCCATCGTATCAGCTGGTGCGGCGTGGCTTTCTGGTTTACAAGCTTTGGAGGTAGGAAAGGAGAAAGTGGAGGAGGCGCGGTTGCTGTTGGAGCACAGATATGCGACGGAAGAGGAAGGGGGAAGATTGAAGGAAGAAATAATGGAGCTTCATGATCAGGTTTTCCGACTACAAACGGAGCTAAATGAGGTTGGGGCACAATTGGTTGAGAAGGCGGAGGTGGCGGATTCGACTAGTGGTGCCTGGGAGGCGGTGGGGCGTTTGCTGCGATCGGCGTGGGAATGGGAGAGCTTAAGACAGCAACTGCCCACTGCGGCGAGCTTGTTGGTCGGTTTTGATAGGGTGGAGTATTGCTTCCAGGTGACGGCGTTAGATTTGGGCTTGTGTGAGAGACAGTTGTCCAAGGCACAGGTGGAGGACAAGGAGGAAAGAAGCCGCCTGTGGGGGTTGGGGGCTGAGGATGGTGTGGATGTTGCTTCTTCTCTGGAAGCACGTCGCTCGCTTGTCTTGCAGCAAGTCTTGGCGACGGGCGTACCGGCTGTAAAGGTATCATCCTCAGATATGATGCCGCCCTCCTCTGACTTTCCCTTGGCTTCCTCATCCTCCTCTGCGGTGACGTCCTTAGGGGTCCCTCTCCTGGCTGGATACAGCAACAGCATCAGCGCAACCAACGGTAGCAAGGTGATTGGGGCCTTGCTTGTTGAGCGGGTGGGGTCAGAGGCCGTCCCTTTCTCAGAGAGGGATGTGGAGGCTGTCACCCGGCTTGCTAGTGCGCTAAGCGGAGTGATGGCCCGCCTCGCACGGGAAGAGCTTTTGGTAAGGCATCAGCCGAGGGAATCGACGGCTGAGCATTCCTTGAGGCTTTTAAGGGTGGCTGAAGGATTGTGGACAAGTGCGGGTCGGTCTTTGGCTGAGTTACAGGAGACGTTTGAAGAGGGAGTTATTAATCTCTTGAGCAGCAGCAGCAGCAGCAGCAGTCGTGGCGAGGATGAGGATGTGCGATGTACGCTCTTCATGCTCGACCCACAGGAAGGGGCTTTGTGCGGGAGTAACCGAGAGATAGTGCCCCTTGGGGTTGGCGCGTTGGGGGCCGCGGCATTAGCGGGGCAACCTACGCGTGACGGACCACAATTGTTGTATGTGCCTGTGGTGCAGCAAGCAGCAGCAGGAAGGGGGGGTGAACAGAAGGAAGGGAGGGAGGAAGGATTCCATTTGCTGGGGGTAGTAAGGGTGCAGCGTTTGAATGGCGAAAATGTGGTGGAGGTGGGAAAGGAGGATTTGCGAGTGGTCCAGGCACTGGCACACGTGCTGGTGCCTGTTTTGCACCATGCCCAAACGCTGCAGACGGCTTTTGGGGGTATGCATGATGCTTCGGCGGCAATCCAATCATTGCAAGCCCGTCTCGAGACAGCACAAGAAGAGACAATGTTAGAGGTTGCTGCACGGGCACATGCTGAAGGTATTCTCTCCGCCCTGCAGCGGCTGCACGCGGAATCTGCCTCCCGTGGCCCTGACTCCCTTCCAAGTCTCTTTCAAGCGGTCGAGACAGCAGTTTGCTCGGCCACAGGTGCGCAAGCCGCAGCTCTGCTTCTTGTGGTGGAGGAAGAGGCCGAACAAAGCGAGAACTGTGCCAACAGCAGCAGCAGCAACGCCACCGGAGTGAGGCAAACGACCTCTCCTTTTTCTCTCTCCCTACCGAGCGAATTATGGACCTTGTGGCCAGTCGATAGACGCCGGCAGGAGCAGCGAGCGCGTCATCGCATGGGAGCTGACATTGCAGCTGCTGAAATGCATGCCGTGCTTCAAGGCTCTAGCCTCACGGTTTCATCTTCGGCCTCATCTCCTGTTGAAAAACCGTCTTCGATGGGTAGTGGTGGAGGCGGCAACCCCTATTCGTCCCTTTCGTTCTCCTCCTCTTCATCTGCTGGACTCATGCCTTGCCATAGTTGGCTGTTTGGGCAGGTGGAAACGGAAGTGGTAGGGCTAGAAGACAAGATTGCAGGGGAGGAGACAACGGTAATGATGATGCCCATCCCGCGCCTGGGATCTGGGGGGCCAAAAGGCGTGGTGGGGGTCCTGGAATTCGTTAAACGAGGGCGGTTGGAAGGGCCGGAAGAAGGAGTGCTTGCCCTGCTGGCACAAGAAGTAGCAGCGATCCTGGCATGGGTCCATGCGGCGCTGGAGACGGGAAGGTTGCGGCAGGAGGAGGTCGTCTATCGCTCTACCGTGGCAGAACAAGCAAAGGCACTCAAAGGGTTTGACGTGGGCGCACGACAGGCTGGAGTACTAGCTAATCTTGCTTTTGACCTCATGGGTGTCTTGGATCGAGATTTGGCAGTTGCTGTCACGGAGGCTCATTTACAGGAGGCTTTGGGGGCGGAAGCTGTTCAATTGAAGTTGCAAAATGCTTTGCCTTCTGATGCGTCGGAATCGGCGGATGGTCTCGAGGTGTCGTTGGGTGTAAGAAAGGGACGGTTGGAGTGTGAGGTTGCATATCAGGAGGAGGGATTGACTTTGGGCCTGGTGGCGATTGAAGGGTTGAAGCTCGAGGCAGACGCGGATATGGATGAGGAGATTCAGCTGCTGGTGGCTAGGTCATGGGTGATGCTTGAGAGGGCTTTCGGTAGCTTAGAGAATCGACGGTTGCTGACGGCCTCGGCCTTGGGCTGGGAACGAGTGAGTAAGCGGGTATTGGGAGTGGTGGAGCTGATGGGGGAGGAGATGCGTATTAGCAACAGGAGGGAGAACCCGCTGCTGCTGCAGTCGTCGACACCCGCTGCGTCCTTGTCTTTAGAACCCGGGGGGAAGGCTATGGTGGCCCATGCCCAGGCCTTGGCTCCCTATGTCCGGATGTTGGAAGATAGTACTGCTGCTTTGTTGGGTCTGCGGGAAGGTGGAGGTGGTGGTGGAGAAGGAGGTGGAAGAGCAGGAGGAGATGGAGAAGGGAGAAGGGTGTCTCTATATTTTGCGGGGACTGAGCATTCGTTGACGCTCATTTTGAAGTCGACGGGGGAACGACGAAGAGAGGGAAGTCCGTTAGAGTTTTGGGAGCTGGTGGGCAGTGGTGCTGTGCCCGGGGAGGAGACGGACAAAAGTGGACCTGCGACTGCTTTTTGGCGCCTGGAGAAGTCATCGAGAGGACGAGAGGGAGAGGGTTTGGTCTGGCGCTACCTTAAACAATGGTTGCCTTTGCTAGCAACCGGTGATGGTGGACAGATGCCTTCCTCCACCTCTTTCGCTTCCTTTTCGCCTGAGAAGTTTATGATGGACGTCCGATGGCCCTCCACTCCAGCCGTTTTTGACCCCAGCACGGGCAGCCATACAAGGGGGCAACCGGTCTTGAGCGTGCCTATCTTCCTCCCTCCTCAACCGCAAGGGCGAGGAGCATCTATGTCTGCGACAGCATCGGTGCTTGCCGAATCCCTGCTCGCGGTATTGGTAGTGGAGCGTCCCACCCTCTATTCCTCGTCTTCCTCTTCATGGTTCAGCATGGACGAAATAATCTTGGCTGCTGAGTGGTCGTCTCGCCTCTCGCGTGTGCTTAGCGGGCTTTTCACACAGATTTGTTTGAAGCAACTCATGTTAGCTCAGCGTGGAGAGATTATTTTGGGGGCTTTGTGTCGGAAGTGGGAACGTAGGCAAATCCAAAAGGCCTTTGGTAAATGGAGGTTGGTTGCCGCTCGAGCCGCATGTGTTGAGGCAACTGTGACGATGGAGGAATCGGAGAGTGTAAGAGCGATGCATGCGAGGCATGTGCAGGTGCTGAAGCTGTGTCTTGATTGTTTAGGGGGGATGGGGCCGGCATTGGAGGAGGAGGATGCCGATGCCTTATTATGTGAGTTTGAAGGGCTGGTTCGCTGTCATTTGCCCAGTGCTTTGCATGCCGAGGCTTGTGCACTGTCTTTGTTGCGGCCAAGAGAGAAGAGGAACATGAATAGCAACAATTGTAGCAACAAGGAGATGAAGAACTGTAGAAGGGAGCGGCCGCAGCATCAGCAGCTCTTGCAGCCGTCGGGAGTTAAAGCAGGTGAGGGGGAAATTCTCTTGAGTAAACCCATTTTTAGTGTGGCAGGGAACGAGCTTACAGGACTGCTGGATGTTGTTGTCGCTGAAGGGCAATTTGAGGAAGTGGACGTGGCCTTGACGTTGTTCACTCGATTTTTGGGTGGCATTGCTGGTTTGTTGGGGGAGCTGGGACGAGCGAAGGAGGGGCAGGGTGAGGCACTTAATTTACTGAGGGGCTTTCAGTCTCAAGTACGACTTTATAAGGACGCAGCTGAGGCGGCGATGAAATGCGAATCGTTGATGACAGATGCGGGGGCGTACCTATTGCACAAGTGTGATTTTGCTTCTGCCCTTCTCCCCGTTGCACATGACTTGCCCAGCGTAGGGAGGGTAATTGCAGAGTATCTGCCGCGAATGGTGGGAGGAGTTCGTGCGACGCTTTATGTACCTTCCTACGTTTGTCCCGGCGGCGACAGCAGCAGCGGCAGCAGCGGTGGTGGGGGGTTAAGCGTCCTCTTTAGCGCGGCCTCTTCATCTTCCTCATCTTCACACCCTCTTGTTGAGAATGTCTGTGCCACGGAGCTGTTGGAACGATGTCGACGCACGCGACGACGGGTCACGCGCACCTTCATGTCCTCTATTGCTTGTTCCCGACAGCAGGACAAGCAGGTGTTGCCAAGAGATACATTGTTGGTTGAAGAGCCCTCTTTCCAATCTCAACACGAGCAAGCAGTCCTCTTAGAGCCAATCCTGGACTCTGAAGACGGGACCCTCTGGGCTGTCCTTCGTATCGACCTCCCCTCCTGCAGCAACAATGTGGAGGAGGAAGCAGCGAATGCAGCTCGTAATAAGGTATTAGAATGGACGGCCTCGGTTTTGGCAAAAGCGGTGGAGGGAGCTAAACGCGTGGGAACATTAAAGGATCGTCTGGCGTTGGAAAACTGGACCACGGCACGTTTTCGGAAGCTTGCGCAACTCACTCGATCCGGATTAAGAGAAGGGAGTAATGAGAAACAAGCTTGCAGCAATGGCAGCAGCAATAGTGATAGTAATATGACTGTGAGTGAGTCCGTTGGCCAGGCTATGCTTGTGATGGGTGCTGAGAAGCTTGCGTTGTATGTGGCCCCGTCAGTCCATCAGCATCAGCAGCAGGAGCAGGGAACAAAGGAGGACGCAAGGGAGAGGACACGATGGACGGTTTGGAAAGCTGATGTCAATGAAAGAAGAGTCGCTGAAGGGCAATGCTTGGATCTAGCTGTTGGTGGCAAAGGCAAGGAGGAGCGAAAATCTGGTTCCCTTTCGGCGGTGGAGCACGTGTTAGAACTAGCTGCGCAGGGAATAGTGTCTCCTAAGGTGTGGGGATTGCCTCGGGCGGCTCTCTTAAGTTACCACCCAGAAGTTGACCTGGACATGGATCGCGAAGGGCAGGTTTTGGGATTGATGGAAATTCGTGCTGCTGTTGCTGGGGAGAATGGTGGGAGGGGGAAGGGGTCGTTGCTGGGGGTGTTCGAAGCGGTATGGAGCCCTGAGACCCTCCCACCGGGAGCGCTGGACGCGGCGCGGATCGTGGGTAAGGAACTAGGACGCTACTTGGCTACCGTCATCCTCCACCTACAGCAGCAGCAGAGGATGAATGGGGAAGAAGCGGTTTCAGTGCAGCTACCGTCGATACTGAAACCTCATGGGCTGATGGTGGGGATGGGATTGATCAAGAATCTGTTGCCTGTGCTATTGAAGGTGCCCATGCAACATACGCGTATTCAAGATTTGATGCAGACAGTCACGTCGGAGGTCGAGCACTTCCTCGTCTCCTCACCCTCGTCCTCGTCCTCAACCTCCTCCAGGCGGGTGTATGTAGATTTGTTTGCGCAGGATCAAGAGGGCTTATGGACTGTGGCCCAGCGGGGGAGAGGGGCCTTCCCGTCCAAGTCCTCCTGTGATCACCCACAAGAAGATGTCGTTCTCACACTACCCCCCTCGGCCAGCGATGGTGTCCTCGCGCATGCTCTACGCAGTAAAGAACAGCAACAGCAGCAACAGCAGCTGGTCGAGGGGGACTTGGTGGGTGTGCCACCGGTGGATATCGCGACCACTTGCGTCGCTATGTCTGTCTTTCCTATTATCACCCTCTTGCAGCCCGGCAGTGATACGTACAAAATCCGAGGTCTCCTCCGGTGTGTAATTACGGCGCCACTCACCAGCAGTGAAAGAAGCAGCAGCAGTAGCAGTGGTAGTGACAGTAGTGGTAGAAATAGCAGTAGCACCAGCGACAACAGCAGTTTACTCACCAGGGAGGACGATGGGGTGCTTGAAGCAGTGGCGCATGTGATAGGTGGATCCATCACGATCCTTGACTCCGTCGTCGCTACCAATGCCCTCAAAGAACTCTATCAACGCGCAGACACCGCCCTTGCCCATGCCCAATACAGCATCCAAGCTTCGCAAGCACGGACCAACCAAGTAAAAGCCCTTTGCAAACGGGCCTTGGCGGCTGCTCGACCCTTGTGGTGGGAATCCACCTCCTCCCTCCCCTCCCCTGCGCAGCTAATCACGGGACAAGCATTTTGTGGTCAAGTAGCGCGTGTGGCTCAAGCAGCGCTGCAGCAGTGCCAGCGTCTCTTTTCTACCACACGTGGTTGTGGAAGTGGTGGGTGTGGGATGAAAAATGAGGACTGTTTGAAGGCAATGCTGATATTGACTAAGGAGGGAGGGTCGAGGGCAGGGGTGAGCCATCGATTGGATGTGTATGAGTGGGTGGAAGGTGCGCAGCCGTCTGTGAGACGGCATGAGGTTAGACGTCCTACGGGTCACGGGGTGGAAGGAGGGCTGTTGGGTTGGTGTTTGCGGAAGGCGGAAATGATGAATGTGGCGGAGCCGAGGAAGGAAGAAATATTTAACGCCCAGGTGGATGGGGAGGAGGAAGGGTCGATTCTGTTGGTGCCTTTGTGTTGCTGGCCGGCGGGGAAGCAGGATGGGGCCGTAATGATGGGCGTGATGCGGGTTTGGCGACGAGATGGAGTGGGGAAGAGTAGCCTTAGCAACAGCAATAGCAGCAGTAGCATTAGGCAGGCTTACAACACGAAGAAGCACAAGAATAAGAAATCAGGAACAGCTGCACTTGCTGGCAAGGCTTCACTTTTTACGCAGGACGATGAGATTTTGGCCGACATCTTCGCCGGTCAACTTTCAATGGCTCTTTCGTATGCTAAGGCTTTAGATATCAGGAGCAAGCATTTGGTGCTGAAGGAGGAAGAGGGGAGCAATCGTGGGACCAAGCGCTCCTCTGCCTCCACGCCCAAGCTCGCGCCGCCCAACCTTCTAACAATTGCGTCTTCATCAATATCAGGAAGGACGGGGGCAACTTTCACGCCATTAGGAGTAACTGCGGCAGCAGCAGCGGCTGCGGCGCTGCCTTCGAAGTCGTCAATTGGGAATGCAGAAACAGGGAGACGGGAAATGAGTTTTTTCCTGGAGGATGAAGGAGGGGTAGTGGGGGAAGAAAATGGGGACCGTCACGGCCTCAACCGAAGTCAGCTAAATAAGATTAAGAAGCAGCTGGAGGACATTCACCTCAGCACGCGACAAACATTTCCAAGCATGGGAGAAAGAGCGTCATCGACGACACCACCAGCAGCAGGAGCAGCAACAGCAACAGCTGGGAAATCAGCAGCAGCTTCATTGCCGTTACACTCCCCTGTGTCACCATCCATCGGTCTTCTGGACTCAACCAGCCTTAATGACAGCGACATCCTTACTGCAGGCCTTTCGTCGATTCACCGAGGTCCCTCGGCACGCAATTGCAAGCACGGCGGCAGGGCTTCGGCGATGGAAGCCATGAATAGGAGCGCAGAGCAGCTCGAAAAGGCCTCCAGGTCGAGCAGCAGCAGCATCAGTAGCACCAGTAGCACCAGTAGCAGTGACAAAATGAAAGCTGTTGCCTCGAAATCTCTTTCCTTTCGCCCTCCTGCCTTGTCTTTCACCCGCGAGGAGCATCTGGGAGGCGATACGGCAGGTGCCGGCTCGACAGAAACAGAACCAGCAGCAGCAGCAGCAGCAGCAGCAGCAGCAGCAGCGCTTTCACCGGTGGACCTCGCCCAAAAGATTGGGAGGATGAAGGAGCAGAACCACCAGCTCTCGAAAAACTTGAGGACTTTTTTAGGTGATTCTTCCTTGCTCTCAACAAGTGGTGTCTAAGCGAGTAAATGTCGTTTTGTGGAGTGCATTCCGATATACTAGGCATTTGGCTGTGCGTTTGTGTGTGTATTTACATATTTTACTAGTAGGTGTGTACGTGTGTACTTGTATGGGCGCGGAGGGAGAAAGAAAGTGGCCCCTACGTCTGTAAGCACGTGTGAACTCAGTAAACGAATTTCAGAGAGGCAATTTTCTTCCTTTCAGACGATTGACATTGGATTGAAGGTGAAACTAGAACCAGAAGATAAAGTGTTAAAAAGAGATTGTACTTGACCAGAAAGTAATGCCCCTTGGAAATCCATGGAGATGAGACGAAAAAGAATATCACGCATTTCCACCTGCCTTGTTGTTGATGTTGTTTTTTCTCTTTGTTCTTTAACACTCCATTTTTGATTTGTATCTGCTTTATTTCTTGACCTCTGCGTGTACGAAGACACCTGTCTCCTCACTCTCTTCTTCCCTCCTCCCCTAATCCATCTGACTGGGCGGTTTATGTACATCCACATACATCTATACACACTTTCTCTGACTCCCTTTCTCTTAATCTGTCTCATTAGGCTGCGTCACAATGGTGTGGACCTCCACATGTCGAATTCCAAATTTCTCCTGTCCCCGGCCACACAAAGGCAAATTCGCGAATGTCCGGGAATAGTGACTACTTCCCGTCTCCAAATCTGCATCCACTTTCAACCCAGGATGGTCCGTATCATTGCTCATGCCTACTGCAAAGAATTTTTTCGTTGCCAATTGGAACATGTCCGACTCCACCGTCTGCGTGGCATCTCTTGCCCAGCTGTACCGCACCGCTGGTCTTGTCAACCGAAAAAGAAAGGCAACGCCTGTCCCGCTTACCGCGTTGCCAGGATTGATGGGATCAGGACAGTAAGCACCAATGACATGTCCGTGCTTGTATTCTTCAATAATGAGGATGCATGGGTGCTTATTTCCACACATGCGATACAATGAGTCGAGGCTACGCCCGTGCCGGTCACTGGAGAAGAGCATGCTCAGCTTGCGTTGGCGTTGGTGGAGGGGAAGAAAACTGGCTAGGAGCTTGAGATAGGTGCGCTTGTTGTGCAGTATGCTGGTGCTGCCATTCACATCCGCTACTAGACCAAGGCCATGCATTCGTAAGGGTTGGATGTCTTGTTTCACGATCAGCTCTCGTTCGATGGGGTCACTCATCCGGAGGGCAAGCAGACGATCAAGGTTGCTCCGCTTGACCATCGTCCCATATTGAGCCAATACTGTACCAAGTCCTTGGTCGATGTCAAAGTCAATGCTAAAAGTAATATCAGCAAGCTGATCCCACCATAAAGCCGCTCTCTCCAGCTCCATGCTTTTGAGCCTCCACTTCATCTCTTTGAACAAACATAAGGTAAACCTGAAAAAGAAACACACACCGTCCTCCAAAAAAAGTTCGAGAAGGCGTAGCAAATCCCGATGAGCAACCAAAGGCACTAGGCATCTATAAAAGATAACGCCGAGCCAGTCCTCCGTATCAGCCCCCACTGCCGCCATGCACGCTGCTGTTTCAGGAAAGTACCTGCGCATGTAGTCGCGAAACGCAGCCAGTGTCGCAAGAAATTGATGATGGCCCGTACCAAAATAAAAAGGACGATGCAGATGCATGTTGCGCACCACTGCGTACACCACTGCCTCAGCGCGCAAGGCCGCGGCAGAGCCGGCCGGCACTGAAGAGGACTCGCAAGTCTCCATGATCACCATTAAGAGAGGAACCAAGTCTAAAAGGAGTGGACAGTAGTCAATTTCCAACGTGTTACCCAACACATTCAAGACCCGCCGGCTTGCAGCTTCCTGCTCCCGCGTCAAGGGATGGTCGTGAAACGAGGCAGCGGGCGCACCAAAAAGCGGCAGGTCATCCAGCCATTCTGGATCCTTCTTACTCAAGTCCTGCATAATGAGCGTGTATTGCCGCTGAGCGTGGTCGGGCGTTAGAATCTCGTGGTGTGCATGATGATAATGGCCCGCACCCAGTCGCTCCGGTGCGTGGTAGAGCTTGGGGCGTGTGGCACTGGTCTCCAGCCACCGCAACGCCGTCTTGTCGGGCGACACAGTGGAAGGGGTGGGTAAAGAAGGGGAGCCTGCGTCTGTGGTTTGCCTGCCGGCGACGGAGCTCCGTGGGGATACCAGCGCTGGGCTCAAGGTTGGCATATTGCCCTTTGCGTCGTGCTGTGGGGTGCGTTGTGGTGGTGGGTTAGTGGAAGCGACGATGAAGATGTGACTGCCCTGAATTCCACGTGATGGGCCCCAATCTCTCCTGGAACTGCCGGGTTGCTTTCCGCAACCAACTCAGGGCAAAAGAATGACAAGAATAATACTAATAATAACGGAAGAACCTTTTCTTCTTTTTCCCACCTCTTTTCTCATTCTTTTTCTTATTTGGATTCAGGGTCTCTTGTTTCCCTCTCTGAGTTATCCGCAGCCCCTACTTGCTTTTCTTTCTCTTCTCTTTGTCTCCGGGTCTTTCTATGGTACTCCATTAGGGGAGATGATCGGCACACATCGGCCGAAGAGAAATGTTTGCTCAGATGCTTTCAGGGCTTTCCGCTCCAGCTCTTTCCTTCCTCCAAAAATAGTCGCCCGGCGCCTAGATACACAGTTTTTGCACTGGCGGGCTTCCCTTTTCTTTCTCTCTTCTCTCTTCTCTCTGTTTCTTCCATTATCTGTTATCCTTCCTCACTTTGATCCTCCTGTACAGGGTCATCCCAAAAAATACGGAATCAAACAGGCTCACGCACATACCGATGGGACAGACGAACCAAACACATACATCGCTGCAGACATGCAGAGGCCACACAAAACATACGCTCCACAGGTCTCTCGGGACTCGCAATACTTAATTAAAATCGAATTCTGACTGCGAAAGGGCAAATAGAAAGGCTAATCACCTCCCCTTTCTCTCTCTGCCACACTCTCTGAATACACAGATCAAAAATGCCCTCCTCACCCCCGATCTCCATCTCTTTGTGTAAATTCACCCATCATATTCTCTGTTTCCATCCACTTCTTCTTCTTTTTCTTTCTCTTCCTTCACTTCCTGTGTTCTTTGTCTACTCTTCCTCGTTATTTCTCTCGTTTCCTTCTTCTTCTTTTCCTCCCGCTTCTTCTCTTCCTTCTTTTTTTGTTCTCTTCTTCTTAATTTTCTTCTTCTCCTTTGCCGTCTTCTTCGTCTTCGTCTTCTCCTTCTTCTTCTGCCTCTTCCTTTCCCTTCGTCTTTTACCTTGTTCTTCTTCTTTCGTGTGTACAAGTTCATTAATATAGCTCATCCAGCTTCTCAAAATCTTGTCAATCATTTTAAAGGGATATTCGTATCCCTTTTCTCTTCTTTACCCATCCACCTTGGCTTGTTTCGGCTTTTGTCCCACCACTGCCGCCGACGGCAAGTCTGCCCGACCCCTCTTCCCACCAGTCCCCTTTACCCCTGATGTTAACAAAGCCGCTGTTGCTGCTGCTGCTGCTGCTGCTGCTCCTCCTCCTCCTCCTCCTCCTCTTGTATGAGCCACATCATCCGAATCTCCCCCCACTCCTCCACCACCTCCTCCAGCCGGCACCGCGGAACTCCTTCCGATTCCGGTAAAGGCCACGGCAGACTGCTGGGTCACAGGCGCCTTGATGGCTTGAGGAAAGACGCACTTGGAGAGCAGGTCTTGGTCTGGCGCCGGGATGTCACCGTAATCGACCAAGGATAGAAAGTCTTCCACGGATGTATTCCGAGGTAATCCGCTCATCACCCGTAAGGAGGATAAGCCTGTGGCCGAGTCCACGCGGGGCATACGCCGTCCTCCTGCTGCGGTAGTGCTACTGCTCGTCCCTCCACTATTAGTTATGTTGCCGTTGTTGCTCTTTCCTGTCGCCAACCGACCGCCGCCAGCGACTATCACCGTGCTGCTGGCATTGGCTAGTGGTGGAAGACCATTCGCATTGCTGCTGCTGCTGCTGCTGCTGCTGCTGCTGCTGCTGCTCCCGCCATTACCGTTGCCACTGGTGCTACGACTGATCGGTGTGCTCGACGGAGCCACTGCTGCTGCTGCTGCCGCTGCTGCTAAGCTGGTGGTGCTATGCGCGGCAAGAGAAGCAGCAGTGGCCGGAACAATTTGAGCACTTTGGGCGTGTTGCTGCTGGTGAAGGCTGAGGAGATTGTCCGTGGAGGGGAAAGGGCTGGAGGTAAACATGTTGAGTCCGGCAAGATCTCCTAGGCTGGTCACACGCGGAAAGTCCGCCAAATGTCCAAGAGCGTCTGCCGACATTGTGCCACCTAACGCTGTTAGGCTATCCTGAGAATCGGTGCGTGACATATTCGCCGACGCGATCGCGGAGAGACTACCCGTGTTCAGCCCTCCTAGGGTGGACGACGATGAGGAGGGGATACGTCGTGGATGATGGAGATGTGACTGAGGATGGTGCAACTGGTGTGCGCAGGGCAAATCCGAAAAAGGCGGCTGCTGCTGCTGCTGGCTCTGCTGCTGCTGCTGCTTGCTCCCTGCTCCCGTTCCTCCACCCATCAAACGAAAAGAACTACCACCACCACCGCGACCGGTCATCCCCATCCCCCCCCTCTCTGGCGAGGAATTCGAATGACCATCTCCACCTTGAATGCCCTCCCCTCCCTCCATCGATGCATCCGCGGTGGGAGGGAGCATCCAGGGGGGGAGGAGGGGATTACCCACCACCTGCCCACCTGGGCCCAGGTACTCTTGCTGTCGTCGCAACACCTCCGGCGCCACCTGACCCGACGCCGAGTCTTTCCCATGCTTCGTCCCCACAGCAGAATTCTTACATCGATTTGTCTGAGCCACGCGCTCCAAAAATCGTCTCTCTAGTTCGGCAAGTTCTTGTCGACTCCGTTCAATCTCTTCAGGGGACAACCTGTCCATCTCTGCTTGCTGCCGCCGACGAAACACTTGCTTTCCGATGCAATTCTGACCCACAAATTTTTTGCTTATCCTCATAGGATCACAATTAAGCAGCTTACTCAAAAATGTCCTCAATGTCGTACCATCCGTCAATGGCAACAACCCCGACTTGAATTCCACGATTAATCGATTTGCATACGCCTCCTCCTCCGGCGTCCATTTCCCTCTCCTCAATCCATTCTTAGCCTTCCCCGGTTTCCCACTGCCATTACTAGCTGCCGTTGACGACGATACGCCTCCATTACCAATTCCTCCCCCACCTTGCTTGGCATGGCCATGTCCTGCCCCTCCTCCACCACCTCCTCCTACCGCTCCCCCGCCCCCCCCTCCTTTGGATCCAAGCACACCATCTTCTAGGGCAGCGGCATGACATGCCTCCTCAATGGACTTGCTGATCCCCGCTGCTGCTGCCGCCGCCGTTGCGCCTCTCGTCGAATGCCGCGTGGCGGCCAGGGGGGCCTGCGCTGTTGCGGACGACGACGATGAGGTAGGGAGGGGTCTGGAGGCAGCGACTTGCATAAGCCCTTTCCCTGCTCCTCCTCCGGTGGTTGGCACTGCTGGTGACGAAGACAAAGAAGCAGCAGCAGTAGGAGAAGGTTTGAAGAGAGGGGCGTTCATGGTCGTAGGCATCATGGATGGGGCGGTCGTTGGGGTGGAGGAAGTGGATGAGGCAGGGGAGGAATCTTGGCTACGGCCATCAGCAGCGGCGTCACGCTTTTGGCTGAGTAGCGCATTGAGTTCATGCTGAATGAGAGCGTCCTTGCCATCGACCGCCGCTGATGCGGCCTCCATGCTTCCACCACCGTTGGTTGGTTCCTCCACTTTTATTTTGCTAGTGGTGGTCGTCGTCGTATTGGCAATGCGGGCTGCCCCATCGTGCAGCTTGGCGGACCTGTGATGTGTGTTGCTGCTGCTGTTGCCGTTACCATGGCTGCTGATGCCATTAAGGGTGGAGGATGCACAACCTGCTGCGCCCGCTGTGGCCGTGTTGACCGAGGCCGGTGGGGGCCCCAGTGCGGCCCCGGCAGCGGTCTTGTTGGTGTCCACCTTAAAGGACGGCCCCGATGGAGTGGCTGACATAGTGCTCGTGCTAGTGCTGGGGGTGATGGTGCTGTCACTATTGTTTCCTGGCCCGCTTCGGTTGCTAGGCATCCCCATCATCGTCTGGTGGCCGGGTGGGGTCTGGCCAGGTGCGGGAAAGAACCTGTCGCCTAGCTCGCCCTGTCCGACCGTGGTGAATGGACGTCGACGTGGTTGGCTAACTAGGTGTCGTTAGTCGAGGAATTTTGTGGCCAGCTACGGCGCATTTCCGTGCTTGCTGTCGGCTTCCAAAAGCAATTGATCCAAGCCACGGGCCGCGCTCGGGACGAGACTCGCGCGCTGGTGGTGGACTGACCCTTCGCTATGGTGCCGACGAGATGGGAGGCCGGGACTGTCCGAGGGAGGGGAGGGAACGGTTACAGAATGGAGAGGGCGAATAAGACGATGTGAGCATTTTTACCGGCAAGCTATTGGTAGCAAGGAAGCCTGCTTGGGGTAGGCTTAAACACGGGCCACCGGCACGCCAAGGTGTATCTAAGTGGACAAAGAAAAGAGCATCACCATAAAAAGGACAAATGGAGGCACAGTCGAGTACCAAATAGTGGCCAGACGTGCGCACGCTTTACGTGAAAGACACTAGGAAAATACCCACGCCTTGAAGGCACGGGCATTTGTGTCAGGCCGAAAGAGCGCTCCCAGGAACAATAGTGTTGTCGAGGGCGCAATCCGCAGAAAGACACCAGATCTTCTCATGACGTTGTCGAATGAGCAGAAATGTGATGAGAGACATCCCTGCCACTGAGATAAGTTGGGAGCCCTCGGAGGAGCACCTTTTCGTGCATCGAGAGAAGCAACAGAGTGACACTCCCTCTCTTAGCAATGCTGTGCGGTGCATGGTTTGAAGGAAAAGAAGACTTCTGCTTCGGGGTCGTGTGAGCTGGTCAAGGCGACGAGTGAAACCTTTTGTAAATACATTTATTTCGGTATGTGGAACTTAGCACGTCTAAAATGATTACCCTAAATACTGTTATTGCCTTCTGGTTCCGTAAACGTTGTGCTAACTTTTTGGTGGCCGGGAGATGGAGGAAAGTACAGATCGAAACCATGGACGGGGAATAGCAGAGAGAACTTACTTTGACACCTGGGCGAGATTCTATTTATATATCCGTGAATTGAATTCACAATTGATACTTTGTTCAACTTTATTTTCTATCGTTTCTATCAGGTCTATGCACACTCGCAAATTGCTAATTACAAGCTACACTTTCCGTAATCTTAAAAATTATTTACCGGCATCCAAAGCTGTCATTCGCCGCCTCGGTCCTCGACCCCTCCATATCCGCCTGAAGAGCCTCCATAACATGCTCTTGCCCTTGCTTACTTTTTACAACGCCCATCACAATACGATAACTGTGAGCATCCGTCTTGCCCTCTTCCTTCATCTCCTCCAATAACGCCAGACACTGCTGCCAGTCCCCACCTTTAGCCAGTGCCCAAAGCAAAGTATTGTAGCATTGTACATTCGGACTGATCCCCTCGCTTTTCATTTCCCGCAGCAACCCCAAAGCCCGCTCTGGCTGCCCTCCTCGTCCACACGCAGCGACAGCAGCCGTGTATGCCACCACGTTGGGTGACACGCCCATTGAAGGCATCTCCGCCAAGAGCTCCAGGACCTTCTCCCACTTCCCTGCTTCACCACACGCCGCTATTGCTGTCGAGTAGGTCACCACATCAGGTGCTAACCCTTCTCTCGATGACGACAAATCAGAATCAGCAGCAGCAGTCGCGGCAGCAGCCTCCTCCTTCATCTCCTCCAACAACACCAACACCTTTTCCCAATCCCCCGAACGGCGATGCAAATTGGCCGTCACATTGTAAGCAATAACATCAGGCTTCAATCCATGTCGCGTCCGCATCATCGGCAACAGCTTCGTAAGCTCCTGTGCCGCGCTGCTTGCATGATTTGTACCCGCTGCTACCCCTGCAGCAGCCGCACTCATAACCACACTGAAACTCGCCACATCTGGGACAGTGTGGAAACGCGCCTTCATACTATTACCACTGCTGCTGCTACTACTGCTGCTGCTGTTGTTGTTGCTGCTGCTGCTGCTGCTGCTGCTGCTACCACAACCACTGCCACTTTTACTATTAATAGTAATATTACTATTACTTCTACTACTATAAGTAGTAGTAGTACTGGTAGTACTAGTACTGCTACTTTTAGTACTACTACTACTAGTACTAGTACTAGTACTGTTATTACTTTCAATTTCGTTCTCTCCCAACAAAAGCTCCTGACAGAGGGCCCACTCCCCTCCCTTGGCAAGCCCTTCGAGCAAACGATTAACCAATGGCAACCCCGGGGCGACCCCCGCCTCCTTCGCCAGCCCTTCAACGAAGAGCACCGCTTCCTGTGCTCGTCCCTCGGCAAGCAACACGTCCACCAAAGTCCAAGACACTCCACTATAAGGCAGCGCTTCCCCCCCTCCTAACCCCCTCTCCTCTCCCTCCTCCTCCCTCTCCGACTCACACACCATCAAAGCCAAAACTTCCCTCCATCGCCCAGCACGACTCAATGTCTGCAACACTGTCGTCAAAGCAAGCAACTCCTGATTTCTACTTCCACTGCTTTTCCTTCCCTGCCCCCTTCCAAGCAACAAAACATTATTCCTCTTCGCTTCCTCCAGACCCCGCAGAGCCTCTTCCCATCGTCCCAATCGCTGAAGCGCCTTCAAATAAGTAACATACGCCCTTGCCGTGGGTACCAGCCCCTTGAATTCCGTCATTTCCTCCATCAGATCCACCGCTTCTTGCGCCCTCCCCGCCTGCGTACAGGCCCACATGGCCAACTGGTAACTCCGTGCCTCCAACACTAAACCCTCTCCCCTCTCCACCCTTTGTTCTAATGCCCGTAAGGTAGTCAGCGCCTCCCTCCATCTCCCTGCACGAGCACATGCTTCCAAAACAGCCTCAAAACACGCTTCATCTGGTAGGGGAGTACGTCGTAAGAGGTCTAAGGCAAGGCCCCACTCTCCTACTTTAGAACAGGCACCCAGCACTAGCGCGTAGGACTGTGTACGTGTCTCGGATGTCATACTCGCGAGGAGTCTCATCTTACTTTTCCCCTTCTTGTGCTCCGTTTCCTGTTGCTGCAACAACGCCAAGGCCTCCGCCCCCCGCGACGCTTGTTGGCACGCCATCAACGCTCCTTGAAAACATCCGATCAAAAGCCCATGCTGAATCTTTCCCCGCTCAATATCCTCCTCCCTCCCCTCCTCCCCATCGTCTACCCGCACACGCGCTTCCACCTCCTTCCACAGCCTCATCGCCTCTCCCCACCTCCCCACCTTGCCACACAACTCCAACATGGCCCTGTAGCAAATTAAGGACGGTACCACATGATCCACTCGCTGCATTTCCTTGAAAAGCTCATTGCCCTCCACCCACCGCCCTCCCTGCGCGCAGCTCTCAAGCACAATTTCATAACAAGCCAGGGAGGGAGCGGGGCCGACCCGCCGAAGTTCCTGCAGAGCTTCCAAGGCCTTCTGCCATTGTCCTGACCGACGACAGGCAAGCAAGGCCAATCGGTGCGCTTCTAGTTGGACCTTTACTCCTTGCCTCCTCATCCGTGCAAGTGTATCACGACTCTCACGCCACCGACCGGCCTTGGAGAGGGCAGGGAGGATTTTGAGGAGGAAAAGGTCTTCGGAGACTTCGAGCCCTTTCGCTTGCATGCCGTCAAGAAGCTGACCAACCCGATGCCACTGTCCCCCACGACAGCAAACTTCGATGGTGGCCGCATAGCAGAGCTCGTCGGGGAAGATACCTCGGTCTTTCATTTCCCGGAGGAGGGCTACGGCGGCTTTCCATTGTTTGGGCTTTACGCATGCTTGGACGGCGCCTGCGTAGCTGTTAGATTTGTAACAGGGTGGCGGGGGAGAAGGAATGTGAAAAGAGGAGAAAATTGTTTTCTTTCCCGAAAACGGGGGGTGGGGTGGGAAAGAGGGTGCAATCTCTCCTTTAGGTTGTTCGAAGACATTTCGCTGGCCATTTTATAGTGCTTGCCGTAAAAAAAATATAGAGGCCCCACAGGCAACATAGTCATCGGATTCGATGCATCATGTCATATTTGTAGAGAACATGGATAATAAATCTTGATCGCCATTCTGTAGCTTCTCAAACCCGACTCGCCAACAAGGGAAAATGTCACAGCAAAATAATTTTTTCAAAATGAAATAAATAAATAAACCTCACCTGACTTCATTAGGCTGGACTCCTAACGCTTTCATGTCTGCCAACACCTTAGATCCGACATCCCAAGCACCAAGTCGACCACAAGTAAGCAACAGGACATTGAATGCAGCCAGGGAGGGGAGCACTTCATCTTGTTGGGTATCGTGAATAATATCATGAGCACGAGCCAACGAACCGCTGCGGGCGCACGCCCTAATCGCCGCATTGTGACAAGACGCGCTCACAAATGGAGCCAACCGCTGCTGATGCTGCGAGCGAAAGTCGTCGTACAACCCCATGGCCTCCTCCACGCAGCCTTGGCGGCCGCAGGCAGTGATACCAGCCTCGACACATGCCTCATCTATCACAAGGAAGGGGGCCAGCTTAGGGTGTCGCAGCAACTCCACGCACCCCTTCCAATGTCCCGATTTGCCCAACGCTCGCAATATGACCGTGTAGAGGGAAAGTGATGTTGACCGCGACAGAAAGGGCGAGGTGGAGAGTTGCGGCGCTGAATTTGTTGCAAGGAGCTTGAGAAGGATAGTTTGAGCGACCTCAGGCTTGCCCTCGCGACAGCAACAAAGCAGGGCAGCCTCTGCCATTGCTGCTGTGGGAAATGATATTTTATCCCCGCCATGCGCCAGAACGTGCTCTGCGATGCCCCAGTCTCCAATGGTCACAGCCCGTCTCAGTATCAAGCCCAGGTCCAACGGTCCCAAGTACTGGTAGACATTCGTCTTCTCCTCTTCCTTTCTCGCTGAAGACACGCACTGCTGTATGTCTGCTAATGCACGGCGCTGGGTTGCGGTGTCCGGGGCATGAGCCAATGCTGCCAGGCACTCTCGAAGAGCCAAGTTGGATGGGGGAGTAGTAGGGCGTGGGGCTTGTTGCCGCGCGATGGCCCTTGCCGTCCCTTCTCCGCGCCATTGCAGGGACGAGCCCTGGCGGGAAAAAAGGGCGCCGCAGCGTATCCGCATCGCGTGCAGTGGAGGCTATGGTGGGGAGGGCGTGAGGACATGGATGGATTTGTAGTGTCTAGTGTTGCTGTGTGGGGCAGCAGGATGGAAATCGCTCCGGGTATTCTGGAGGTTGATTGATGGTGTATTTCGTTTTAAAATTTGCTTTCCTGCTTCCCTTCCAGCGCCAAAGGGACAAAGCTATGCGATCCACATGCATAGGAAAATGTTGATCAATAGACATGGTAGCACACTACCACAGTTTCATTCCTTCTTTCTATTTTTCCCTCCAACCTCCCTACCCCCTCGCTCTGGTTCCCTCCGATTCTCAAGACCAATACTCCCTTTTAGCCCCACACTGTCTTTGCTCCGTCCATGTATTGTATTTTCCCTGTAATAAGTCATTCGTTTCGACCAATCATAGAATCCCCTCTCCTTTTTTTCTACTTCCCTAAACCTTACCCTCTTTTCCCCCGCTCTTCCTCCCCCTCCGTCGATCAAGTATAGAAATCACACACGCAATTAGCACTGCTTACGGGGGGAAAGCCGCATATCACCACAAGCGATACTATCGCGCCCCTCCATGCACGGCCCTAGTCGGCGGATAAGTCATACCCGTTCCTTGTGGGTCCCCGTGCGAATCATGTCTGTACCCAGTACCTTCGTGATACTCGAGATCATTTCCCGGCCCACCCATATTGCTTTCGCTGTTGCTACCCATACTTTTATGAACCCTTCCCCCGTCTAAGCACTGTCCTGAAGGCGGGAGAAGATAAGGAGGAGGAAGATGCACAGTGAAAGAATGCGGCGGGCTGTAGTAGTAGGCATGGTCGGGCATGTCATATGGCGGCATTTGATTATGAGGAGGAGGTTGACCGTGAAAGTAAGCCTCTTGTGGCTGATAGTGCTGCGGGTGGTAGTCGTAATGAAGCGGCGGCTGCTGGTACCGTAGCTGTTGATAAGGCTTGAGATGAGGGCCGGAAGTGGCCGTTGATGCAGAGGAAGGGGGCAGCGAAGAGGAAGTGGACGATAGGAAAGGAGGAACCATTTGCCATCCTGCACCGCCGTGCTGGTGATCCAGATCGTAGAAGTAGTGCGGTATCATGTCTTGGTGCGTGGAGGGGTGGTGTGTGTGCTGCATGTATTCCACCCCACCGTCGGCATCTGGGTGAAGGTGGTGCAGAGGGCGACACGAAGGGGCATAATGCTGCATCATCGTCGGTGGAGAAGAGGACACTCCACGATCCATGTGCATGACCCCGCTCCCGTGGCTTTTGCTCAATGCAACCCCTTCCCCAAGACGAACGGGCGCACCGGGTTTCTTACTAAAAGCGCATTGCAATCGAATGCCTTGTGAGATTTCCCCTTGCAACGTCCGAATAGCCTCAATCGCACATCTTCGCCCCTGCGACGAACCACTGAAATGCACAAAACCATACCCACGACGACAGGTGCCGCTCGTCCTCTCACCTTCGGATGAGAGTATGCCAGGACCCTGCGGGAGGATCACGGCAATCACTTCTCCAAACGGCGCAAAGAAGCTGTGGAGCAAGCCCTCTGTAATCGTGGTGATGACTTCGGCCTCAAACTGTACATGTACGGAGTAAGGCCGACTGGACACGCCGTGGGGGGGTGGAGGCGGGACATGCTGCAGCCCGTGGGAGTGGTGGTGGAAAGTGGACGCCGAGGGGCCACCGCTGCCTGTGCTGCTAGTCTGGGGATGGTGCCAAACGACACGAATCGGATACGTACCAGCACCAAGGATCCGACCATGCATCTCCCGGCGGGCAGTTTCTGCGTCTTGGCGCTGCGCAAACTTGCACGAACCATACTTGCCGTATTTCCCCTGTCGAAGGTAGGTCTGGTCTTCGTACAAAGGTCCAAAGAGACCGAAGGCGCGGTGGAGGTCGTCGATAGTGGTGCTCGCGTCCAGATCACCTATAAATAAAGCCGTGTTGCGCTGCGCCCATCCGACGCGAATGCGTCGTCCTTGGATTTCCACGTCCTGCATGCGCTTTTTCGCGGCCGCGGCTTCCTCCCGCGTGCTCATTTGCACAAAGCCATATCCCAGATTGCGCATGGTCAGCTTGTCCCGTTTGATGTCCACCATTTGCACCTTGCCCACACATTCAAAGGCTTGCACCAAGTCCGCCTCGGTGAGGCCACGAGCCAAGTCACCGATGAATAGAATACTGTCCTCTTTCGGCTCTACTTGCGTTTCCTTATACGCCGCCAGCCCGCCGTCGTGCCCCTCTTCGTATTGATGCTGATACTGCTGCTGATGATCGTGCAGCTGATGATTGTACTCTTGCTGATGCTGCTCGTACTGTTGTTGTTGCGGGTGCTGTTGCTGCTGGCGCTGCTGGTGCTTCTGGTGGGCATGCTCGCGGTTGTCCTCTTGTGTGGTATCTGGAAATTGCTTCATCGCATTCCTATTCTCCGAGGAAGATGCCGTGCTGAGGGTCGCGAGGCTTCCGGTTAGTTTGGTAATTTCTTGCTCTTCCGTGGCAGCCGTGCATCGGGCGGCCGTGGTGGTAGCTGCGTCCTCCGGCGTCATTATTTGTCGCGTCTATTAAATGGGAGTGGTGTTTTGGGTAGAATAGAGAGTAGGCGGATAATGACTAGATGTTATTCCCGCAATTGAATCGCTATGCTCTACAGTGATTTCCCGAAGCACGGCTAGACTCGTGTACCTCATGCAGCCCGGCCTGTCTAGTTGGTCGTGTGGGGGAGGACTCGAGGGTGGACTCTTTGGAACCAGTCTGATGACAGCAGTATGTTGGGAAGGTTGGTCCTTTGGAGGGAAATATATGGAATAAAAGATGTTGTCAACAGGTACCATGAGCTTGGGTGAGACACGGACCAAGCCCTAGCCTCTCGCTTCCACATCACATCTCACCAGCAAGGCTGCGTTCCTGTCTTTTTGGTGAATGGACAAGCCAATGCGAGGCAAAGTAGATCAATACTCTTTCATCCAAGCATGTGTTGTCATTATCAAGGAACAGCCTCAGGATGGTTGTCATGCTAACGAAAAAACAGGTAAGATATGTTGTGACCGCCACCAACACGACACCGTCCCCTCACAATGGGCCTTAGTGTTTATCTCGGCAACATACACAAGCGGACAGAGGAGCTCAATCCTAGCGCAACCACATTATGAGGAAGCAGACACAAACTCTCCCGCGCTTTCCGGTGCCATCCTGGCTAAAGTATGGCCAATGTTCGGGACGAGGCGGGAGGCGGGAGGCATAGTCAAGCAACCACCCACCTCAGCCGTTGTTGGCGCGTTTTGGTGATTGGAAAGGGGTCGTTGTCGTTTCAGGGTTTTCAAATTAACGACGATGAATACGAGAATCATGGGCAGATCGAAAAGAGGTTTGATGAGGTCGATTAGAATGGACCTGCGATAGTGGTGCGTGTGGTCGCTCGGCTGTAAGGGAGGTTGCCGTTTGCGAGACCGGGCCGTTGCAAAAGAAGGTCCGAGCGCGAACTCGTGCCGATCTGTCTATCCAGAAAGTAGTTCTGTTTGGGTTTGGACGCATGCATGTTCATGGAAGAATGTAGTGTAATATGTTGCCTTAATTTTCTTTGAATCTCAGGATTTTTTCCCATTGCATGAGACAGAGAGGCTGGTCTCGACTCAAAAATGATTGGGGGGAGGATACGACATGCTATTTTGATTACCCTACCACTATAGAGTACATTCTTAAGAAACAAGTGGCGTAAAGTCGATTTTTCTCCTATCATTACTCTTCTCAGTCAAACTGCCGGATATGAAAGAGGCCCACAGGACTTCTTAAGGAACGAAAGTCAGTCCTTGAAGATGGATTCCTTCACAGAGTGAGACCCTTCCCATTTTCCCTTTCCAAAAGTATGCTAAAAGAGATAATGATGTACTGAAGGGGCACAAAAATGACAGGATTTCAATTATATGTCATGCTTTTTAATCACAATAATCATTATTGGTGACTTTTTGCTGTAGTGTTGTAGAAAGTGTTTGCCCGAAGCCCTGTGAGGCACTTGCTTTCCTATTCTGTGTTCTCATGCTTTTCCACAAATTCCGCTTGACTACACATAAGCTTGTGACACGCATGCACGCTTCTCACGTGAATGTTTTGGAGATGAAATGAAATGTCAAGCTATCGTTTAAGCTCATGATTTAGGAGACGGAGAAATCTATTATTTTGTACCGTTTGGTGTGTCTGGAGACAAGTCAATGAGTGACAGTTTAAATTTGATATCCCCTTATAAGATCGATGCAGAGATTGGGTACGCCTGATCTCCTTTGAACAAAAGTGGACGGCGCTTGTAAATCTAGGGAGCCATGTCGATTTGTGTTCCGTGATAACGCCCAAGAGTCCGCATCTCGCAAAATCTTCGTCGTCCGTCCTTCTTGATCCGACGACCCACGCTACTCATGGATTCCCCCACCAGGAGCTCCCCCGACATACCTCCTAGCGTGTCCACCACTTTATCTGTGTGCTAGTGGCGGGCAGGGGGTCCCGCTGGTCGATGCTGCAAGGGAGATCCGAATTAAGAAAGGGAGAGGCAAGGCAGCATGTTGCCTCTATGCCCGCCTTCCCACTCCGAAGCCGAGGCTTGCATGCTCCTGAGATGTGCTCAGCCCCTGTCGCAGGCATTTGAGATTATATAAACAACGAGTTCTAGGGGCGTTGCGGTGGTTTCCTGGGCTTCGCCCTTGACTTTTCCCCTTGTGGGTGACATAAAGCATCTTGGACCCCCGCCTGAGGCAAGCATCATTCGCGTGAATTCGCACACACGCATCCCATCGACACGTTTCCCACAGACTCAAAGCATTCTTTCACATCCACTCCCAAATCTTATTTATCCGACAGAGAAAGTATCCTTAATCCCTTCCAAGCTAGCAATCATGGCGGGCGTGGTGGTGGACGATGGTGTGATCGAATCCGACTATGGCTTCATTCACCGCGTATCGGGCCCGCTGGTCATTGCCGACAACATGCAAGGTGCGGCCATGTACGAGCTAGTGCGTGTGGGTCATCAGATGCTGGTCGGAGAGATCATCAAGCTTGAGGGCACCACAGCTTCCATCCAGGTTTACGAGGACACGGCTGGCTTGACTGTGGGTGACCCTGTCCTCCGGAAGCGCCAGCCCCTGTCGCTGGAGCTTGGGCCTGGCATCATGGGCACGATCTTCGACGGGATTCAGCGGCCTTTGGAAGACATTTTCCGGCGTGACCAGAATGTGTACATCCCGCGCGGGGCGGATATCCCTTCCTTGGACCCCACCAAGCAGTGGCAGTACACCCCTGTGTCGGGCCTCCGCGAGGGTATGGCCTTATCCGGTGGCGACATTTTCGGGACCGTCTACGAGAACGAGATCATGACCTCGCACAAGATTATGGTCCCTCCCAATATTTATGGGAAGGTCAAGAAGGTGTATGGTATGGGGGGGGACAAGAAGGATTCTTATAACGTCGAGGAAACGGTGCTGGAGGTGGAGAACGAGACGACCAAGCAAGTGCACAAGCTCAAGCTCTCTCACTTCTGGCCCGTCCGTCGTCCCCGCCCCGTCGTGGCCAAGCTTCCGGGTAAGAGTGCTTTAACTACTGGCTTGCGCGTGGTCGATGCCATCTTCCCCTCTGTTCAGGGAGGGACGGTGGCGGTGCCTGGTGCGTTTGGGTGCGGCAAGACAGTCATTTCTCAGTCCCTCTCCAAGTTTTCCAATTCGGACGCCATTGTGTATGTCGGTTGCGGGGAGCGCGGGAATGAGATGGCGGAGGTGTTGTCGGAATTCCCGGAGTTGAAATTGGATATTAATGGGAAAGAGGTCGGGATCATGAATCGCACCTGCTTGGTAGCTAACACGTCTAACATGCCCGTGGCAGCTCGAGAAGCCTCGATTTATACTGGTATTACATTGGCGGAGTACTTGCGTGATATGGGCATGAATGTGTCGATGATGGCTGATTCCACCTCGCGATGGGCGGAGGCGTTGCGTGAGATTTCGGGGCGCTTGGGGGAGATGCCTGCCGATTCCGGGTATCCTGCTTATTTGGGTGCGCGTTTGGCTGCTTTCTATGAACGTGCTGGTCGCGTGAAGGCGCTCGGCTCGCCTGAGAGGGAGGGGACAGTGACGGTGGTGGGAGCTGTGTCACCCCCCGGTGGTGATTTCTCAGATCCCGTCACGGCGGCTACTTTGTCAATTGTTCAGGTGTTCTGGGGATTGGACAAAAAATTGGCGCAACGCAAGCATTTCCCTTCGGTGAATTGGCTGATTTCATACACGAAGTATATGCGCGTCCTCGAACCGTTCTTTAACGGCATTGACCCTCAGTACTCGGAGCTTCAGAAGCGGACGCGTGAGATCCTGCAGGTGGAGGAGAATCTGTCGGAAATCGTGCAGCTGGTGGGAAAAGAGTCTCTGTCTGAAGACCAAAAAGTTTCCATGGAGATCGCGCGTATCATCCGCGAGGATTTCTTGCAGCAAAACGCGTTCTCGTCTTACGATTACACCTGCCCGATTAATAAGTCGATTGGGATGCTCCGGGCCATTATCACTCTCTACAACTGCTCTCAGAAGGCGATTGCTGATTCCCCGGCGAACCAGAAAGTGACTTGGGCCTACATCAAGACCGCCTTGGCTCCCGTTATTCAGAAAGTGATTGAGGGCAAGTTCCAAGAGCCCAAGAATTCGCCTGAGCAACTGCAGGCCTACTATAATGATGTGGCGACGGAGGTGGAATTGGCGTTCCAGACGCTATCTGGGCCGTAGAGGAGGAACGAAGAGAGGGAAGGACGGGTCTCTTTCTGATGAGGGAAAAGAGAGGTTCGTAGTAAGTGTGCTATGGTTTGTGTAGTTTACTTTGAAGGGCGGAAGGGCAAGGAAGGGAAGCAGCGCGCGCCTACCAGCAGCAGCAACTTAGACCGCCCTTTTCATGAAAGGAGAGACGGCAATGCCTTTCTTTGTGTGGGTTTTTGTGGGTGGATACACCCTCCAGGGATCGAGGAGGAGAGTGTGAAATGGTCGCGATGACCACATATAATTATTTGATAGATTTTCCAAAAACAGAAGCGATGCATTCGTTTATTCTTCAGCAATCAAAATTTACTGGCCGAGGGGGACAACAAAAATGGCGACAAGAGGGAGAAATGGGTCGGCGAATAGCAAGGTGAAGACGAGGAGTAGAGTGAAGAGAGGTCCCACGTGATGACAACAGACCAAAACCAAAAACATAATATAAAAAGAAAACAAGCCCACAGCCTTCTTGATTTATATTATGAGACTTTCGTGATGGAATTGATTTTCCTCTTCTAATCGCTCTTGACCTCCCTCTTCTTTGTCGTCTTCTCTTCTCCTTCTCCTTTTCTTCGTTGTTCTCTTCCTCTTTCTTTCTTCTCCTCGTCGTCTTTTTCATCATCTTCGCTTTCCTTCTTCTTTTTGTCGTGAACAAGCTTTAAATATTTGTTTGCACATAAAAGCAACTCGTTTCCCTCCCCGCCCCGCCTGCCTTGACGACGCTCTTACACCTTGACGGCAAGCGGCATTTCCCTCCCTTCCTTCCTCCATGCATTCATACACCCACAGTCCCACAGTCCTTCTTCTCACCTAGTAACCCCTCTGGTGCTGATCAGACAGCCTTCTTCCCTCATGCCAAATGCGAGCGTATGTTCATACGGTACGTGTGGAGCAAAACATCACACACCAACACACACAACCCTTCGTGACCACAACCACCAAAAGAATACAACTCCCCTCCAATCCTCCTTACCTCCTTCCCTGGGATTATTTCTTATGGTGCGCGGCTTGAATTTGCTGAGCCTGCTGTTGTTTTCGTCGTCGTCGTGCCTCAAGCTGTCCTCGGACAAACTGCCCATACTCCTCCTGAGTGGATGCCATGGTAATAAACGGATGGTTTAGCAACTGCTCGGCCGTCGGGCGGGCTTCCGCATCTATTGATGTGGTCTGGGCCAGAAAATGCAAAAACTGCGAGGACCATCGCGAGGGGTCTTTCAACGTCGGGGAGCCTGAAATCGAGATCATGAGCAAGGCACGGAGGGGGGGTTCGTGCAAATGGGGAGGTTCGCCTTCCGCCATCTCAATACAGGTTATCCCACACGACCAGATATCCACCTTCGAATCATAATCCGTCCCCCGAATTAGCTCTGGTGCCATCCAGTACGGCGTCCCCACCACTGAATGCCTCTTACTCGTTTCCTTGGTCAAGGCGATCGCAAACCCGAAATCTGCAATCTTAACCTGTCCCTCCTTATCTACCAACACGTTATCGGATTTTATATCCCGATGCATTCGATAAGACCCGTGCATGTACGATAAGGCAGACAACACCGCCTTCGCCACATATGCAATGTGTGGCTCCTTGAAATCAACGACTTGCTTCCCAAGGACATCGGTCAAACTCCCCCCCATCATCAACTCCATGACAATGCACACCTCCGACGTTGTTACAAACGCCTCATAAATTCTCACAATATTCGGGTGATCACTCATACTCTGCAACCCAATTTCGTTCGTCAAATCAGCTAATTCGCTCACTGGTGCAATTTTCAACGCCCTCCTCTCTCCCGTTCTTCGATCCGTAGCGGCATAGACTGTCCCACTCGCCCCCTGCCCCAACCGCTTCAAATCAGTGAAGTACTGCCTAGGGTCATCCTGGACTATCCGCAGCGCCTTAGCCATTGCCTGCTCCACCGCAGCCCGCGTTGGGAGTGGCCCTCTAGTATGCGTGGGGCCTTGCATGTGGAAGTTCAAAGCAGCCAGCACAGCTTGAGGGTGATCGACCGCTTCCTGCTTTGTGATACCTGAGACCTTAAGTACGGCGCGCCACGCAGGAGGGAGGCCACTAAACCCCGTGGACGAGGTCAAATCCGGGCGAACGTGCGTGGTGTGTTGTACATTGAATGGTGCGCCAATCACGGTTCCGGCCAATGGGGCATTCTTGTCACTGCTGCTCTTGCCTGGTCCGCCCCACCAACTAAATTTCCTTAGAGGGTTTAAGGTCTTCTTTACCTCGGCCGTGGGTTTGGGCGGGGCCACATGCCGATCCGTCGCCGTCACCTTGGTCTCATCTTTTGAAACGCCGTCAGGTAAATGTCTGCCCCACTCGGGGGGCAGGCCCTTGAAGGCCCCGCTGGCAGGATCGAAGGAGACGTGGATGTGGTGCTTGACCTGCATCGGCTTAGATACCGAAGCGCCACGGACAAGCTGTTCACCACCCCCTGCTCTCCCAGAGAGAGAGAGACTGAAGGACTCAGAATTGGTCATGTCGACCGTGGTGGCTGTGCTGGGCGTGGATACGGCGTCCGCGGCAGGTGCACCCGCCGAGGTGTCGATCCCGCTCCTGTTGTTGGGGGGAGGCGTGGTGGCTTCCTCTAGAGACAAAGAGCCCATCATCTCCTTCACGCCACAACCACTGGTCTGCTGTGTAGTTCCTGTAGACATGGTCGTCGACGAAAGTGGTGGTGTTGCGGCGGTGGTGCGTGGGGAGAGGGCAGGGGCGGGTTGGGCCAGGGTCGATCCTTCCGTTTCTTTCACAGAACAACAAGCGGCGGGCGCAAGGTTGTGAGGTGTGCCGGAACGACTCTCGTGCTCCCCGACCTTGAGCAGATGAAAGAGCCTCTGTGCGACGTAGAGAGGGAGGGTTAGTGTGAAAGTGGGATGAGTGCATTGCGCAGGGAGAATGTATACTGTAGACAAGCAAGGGGTTCGAGAGCCTGCCAACGGCTGATGACTGCCGTCTCAATCGCCCACTTCTTCTCTCCCTTTTCCTTCCCTTCTTCCCTCCTCTCCCTTCCACTATGAATGCAGCAAACGAAAACAAATCGCGTCTCAGTGTGCCTTAATATTGTTCTCCACACTCACACCCTGCCAGGAAGCAGCGGCGGGTGCCAGGACATACAACACAAGGAGCAAATCAGCTCGACCACATCCGCAAGCAACACTGCGCTTCATTTAAACCATGCCTAGTCCTGTCATCGCCTCCTTAATGGCTCTGGCGGTCATGGCCGTGGACCAGGCCAGCGCGCAGGTGGACTCATACCTGTCTGAGGCGGATATGCAGCGTTACCAAGGCATTGCAAATGGTAGGTGGTGGAAATAATTGGAAAAGAAAAGGAAGGAATGTAGGGAGGCGGGAGGCTAAGTTCTTGCATTATGATGGACAGGCAAGTGGGACCTGTCCTAATTTGGTAAAGACGTGGCAGATTGTACTATGTTGAAACACCTGATTTATTGGCTGGACTGGTCGTATGCACGTCGTAGCACCACAGATTCTCATCTCTTCTTTGTATTTCTTTTTCTTCCACGACTTGTCTCGATACATAAGCCGGCATGGCGAGCAATACTCCCGAAGCCATCTATTTTGGCACAAAGCTGAGCAAAGCGCTTGGAGGTAATGTCAGCGGGGTGTGTGCGACAGCGTCGGAAATGATCGTGGGCGCGCCCGGCGACTTGGCGGCCGTTGGGTACGGATTGGGCGCGCTACGTGAAGGCGGTTGCGAGGTTTCTTTGGATGGGGCGGCATCACAGGTCACGGCTACGCTTAAAGCCGGGTGGAAGGCAGAGGACGGGTTGTTTGAAAGTAAATGGTTGGTTTTGATGGCAGACTCGGCGTTGGGTGGGGGCAAAGTTCTGGAGAATATGGATGCGGCGATGAAGAATTTGAATAAGCACAGGTCCGAAGATGGGTTTGTGCGGGCGTCGCTGGAGGAGAAGATGGGGGGAAGCACTGACGGCACTTTTCTCCTTTTGGAAGCTGTGGCGGCGACAAAAGTCACGTCGAAAGGGATAAAGAAAACATTGGATAAGGCCACGCAGCTCCTGCCGGGGGCGGGGGAAGGTGTGGAGGGAGGGGCTGACCCGGGGGCAGATGCTACGTTGTTGCCTGTTTTAGTCAAAGCGCTGGCGGCTTTGGGTGAGGAAGGTCTGAGCATGACCTCTGAGCAGGGGGGCTTGATCGCAAAACAGTTGCTGAAGATGAAGGGGACGGGGTCGGCGAAAGGCGCGTATAAAGTGTTGACGGCGTTGCAGACCCTAGTGGGCTCATTCGCTGATGCCGCGCCTGTGGCTGTTGTGCTGTCAATGCCCGTCATCAAGGTGGGGGATGGGCTGAAAGTTGATGTTCGGACTCTGTTGGGGAAGCCGGCGGAGGGGACATACGGAAATGTGGAGGTGGAGAAGGTGGGAGTGGGGGCGGCACAGGAGGTTGAGTCGATGGCGGGCCAGGTGCTCAAGACTTCGGGGCGCAGTGGAACGTTTGAAGGGACTACGGCTGGTTTGGAGATGGGGTTGTACGATGTGGTGTTGAAGGTAGGGGAGAAGCTGGAGGGGGTCAAGCGATCGTTGGTTGTACAGGGTGAAGCCAAGTTGACTAATGTGGAGGTGGGCGTGTCCCCAACTCGTGCTCATTCGGATGGGAGGATTTACCCGGCTCCTTTGAGGGCAGGGGAGGTGAAGGCATCTTCGGTGGAAGGGGAGTATATTTCAGCTTCGTTTACTGTGGAATCGACCATGGCTCCCCAGCAGGCGTTTTTGAAGCTTACCCATTTAGACACTGGTTCCGAGGCGATATACGCAGCAAAGCGTGGGGGGGGGACCGCGGATGCTTGGGCGTTTATCGCAGTTGTAAGCCTTGTGGACGACGTTGAATTTGTCTTTGGGCACCGTTCGGGGGAGTATCAACTTTCTCTCTTAGTAGGGGACGTGAGTCTAGAGATGCCTTCGGAGCAAGACCTGGGTACGATGAGCTTGGCTTTCCCCCCCAAGCCCAAAGCGCACTATGCCCTGTATCGCAAGCCTCTCCAGTGGGACTCTGACACGGCTCTTGCTCCTCTTCCAGAGATTTACCATCAATTCCGCCGACCTGAAAAACGACCCAATCCTGTCTTGCCCGCCGCATTTACCACTCTCATCGCGCTTGCCCTGGCAATGTTCCTCATTTATCTTCCCCGTGTGGGTGCTAACTTGGATGGGCTTCCCTCGGCAGGAGCAGCCTTGGTGTGGAATGTGGCATGGGTGGGTTGTTTGTGCGCCGTGATACTGTTGTTTACTGCCTACTGGGTGCACCTAAAGGGCATGACGACGTTAAAATTGTTGTTGCCATTGGGGTTGACCACGGTATTGGTGGGGCACCGGGCGTTTGTCAGTAAGAATTTGGCTTTTTCTTCTGCGACGCCGGGTAATTAAATGAGCGATTGGCAGTTGGCGGAATAGGGAGGTGGAGGACGTAGGGAGGGATGGAATGAACGGGGAGTGTGAGCAATGTGAGTTTAGTGAGAGAAGGTAGTGAAAGAGGTAAGTTAGATTGTGGATTGGTAGGAGAAGGGGGAGGCGGAGGAGGTGGCCCCTATCTCGGAACAGCGAAAAAGGACAGAAGGGATGGGAACAGCGAAAAGAGACAGAAGGGGATGAGGAAAGTTGAGGCCAAGGCTGGCAGTAGGGCTAGGGGGGAAAAAATAAAAAGGAACAGAGAGGAAAGAAATTTCCAAGAGACATGACAGAGAGCGAAAGACCATGTCTACGTATTCTCGCACAATGGGCGCAGGATTGTTACATTATTATGGAGGAAATCCTCGCTATTTCTCTCAGATTGTTCGGCATTTTCCCTTCTGTCTTTCCTTCCTTCGGGCCGGGCGATCGGAAGTGGGGATTTGCTTATGATGATTGAAGTGCTTCGTACTGTTAGAACAATATAAATACACAGATTTCTACTTTCGCTAAGATGTACAGTATTTTTCCCGACATTTGGATTATTCCTGGTCTGCTTGCTTGCCTCACCGCGTCTTCCTTCACCACTCTCCCTCTCTGTACCCGTGCGCCCTTCATCCCTCTTCGTTTCTCTCGCACGGAGCCATGCGCCTTTACTCTTGCTCTGTGTTCTCACCATCTTAAGCCTTCTAAGACATCAGCCGTACCATTCTCAGCATCAGCTGATTCCTCTCATCAGTATACGAGCCTCCAACCACTTCAAATCCACCCTGGCTTCGCAGCTTCTCTCCCCAGAACGGCAACATCTTCTCCGGAAGTGTCACAGCCACCGCACCAATCGTCCATCCTTGTGGTTGCATCTCTCGAGCCATGCAATCTACATCCTCCAACAAAAACTTGAGTGTATGAGAGGAAAAACCCCTCCCACGGTACGGCTCCAACACTGCCAATCGGTCAATTACTGCTATAGAGCACCCCCCTCCACTGCCTTTCCCCTGCTGTTGTCCACCTCCACTTCCCCCTTCTCCGAATTCAACCCTCCACCGTGCACAGAGGACGGGGGCATCCCCCACAAGGCCAAGCACATGGCGGCTGCTTCGATCGTTGACGTCAAATTCTAATTCTGCGGCAATCCGGCCTTCCTCGACAAAGACCCGGTTCCGCACTATCCTTGCCAAGGCCCACAAGCTCTTGAATGCCTGGGCTTCATGCCGTTGGTCGAAGCTTTCAAAGTGCAGCGTCGCGCAGGACGGGGCCGTCGTCTTGGCTACGAGAAGGTACGTTTTTCCCTTGCCGCGGTGCCCACACACCGGGCACTTTTGCGCCTGGACCGATATGGTAAGTAGGGATTTGTAAGAATGTAAATGATGGGTCACGCAATTTACAGTACACGAATAAGAGTGCTTAGCATATAATGTGTACACAAAAGACACACAGACAGGCAAACTCCTCCATGAACCGACATGGAATAACAGATGCGGAGTGGAGGCAGGCAGTAAAATGGAGGACCAAACGACTTACCGGGTGGTGTGCATGCGTACAGGATGGACAGATAGGGGGCGGGCCATTGAGCTCCATGCGTTTTCGTGTCGTAAAAGCGGGCGCCTGCGTTGGAGTGTGCGCGGAGAGGGTGAGGCCCAGGACCCGTCGTTGCGTGGAAAGGAGGACTCAATTACCAAAATAATCGGCACAGCCAAGACCTTGCGGACGTCGTGACGGTCGTCGTGTAAGGCCAAGACAGCTCCTGTGTGCAAATCGGATTTTGAAATTGGGTAAGAAATTGTAAGGGGAGGACCCGAACACTTATTAATTTCCTCTTAAAAACGAGTTCCTCACGTCCGCGACATGATGCAGGGTTTCTCGCATTATTAGATCTCGTCTGCCTTGTCACTTTCCCCGCATATTCTTTGACCAGCGTCAGCATCAGCACCACTACACAGGCTACACACAAGCGCGGAGACGACATGTGTAGCTTGGTGGCGGTGCGCAGAAATGACACGTAGAGCTGCATATTTTTACCCCCTTGCCCGACTTCCTCTCCACCTCAGCACCTCGCTCCCAACAGGCTTCTTTCTCACCCTCATCTCCAATCCCTGACCACGCACAGTAAGACGGGCACGACTCTATCAAGATACCAGCAGGTAGGGCGCACTTGGTCTCCAGCTTTTGTGGGCGTGCCCAAGTAACTTGCTTCCCCAGAGTCTCGTTATTCTACATCTCTAAACACTCCGCGGAGAGACTTCTAGCCATGTCTTTCATGCGTGCGTCCCGAGCCGCATTGCTGTCCAGCAACGCCGCCTTTGGGGCCATCACCAGGAGCAGCTACAGCATAATCCGGACTAGCAGCAAGGCCCTGCATGCCTCGCGGCCGGCGCCGCAAAGCACCGAGGTTACCAAGGCCACGGGCGGCGTGGACCAACTCCTCAAGACCAAGAACGGCGTCGAGTACGTCGTGTCCAAGGTAGACGACTTGGTAAATTGGGCGCGCAAGGGCTCGTTGTGGCCTATGACCTTCGGCCTGGCCTGCTGTGCCGTGGAAATGATGCACTCGGCGGCCGCACGGTACGATATGGAACGGTTCGGCATGGTCTTCCGTGCGTCCCCCAGGCAATCGGACGTGATGATAGTGGCCGGTACGCTCACCAACAAGATGGCACCTGCTCTTCGCAAGGTCTACGATCAGATGCCTGAACCCCGGTGGGTTGTTTCGATGGGCTCATGCGCGAACGGAGGAGGGTACTACCATTACTCCTATGCTGTGGTCCGTGGGTGCGACCGTATCGTGCCTGTTGACATTTACGTTCCTGGCTGCCCGCCAACGGCCGAAGCCTTATTGTATGGCATGCTTCAGTTGCAGAAGAAGGTGAAGGGAAATAAGGGTTTATTGCTCAAGCTCCGCAAGTAGAGGAATTAGAGAGAGGAGGGGAAAGGTTGTGAAGTAAATGCGGTTGATTGTTGGTGGGTGTTTGTCTGAGGAAGGTGAAAAGAGGGAGTATCTAAATATAAGTTGTGTTGAGCAAGACGAAGTGTGAAGGTTCCCGTCTCTGTCTTTTGAGGTGTTGCGTGGTGATGTGAAAGTGTCTATTGACACGTTTATCCACCCACGGTGTTTGATGGAATGGAAAGAAAGGGAAAATCGAAAATAAGAATGAAGCCTTGTTGTGAACGGCAACATTCTCGTTGATTACAAAAAGATAAGATGGACAGATGTCAAAACGAGTGATGGAAAAGCTATTTGCTACTGCTTTTTCCTCTCCTTTCTTATTCCCTTCTTGTTTGCTTCTTTCCTCATTTTTCTCTCCTCTTTCGTTTATTCGTGTCAGTTTTTGGTGTTTTGTTTTGTCATCACTTAATTGTGTGCTTCTTGTCATATCGTAATCTAAATCACACAGGCATGAAAGGTGTCTAAGTTCAAATGTTGATCGATGGGTCTGTGTTTTTGAAATCGCAAAAGACCTGAGACGACCCGACTTCTCTGTCTGACATGTTTTTTGCTATGATCTGCCTGATTCAAAATGGGCCGCCTTTCATCAGTTTTTGTTATGCTGTTGTTCTCAACCCATTTCTACCGTATACCTCTGCCTCGTACATAGGCGCACGGAATGCGGACAATATGCTGAGATTGCGACAGCCGCGCTCTTTCGGTATTTTGGTGAAGAGCGCCTTATTCCTAAACACACACAAATTGTGCTCGCAGCTACCACTGGGTAAGGGCTATAACCTAAACTAGGGTTTGCTTGTCGTCTAAGTATTTTTGCTATTCTCCTATTTGTATTTGGTAAACTTTCCCTCATTTTCTCCCAAAGAGGATAAGCCTCTTTACCAGACTGCTCCCTCCTACCCCTCCTGTCGCTCTTTTTTTCGTATTTTTGCTCCTATAGTTATCTTTTCTCTCTTTCTGATATCTGAAAGCGGGCGACACTTTTTTCTCCGGCTGCTCCCATGTTCCCTCATTCTTTAATTCTCTTCTTTCCCCTCTTCTTTTCTACATGAAACAAATGCTTACTCTTTTGCTGTTCGCTTGTGCGAAGCGCGAGGTTTCTGTGTTCATCGACAATTGGTCTAGTCGTTCGCCTTAGAATCTCCCACACGTCGCGTGTGATTGTCTTTGCTCACTCAATGCAAGCCCTTCATTCTTCTGCTGCTGCTAGGAGCCCTAAAACCCTTTACAAACTCCTTCTGGTGGCTTGCCCAAGACGTCTTTTTGTGCGATTCTCTCAACTTGCCCTTCCTAGATTCATCTACTTCTCCATTTGCTGTCTCGGACATTCACCACACATGCACACATACGCCCTCTGTCATTTATTTCCTCTTTTTTTCTCTCTCATTATTATCCCTACTTCCTGAATGTTGCTTGACTTCTATCTCTTATGACTTTTTTCTCGTCACGTGATCCTCGGCCTTACGAAAGGCTAGGTCAGAAAAAGAATAACATAGTCTACGTACTTAATTTATATACTCCAGATTCCATCAGCTTACTTCTACCACACTGTAGACAATTGGGCATCATTAGCTATCCTCCCCTGTCAGCCCCACCATCCTCGTGCGCGTAATTCAAAAACGTGGTTAGCTGCCTACTGTCACTTTTGAGCAACTGTCATGATCTCGATGTATAAATATCTAAATAGAATGGAAAAAATACGATTCCGCGCACAGTATATTTATCATGAATGCCACTTGGCAACTTGATCGTGAAGCATCCAATTAAGGCAACATGCCTACTCTATCTCTACCGCCGCATCAAAGGCACAACCCCCACTGGTGCCGGTGCGGCGTAATGCTGATGGTGATGATGGTGGCCCTGACCTCGCCCCCGCCTTCCAGGAAAATGATCGTCCCCACCACCATAACCAGCTCCACCGCCCCCCGTATTCAATCCGGCCGCCCGCGCCGCCCGCAAAACACACTTATCAACATGCCCCCCTCGGCGGGCTTCTTCCAAGTAGCGCATTGCCAGATCCACCTGCCCCGTTGCCCCGCACAGTTCAATCAGCGGCGCGTATATGGATGAAGTACGGGAACGCACGTGTAAATGCTCATTCAACAATGCTAGTGCCGCATGAAGTTTTGTTTCATCCGGATGCTTAAGGAGAAGAGTAAAAAGCGTCTTGAACGTTACGTGCGTGGGTTTATGTCGGCTAGAATCGAGCAAGCGCCGCACCAGGTCCAGGCCCCGCCCACAGCCGTCCACGTCTCGAGCATTTGCATACACCTTGAGCATACTATTGATCGTGATCACATCGCACTCCAGGCCTTTGGCCTCCAAACGGCGCAAAACACTCTCCGCCCCCGCCCACGAGCCCTTATTTGCATAAGCATTAATCACACTCGACAAGGTAGTCACGTTCGGCTCAACCCCATACTCCTGCATACGCACCAAAACGTCCTCTGCCCCAGCGAAATCCCCTCTAGTCGCATAAGCATTCACCACGCTCGACCACGTCGTAACATTCGCTGCCAGCCCAAATTCATGCATCATCCGTGCCAGCACACCTTCCGCGCCCTCTGCGTGCCCCTCCTTACTGAAAGCTTTGATAATCGAATTGAATGTGGTAACGGTGGGCTCTACGCCTCGCTCCAATAGCCGCGCCAACACAGAAAGGGCCCCATTGTAGTTTCCGTCCTTGGCATGTGCATTTATCAAGCTATTGTAAGTCATTATCGTCGGCACAATCAAACTCCCTCCTCCTGTTATTGAGGTGGACAACATACGCTGGAGCACCTCTTCCGCACCCCTCCAAGCTCCCTTCTGAGCATAGCTGTTGATGAGCAAATTATACGTTGTCGTCGTGGGTTCGACGTGTGGGTCAGCGTGCATGCGCCGCAATACGTCCTCCGCGCCGTTGTAATTGCCGTCTTTCGAGTAAGCTGTCATCAAAGAGTTGTATGTTACGAGATTAGGTTGCACACCCTGGTACTGCATCCGCCTCAGCAAATTTTCCGCCCCGCGCCAATCGCCCCTCATGGAATAAGCGTTGATTACAGAGGAGAAGGAAATCACATTCGGCTCCACCTCCGTTAGATTATTCATACGCTGCAAAACATTTTCAGCGCCCTCCACGTTACCCTTAGCTGCATAGGCATCAATCAATGTATTGAAACTCGCGGCGTTGGGCTGCACGTTGCTCTTGCTCATGTGTTGGATCACCTCTTCCGCCCCCTTCCACGAGCCTAATTGCGCATGAGCACTCAAGACTGCATTATATGATACAGTATTCGGCATCACATGCGCGTCTGTCTGCATCCGCCGCAGCACGTCCGCCGCCCCCGCTATATTTCCATCGCGTGCATAAGCAGTCGCGAGCGAGTTAAATGTGATCAGGTTCGGCTGTACACCCTGCACTTGCATGCGTTCCAAAACCGCCTCCGCTCCCTCAACCTGCCCGCACATTGCATACGCATTCATCAAGCTCGAATATGTCACCACATTTGGTTCAACACCCTTCCCCCAATCCCCCCCTCCGGTCCCAGCCCTCCCATCACCCGCCCCTCCCGCCCTCATTCTCCCCAAAACTGCCTCGGCTCCTTCAACATTGCCATTCGCCGCATATGCAGACAACAACGCGTTGTACATCACAACATCAGGCTTCACATTTTTATCCTTCAGCTGACTGAGTGCTTCTTCTGCCCCAGTCTCGTCCCCGATGCTCGCAAACGATTTAATAATCGAAGCATAAGCGACATTGCTTTGATCTGAGCCAGGCAATCCTGGCGCCTTGATCCCCATCGACCTCGACTCTGCCTTCGTCACTACCGGTAGCAGCGGCACGTGCTGGGGCTGCACCAACCGCTGCTGCTGCTTTCGCTGCTCCTGCTCCTGCTCCTGCTGCTCCTGCTGCTTCTGCTGCTTCTGCTGCTCCTGCTGCTGCTCCTGCTCCTGTTGTGAGTGCATGACCGCCCTGCCTACCACTGCCATAGGTGGTCCCAGATGGGGAGGAGAGGACGAAGCGGAAGAAACCGAGGGAGGAGAGTGAAAACCGACGGGGAAAAGGTCTCGCAGCAATGAATGATGCGAAGGCAGCGAGCTCGGCGGCGCGGGCGTCGGGCGAGGCAGCACCCCGGCGTTGTTGCGGGACGCTGGGGCGCTGGTCGAAGTCAGATTTATGCTGCGAAAACTGCCTTCCAGCAAATCGACGTCCCCGGCTGTTGGAATTGAAGCAGATGCATGTGTAAAGCCTGTTGGAGCGTGGTAGAAATGGACTGGGGTGGGGAACGGCTGCTGCGGAACAACCGGGGCTGGGTCATGGTGGTTGTGCGTGTACTCTCGATGGTGTTGGTGCGGCAGTTGCCGGTACGGAGAATGCGGATGAGTAAAATTCCGCGGGAAGGAAACACCATTTTGATAATTATGGACTGCACCGCCGGTGCGAGACATCTTATCGAGCGGTACAACACCCAGGGGAAAAGCACCGCCACTTCCGGCTCTGATATTGCTACCGTGTCGAATGCTGTTGCTGCTTCTCGCCGGGGCTTCACACAGAGCGAGAGGAGCAGCGGTACCAGCAGCAGGAGGAGCCGGAACGCCGGGGAAGGGTGAAGCAGCTTGCGCCTCGACAAAGCCCATCTGTCGGGAGGAGTGGTGGAGGGTAGGTGCAGCCTGTTGCAACTGCTGCTGCTCCTGGTGGTGCTTGTGCTGAAATTGCTGATAATGGTAATGCTGGTGGGAATAAGGCTGACTCTGCGGTTGACAATGGAAGCTATTGCTTTGGCTCCCCGGTGCTCCCACATAGATCGGCTTGTGCTGAGTATGTTTCACCACTGGTGCGGAGGCTGGAGAGTGAAGAATGGAACCCAAGGAGATATGCTTCCCAAACTTAGGCGGCGTTTTCGAACGAGTAGAAGATGAGATAAATACGCGTCCACCGTCAGGGACCAGGACAGGCCTTGCCATCCCTTGGTCACTGCCATTCATGAAGGAGCTGTAGTGGCTGGGGCCACTACCTTTGTACGGCTGAAGCCCCCCTTGCGACATGCCTTCAAGCGTGGGCGAGTTGGAGGACGAGGACGACGATGACGACGAGGACGCAGAATGAGATGAGGACGAGGACGACGAGGACGACGAGGACGACGAGGACGTAGAATGAGATGAGGACGAGGAAGATAAGGAGTCTGGGGAAGTGAACGGAGGTGAGGCTGAGGAGAAAGACGGCGGCAAGACTGAAAGCGAGGCCCTGGACACATCTTGCGTTGACCGCGGGTCGTAGAGGCCATGGAACTTGATAGGGGAGGAATTAGCGCCTTGCAAAGCACTATGCATGCTTGACATTATCGTCTCCGTATCCATAAGCGTCGAGCAAGTAGAAGGCGGCGGGGTGGGTGGTTTAGAATGGACCTGCATGTCCACCGTGTCTGCCTTTTCGTCGCGCCAACCGCCGACGTCACTGACTGTTGTCGTGTAGAGCTGCGGATGGAAGGGGGAGGCGCCCAGCAGCAAGGATGAGGAGCAATGAGACGCAGAAAGGGAGGCAGTCGAAGTCCCTGAATTAGATGACGACGAGGAGGAACATGAGGACGAGGTGGAGGAGGATGGGGAGGGTGAAGACGAACACGAGGACGAGGAGGAAGAGGAGGAGGAAGAGTTGTGCGAGACCGAGCCCGGGGCAGGGGCCGGCGTATGAAGGCTGGCCATGGACAGCGCTCCAGGAGAGGTAGAGGTGGAAGTTGTGGTCGAACCAGAAATTTTGAAATCAGCCAGCCATCCAGCGCCGTTGTCCAGGTAAACATTCTTCTGATGAGAGTTCTGCTGCTGATGCTTGTGCTGCTCTTGGTCACTCGCACTCAAAGCCACAGCCACTGCTGCTGCCGCCGTGGAAGCTGACGAAGGCGTGAGGCACGACTTGAGGTTAGAAAGGTTATGCGGCCGGCCGTGAGTATTATCGAGTGCTTTGTCCAAATCACCCGTCTGACTCCCTCCCTCTGCCCCTTCCCCTCCATCCCCTCCTGCGGTTGACGTCCAGTTCGCATCGTCTCCATGCATTTGGCTCCCCGCATGACCTTTTCCCAGTGTAGTCACTGTTTTGTTTTTGGAAAATGTGAGAGAATTGGGAGTATGATCGAGCCACAATGTTTGCTAGGGTCTTTTAAGGGTGATAAAACAAAAACACATGAGAATCACAACTCATGCTTAATGGAAAGTAAAATCCAAATACCAAAAAGGTCAAAGCATAGATACAGAATGAAAAGCTTACCGTTGCCTCCAATTTTTTCGCCACCTATGCTGCTGGCCTGCAGCTCCTGCTGTTTCTGTCGCTGATCTTGCTGCTCGTGCTGCTGGTTGTGCTGTTGCTCATCCTCCTCCTGCTCCTGCTGCTCCTGCTGCTCCTGCTGCTCGGAGAAGTTACTGAGGTGCAAAGTCCACATAGACTGCATACTATTCGAGTCATTCGTATTTAAGAACGTCATGCTTCGGACAAATTGGAAAACTTCGTGTTTAGATGTGCCGGTTAAGGGAAGGGAGGAGGGAATTAGTGGTGGTTTGCGGACGCGTTGCTTTTGCCTTCAAGTCAGAAAAGCTGCCTTACATAGGCCACCCCTCTACGAGAAAAGAGGGATTAGAGAGAGACTACAATCCTTGGTGCTCATTCGTTTGTTGTGACATAGAAATGGCAGTATTCGCACCGACGAGATCAAAATCTGGCCAGGGCACGCACGCACACGGGCTCATGCCACCAAGAGTAGAGATACTCTGCCTTACGGGCTGATCATGATTTAGAAGCTGCCTGTGCCTCAACTGTCTCTCTGTCTCTCTGCCGTGTCTCTTCAGTGCCCCCCCCAAATAATACCCCTCCCCTCTCTTTCCTGTGGTGCGTATCACTTACTTATCAGAGCCGCCGTCGCCGACAAGGAGGACAAAAAGACCTCCTCGTCTCCCCCGAATGCACTAGAGCTGAGATTAGGCCTCTCGTAGCATCCACTGTAAAATTATGTAATAGGATGGATGCAAAGGGGTGACGTGTGTGGGTCAGCAAGGGTCGAACCAATCCATCAGATAGAGCGCTCCCCACGTTCGAAAACGTCCACGCACGCGTCTCATTGCCGGCGAAAACGAGCCACTTTTCGGTGGTCATGATCACGGAGTGGTCTGGTGTTCTTCATTGCCGGTGCTGAGGCCTCGGAAAGAAGATATGACAGCGCCAGGGCACACAAAAGGACCGCCGCTGCAATAAAGAAGCTTAAACGCGTAAGCGGCATCCAAGGAGAGGCCTGAAGAAAGCGAGGATCTCCCTCTTCGTGGGGGGAGGGTGCCCTGCGGAGTTCAGCCCAATTATTGGCATGTATGGCTCCCAAAAAAGTTTTAAGTAGCTTTTAAAATCTATTTTTATCATTATCTAGTTACATGAGTCCTTCTGTGTCGGTTTTGTGGGGCGCATCGGAGCCTTTGGCAGGCATCAGAAAAGAAGGGCATTTACGTACGTGTGTCTTTTCCGTTGCTTGGAAAGGCACCAGAAGACGAGGTGTCTAAAGCGACCGAGGATGGTATAATATTTCCAAGTGTTCACGTACATCTCAAATCTCTATTTATTGTCAGCAGTGTTTCGTTGACATAATTTTTGAGATTTTGGTGGCACTGGCCTGCTCAGCAGACACGGCTCGGGCTCAAGATCTCGGGCTGTGGACGCGTGGAGGATGCATTCGTGTGAGGCGAGCAGACACCCCCTGGCCGAGACAAGGAAATCGGGGGGGAAAGTGCCCAAGGAGTGACAGGATTTGTAGCCACAAAGAGGTTACGATTGCGAGGAGAGTGGTTCAAAAGGCTTGCGACCCAGTAGGCCGGCACCACGTGTTTTTTTGCTCATGTGTGGTGATGTGTTTGAATTCTTTCTCGGAAGAAAAAGCGCGAATCGAGCGGACCTGAAATTGGCTCAACATCTAAATATTATGCGATTCTTGGCTGTTATGTCCCATTATATGTCAGGATGTGTTGCTTTACCTGAAGATTGCGACTATTGTTTGTTAGGCATGGTTTCTTTCAACGCAAATGTTTGTGGAGGGAGCATAAATTGGCGTGGCCTGGAGAAACTCAAGCCGGGCCAGAAAACATCGATGACACTGTTTGTGGTCGGTAAAGGATGGGCAAACATGTGTAAGAGCTGCACAAGCCCCGAGATGGCTCCGTAGCATTAGATTTGAGCACTCTACCCTTGAGGTCTGTGATACAGATCAGGATACAGTGTCGGCCTGCTTCGGCACTCGCCATAAAAAGCCCTTTTCCAGAGGATGCACGCTAGAGTAAGGTAAGCCAAAGACTAATGCAATTAGTCACTAAACCTTCTTTAACACCATGAGAACTCTATATGCAATATCTTACTGGGCATCGTTTGTGGGTTGTTTGGCAGCATTTAGTGCTTAATTCGAGAGATGATTGCTCCCACGTGACCGGCATCATTTTTCGCTTGAAATTGGTTTAGTACAAGCTTGCACACCCGCCATTTATTTCTAAGTTATATATAAAAAAGAGAATCCGTAAAGCTCTCCACCACGCGCTAATGTGTGGCTGAATTTGAGGATGAAACAAGATAGATCTCGTCAAATACTTATGCTGCTTCATCTCCCGGATCACCGAAAGGTAAATGCAACACAAAACTATCGGTCTTAAGACAACTGCAGCCAGGAAGTAGATTACTAAGTCTCGTTTATCATAATCTTCTTCCTGGATAGTTTCTGATAAAAATATATGAATTATGAAACATAAATTAAAAATAAATAAAAGCTTCAAAATAAGTGAATCATTCGGAAGCAAGAGATATAGACAGCCCCTGATGAGGCCATGTCTTTGGACACGCAGCATTTAGCGAGAGCTTGGGGTGTGGATTGAAAAAGAAATGCACTTTTCTATTACTTTTTCGATCCTCCCATGGACCTCGCCATCTTTGCCAAGAACAGCAGCTAGGCCAGGAAGAGGAGAAGGAACAGGAGGAGGGGGAGGGGGAGGGGGAGGAGAAGGAGGAGGAATGGAGGGGGGGAGATGGGATTTCACGTGCCGGCCATCCGAGAAAACCTGTAAACACTCCATATCTCGAGATGGCAATGGGGCACGCAACATCCTGCGGGTGTATGAGAGTGAGGTCCGTGGAGAAGATCGTCCACATGAGCTCCGGTATGACCAACCGCGGCAGGTGGTGCAGACGCTGTATAAGTTGTCTCCCCTCTGACCTCCTCTTTTTTTCCCCTCCTCCTAGCCCTGTATGGGCCATCGGAGGACTCATGCTGGTGCAAAACCTGTTAAAGCCATTTAAAACTCGGCAAAATAAGGGGAGAATAAAATTTTGTTGGTAATAAGGCTTTCCGTCGAGTGTTATCCTAAGAGGAGGCATTCGTCTGTGAGGCTTTGTGTTTGCATTTGTCTGCAGATAGTTTGCACGCGATAATTTGGATTGTAGGAAACTACGGAAACTACACTACACTGTGATCTTGATCTTGCCTTGCATTTTGTCCCGCACTGCAAACGAACACACTCTTGTCGCACTCACACCCGCGCACAGAAAGACAATGACCAGACATGTATTCTATTTGGAGTGCGAATCGTACCCTTCCGTAATCTCGCCGGGCGCAAGTAGAGCAAACGTTCATTATCGCTCCGAGTCCGGCCTCCAAGTCGTGCAGTTGTTTCTCTTATTTGCTTCTAACCACGGCTCCCCACCCCCAACCCACCTCCCACTCGCCAACACCAACACAGCGCCCCAGGCACTCTTTCATCTTTTAGCCAGCGAGCAGCCATGGCGTTTTGCATCCTTTCCACGAGCATCATCAAGAACACCAGCAGCGTACACATGTGCCGGCGGCACCAGAAAATCTATTCGTGACACCGGCTCTGCACATAGACAGTAGAAGCAGCAGTAGCAAGCCAGTGTACAGCAACAGTGTTTTCCTGTTCGTGATAAAGCGCTGACAGCTTTAAGCAAGAAACATAATCTCTATTCAAATCAAGCAGCGCAGCACAACCAACCATCATCAACCGAGCCTTATATTCTGTCGGAGGTGACATTATCAGCACCAGCAAACCAGCAGCAACAACCTTCAGCGCTTCACAGAGCTCTTACACGCAATATATCTTACGGCGCTGTCATCACTGTTGCTCCATTGAGCAACCTTCCTCCGAAAAGTAATGAAACACGCGCATTCGCCTGTCGTCCCCTCTCTTGACCTGCTCGAGGAGCTACCGGCGCCACAACATCCAATTGTTGAAGTGGTTCCACCCTGTCCTTTGATGCTCATCCGGCGGTCCGGGATTGCCTCTCAGCCGATTAGCATGGGTGACGACAACAACAATGATAACAACATCATCAGCCTGGGGGAGATGGGCCATGACACGCCCTCGACAACCATGATCACGGCAGCAGCAACAGCAGCAGTGGCGGGCCTTGGCTATCCTAAAGTCCTGCGAACCATGTCGGATTCATGTATTCCTCGCGCCCCCCGCATGTCTTCTTCAGAGCCCAACCCTCTCTTCTTGGAAAGGATCCCCCAACTTTCTTTGCCCCCTCCTTCGGTGAAGAACGGCGGACACCTTGTCATGAACACTGAGAAGTATGCCGGAGAAAAAGGAGGGCACAAATTGTCCTCATCCCTTAGGGAGCGTATGGGGTCGCTGGCAACTAGTTTAATGCATTTTACGGCGACTTCATGCCCTAGCTCTGTGGGCGATACCGCTCCAGTTGGTGAGTGGCAAGTCGAATACGATGAAGAGACACGGCCCACGGTGGTGACCGGTCTCCTGGGCGAACGGGAGGGAGGCGCTGCCAAGGCCAAGGTGGAAGTATCGTCGGCATCCTTGACGGCGCTTTCTCTGTTGATTAACAAGGCCTTTTCTAAAGCAGAAGCAGGAGGAGCAGGGGCTGGAACAGCAGGCATTGAGGAGAATGGTCGAAATGGTGTATTGACCGGCGTCCGTTTGGATGGCCCATCGCTGTCGACCTCCTTGCCTGCTATGCAACTCCCGCCGCCTGCTCTGGCTGTCCATACCATAGCAAGGTCGGATATGGCGACGACGAGGCACATTCCTGCCCACGCACACGGAGGGAGGAAAGATGGAGACACCCCTTTCTCGTTTTCGGCTTTCACTAACTCGACGGCCGCGACGACGGCATCTTCTGTCTCTTCTGCTAGTGACGGGCTGGGGGGAGATGAGGACGTCACCAGCGCTGTGTCCCCTGCCGCCTCTGCCTTGTCGTCCTCGTCCTCGTCCCAGGCCTCGTATGGGGAGGTGGAGGAAGAGGAGGAAGCTGTGGGCTCGCCGTCGGCAGATGCGACGATGGGGCCCTTCATGCTGGAGGAGCTCAACCTTAATCACTAGGCCAGCACCAGAGGAGGAAATGTGAGGATTATAATGACAGCTGAGAGTGATGTCTGTCGAGACGAGTCTGCCATAATTGGGATGAGAGGCTCCACCATCCCCCCTACCTTGTCATCGTCCCCGCTCTTTTTGCGAAGGGAGAAATAAAGGCGAGTGGGACGGAGAAGTGGAGGGCGAATATGTAGAGAGCTAGGGACAAGGAAAGTGTATGTGGCTGCTGCTGTTGTGGCTGTAGCTTTGGGTGGGTGAGGGTGTGGGTTTAATGTGGGTGTCAGCCTGTGTACCATGCAGAGAGAGCAGGAACAATGGCGATGATGAAATGACAGGGAGAGAGGGAGGAGAAGAGAGATGAGGGTAGAGCAAGCTTTTGTATTTCTCTTCCACCTTTTTGATTTTATGGGTTCAAGGGAAGGAAGAGAATGAGAAGATGCGGCCGCCGCCCTGTCTGTCAAGCAACAAGCATAAGAGATGCCTCAATCCTCACGTGAAGATGCGGTGCCATCCATACCATCATTACCTCTGCTACCATCAGTTAGTATTTGGTATAGCAAAAATACACCATGACTGATAAGAAGGGAGATAGAGAAAGGTCGAGAGATCAGCAAAAGGGACGGTGGCAGCAACAGAGTGGTCCTGCAAGCAAACAAATAAGTAACCCCAAATGTGTTTAAAATGTTTTACATTTAATAGTCGATTAAGCTGTCACCAGCTGCAATAGTGACAGCACCAGGAGGGGCAGTGAATACCGCCGTCTCAAGAAGCAGCAGCATACAGTGGAGCAGCAGGTCTATGAAAAGACAATGTCGGAGCATTTTTCCACATATACTAACCTTGTTTGATCGTCTAAATGTTCTAATATTTCACTCTTAGGATGGGAAGAAGTGCGCACGCAAGTCAAGGAAAAGGACTAGGGGTAAATAGTTGTATTAGCGGGAATGTAGGGGCGTGTGTTTGTGTTTTTGTGTGTTCTCGGTGGACGTTTTACCGTGCATTATCCTCTGGTTGAGAGCCGGAGCAAGACTTATCACAAGCGAGCACCCACCAATACGTATAGAACGACAAAGGAGGGTGTAAAGCTAATGCAATTCTCTTATTGAGAAAAATAGTGCACTAAATTGTGTCCATTGCCTAAACCACAACAATATTGAACCAACACAACTAGAAGCCAAGTTGTCGAGAAGAAAAGATACAAGAGAAAAGGGAAATAGACAGATGAAGAAACAAAGTTATTGACGAGAAAACAAAACCATCAAACGTGCTCTACCCATTTCTTTCTTTTCATTTCAATCATATTAAACCTACAATTTTACTTGTCCTCTCCCCTTCTACTCCCCCTCCTCAATCGGCTCAACATCCATGCCCGGAAAAGTCCCATCAATCGTCCGCGGCTCCAGCAAGAGCTCCGCCATATCCCCCAAATCCAACCGCTCAAATACCTCCACCGTCAATTCCATATACTTGTAAGCACTCCCGGGTGGAATAATCGCGCCATCATCCCCGTACACTAAACCGTGCCTTCGTACATCTTCCAAAGAATAAGGCGGTGTCATCATCCTTCCAGATGCAGTAGCCGTAATCATAGGGTCGGCAAAACGCAAGTTTCGAATAGCAGCCATGTCCCGCAGCACGTCCACTCGAAAAGGAGCTAACGTAAAGGTATGTAGATTAGAATTCTCTAATATATGAGACCTACTCAAAGAGTTGGGCACAACGGCCACGCCTTGTTGCACCGCCCACCGTAGAACCACTTGAGCCGGGCTGCATTCGAGCGCCGTGGCCGACATTTCAACCAATGGCTCTCTCAGAGGGTTGCTCCCGGGAGGCCGCGAAAGGGCAGGACGGCCTAAAGGAGTGTGCGCAAGCAACTGAATCCCATTCTCTTCACAGTACTCCACCAAAGTCTCGTCACGGTAAAAAGGATGGTGCTCCAATTGACAGACCACCGGCTGGCAGGCGATGGTAGGGTCGCTCTGCAGCGCCTTCAGACTTTCAAGAGGAAACCCTCCCACGCCTAAATGACGCACCAGCCCTTCCTCCACCAACGCCTCCATAGCCCTCCACAACGACGCATGCCTCTCGTTCTCGTCGTCGCTCCCTACTACGTACGGCAGCAGCAAAAGGTCTAAGTATTCGACATTGAGCTCCTGGAATGTTTTCCTCACGTCTGCCTTAATTTCGTCCCTATCTCCGCCTGTCTGCACCACCACCTCCCAACTCAAACTGCTCACGATGAACACCCGCTCCCGCGTTGTTTCATGGGCCTCAAATACTTGGCATAGCACCTCACCTACTTCCTTTTGTGTGCCATAATTAGGACTGCAATCGAGGAGGCGGCAACCTGCACGCAAGGCAATTCGCATAGCTTCCCCAAGTGGCAGCTCCCCCTCTCGCTCCCGCCCTCGATAAACGCTTGTTCCGTACCCTACCAAGGGCATATAAGAACCACAAGACGACAACACAACAGATAGAGTAGGAGGGAAAAGCTCTCCTTTCCCCTTTCCCTCTCCCTCAATCCCGCTCCCGACCAATGGCGCAAAGGCTTGCTCTACATGATTCACCCTTGCTCGAAATTTGGCTCCTTCCCCCAAAAACTCCACATAAGGTCCACTCAAACACTTCACCATCGCAGCTTGATTAGGAAACTGGTGCCACACCCGGTGCGCGCTGGGGTAGGAGGGATCGATGTAAAGCTCCGTACGTTCCGCCGGCCCCCCTAGGAAGGGATCAGGGTCAGTGACCTCGGCCATATAACGCGTGAGACGCTCGAGATGCAGACGAATCTTGCGCTCTGATGACCAGCTGGCTTGTAAAAAGGCGAGTAAAAAGACGGAAGATGGGGTTACAGGGTGGGTGGTGGAGGTTCGAGGCTGTGTGGGAGGGCCTTTGGGTCGGATGCGCCTGTAGACGGCTTGACTCATGGGCATGGTCTCCACGGGATCGTTCTCATCCTCCCCCAGGAGACGGTAGGCCGCCAATCGAGATTTTAGGGTAGATCGCCATCTCATCACATCATGTTTGGCCCGTTCCTCGGCCTGCTGAGTCGCAAAGGTCCCACACAAGCAAACACGGGAGCGAGAGGGGACGCGGCCTGCTTGACTGCCGGGGTAAGGTGTGTATTCCAATTCGGCAGGTAGCCCTATCAACTGGAATGCCTCCCAGAAGACATCGCCATTCTTTTCCCTGTGTTGTTGCGCCTGAATAAAGTCTTGAAGGGCCTCTCGAAAACTCTGCAGATGGTGGGCGGCCACATGAAAGTAGAGGGCGACGCTGGGGTAGTTGCCGGGCGCCGTCAGTTCAGTATTGAGAGCCTTGGCAATCTCCCTGGCCTTGACAAGGTCAGGACGATTTATGTAGTCCTCTTCCTGGAGCGGTGCCAATGATGGAGGAGGCTCCAAATCCGGGTTGCTAAAGTGGGTTAGATTTAGCCGTCGCTTGAGGCCCTCAAAATTGAAGAAGACATCCGAGCGCAGCTGTGTGGAGGACGATCGTGGTAATGTCGGCGAAGACGAGGAGATGGATAAGCCACCGACCCGGGGACGGGGGTAGAATGCCCGGTTCATAGGAAAGACGGAGGAGAGGAGGAAGAGGAGGAGGGGGAGGAGGAGATGCAGCGGGCGAGTCATGGTGGGAGGAACATGAGGCAGGGGAGCTGTATTGGGTGGTGAGAGTAGGGGTGTGGTTATTGGTGGGAATAGTATTAGCCTGGTTTCGAGACTTGGACCCTTATTAGGGGGTGTGTTCAACTCTCCCCAAAACCCTTAAATAGGCTATTTAAGGATTTTTAGCCCTTAAATAGCGAATTCGGCTACCGTTAGTATTTAAGGTCTCTTCCTTCCCAGCTGTCAAATAGCAACATTGCCCTTAAATAGAGAAAACGACCATTTTAGTCGCTTCACCTTCCTTCATATGCTTGGTACGCCACAGATCA
>Ga0160420_100078_pt1 | contig 58182 bp, 51 predicted proteins | sample CelAP2metagpilot_FD_108197 | JGI IMG/M metagenome (GOLD analysis project Ga0160420, IMG submission 108197) | Phycosphere-associated microbial communities from algal ponds in Kailua-Kona, Hawaii, USA - Cellana AP2-5-5 metagenome pilot | ecosystem: Engineered > Artificial ecosystem > Aquaculture >...
CCCCCCCATTCCCTGCCCCCGCTCCCCCCTCCCTCCCTCCCCCCCTCCCCATCCTCCCGCCATTCTCGGCCTGTCCACCCTCCCCCCTTCCACTATCTCTCCCTCCCTCCCCCACACTCGTCTCCCTAGACAACCCTCCTCCAACTCTTGGGTGATCGAATCGACAAGCAGAGCCATAAGAGCATTTGCCCGTTCTCAAATAAAACGAACATGCCTCCTGCCCCGGCCTCGACGGCAACTGTCCATCCCCCCCTCCCCCTGCTCCTCCAATACCACCATTCCCTCCCCCAATCCCTGCCCCTCGCATCTGCTGGACATGGTGCCCATGCGGAGGGAGGGAGGGAGGGAGGGAGGGAGGGAGGCCGTACGGCGACGGGTACAAGCCATCCACACCAGGGTGAGCAAAAGCAGGTCCCATGTGGGGATGAGGTGGGGCGTGAGGGAGGGGGGGGGCACCGACCATCCCATTCAGCGCTGCCATGCCCCCGGGCACCTTCTCGATCGGATGGTGGAACTTACACCGCAGACCATACTGGCATCGGCCAGTCCGCAGGAAAAACGTGCACTCTTTCTCCCCCGGCCGCTGCGGGAGCTGGGACGAATGGGAAGAAGGTGGAGGGGGGGCGAACCCCGCCATCCCCACCATATGCTGCCCACCAGGAATGGCCACCATTCCCATCATGCCTCCCCCGGCCCCTCCCTCGTGAGGCGCATAATACCCCATTGGCCCCCCCCTCACATGGGCCGCATGCCCCCCCGCCCCTCCCACTCCTCCCGGCGGTGGTACGTGCCCACTACCTCCTACTCCTACTCCATTCCCTACCACACCCCCAGCAGCCGCTGCTGCTGCAGCTGCTGCGTACTGGCCGGCTGCTGCCGCAAGCGCTGCAGCTTGTTCGGGGGCCATGGGCGGGTGATCAAACCGGCAGGTCGCGCCAAATTTGCATTTCCCTGTCTTCAGGTAGTAGGCGCACTGAAGCTCCCCGGGACGCAATGGATAGGGCGTGGATTGCAGCTGGAGGGTTTGTTGAATTGCTTCAGGGGGGTGGTCGAATCTAAAGGCGGAGGCAGGGAGGGAAGAAGGGAGGGAGGGAGGATGAGTGATGGCAGCAACAGGACAGATTTAACGCCAGATTCGCACCACATCATCCACCATGACCCTCGGCCCTTCTCGTTTTTTTCCGTCTTAAAATGGCACTCGTACCAGCGATGTTTCCCTGTCTCCCTCCCCCACACGCCCCAGTACACACTCACTTGCAGGACATCTTATATTTGCATGTGCCCGTTTTGAGGAAAAACGTGCACTGCGTCTCCCCCGGCCGCCGTGGGTAGGACTGTTGTGATTTGTAAATGAAAAAATGTTTGATATATTGAGTCGACGACGAGCGCACGGCGCTTTTCTTCCTTCTCCTTCTCCTTCCCTCCATCTCTCCCGTCCCTCGTTTTCATTCTCCGTCATGCCTCGCGTTCTCCCGATGTTTCCCCCCCCTGTACATCCACAAATGAGCAGCGTCAGCTTCAGCATCAATATTGACCCTCCCTATAATTTCCCTGTTAATTTTTGGTTGTGTCCACGCTTCTCTCCCACACAACCTCCTGTCCTTTCTCATCACGTAAATGAGGTCTAAAGTAAGGATCTCACCTCCTTGTTCAATCCGATCGTCACATCCGTCGCCGGCGCCACCGTACCCCAACTAGGTGTCACATCTGGCGGGTGGTGAAACTTGCACTTTGTTGCATACCTGAGGCAAAGTAAAATGAGAAAAAGGAAGGGAGGAGATCCGTTTAGCAAGGGGAGGGGTGGTCCCTCCCGGTGAAATTTTACACCCTGTTCTGCGCTTGTCCAACAACCTCTCCCTTCTCCGCGCGCATTTTAACACTCTGTTTCACAGAAGAGAGCCCACAGGGTGCTCTTTGTGGAATTCTTCATCCTTCGCTCTCAGCCAGGCCATCATCCACCCCAAAATTGTCCGAAACGACTTACTTGCACGTCCCCGTCTTCATATAGTACTGACATTCGACTTCCCCCGGTCGCTGCGGGTAGGAGACAGGTCCCATGCCGTCTTCCTCCCCTGTATATATATACATGGGAAAGCCAAGGGATGAGAAGAGCACAACAAAGAGCACCTCGCCCGGTATCCACATCAACGACCGTACATTTTGCCAGTTTGGGTCCCCCGCCTTACCTTGCTCCTCCCCACCGTGATACAAGGGATAATCCTGGCCTGAAATCTCCATATTCATTTCCACCATGTCCCTCACAGGCCGCCTGCCTGTAAGTCCAGGTGTAGGGATAGGTGTGGAGGGGGGGAGGAGAGCAGAGAGTCAGCAAGGGGGCGACCGCGCTCTGATGTTAGAAACGGGCCCTTGCCTTGGAATATGTAATTAATGTCTTGATCCCTATTTCTTGGCAACACCCTCTATCTCTAAGGAGAAGAGTAGCAACAAGCCTGCAGTCTCAACAAAAAAGACCTATGCAGTGCTTCATTAGGCACCGTAACCCCTGACGAGACTAATCAACGGCAACCAAAGGTGTGAGCGAGCGCGAGAAGCAAAGCACAAAAAAGCGCATGTACAGGCTGCCCCCCCACAAAGTTAGAAACCCTGAAGACTTTCGTATCCTGCGAAATACATAGTTGCCCGCTTCATTTACCTTGCACATTCGGAGGCCATCAAATCAGAGTGCTATGCTTAGGCTATTTGTCTTCTAAAAACAAAACGCACGCGACGTGGTGGGATGCCGAGTTTGACGAGAAAACTAGAGTCGCCCGCAGGCAAACGCCGCGCTCAGCCTCGCTGATGAGATGATTTATAAGGCGCCTTGGCCTTTGCAATGACATGAGGTATATCGATCGAGACTCAATCATGAGCTCTCTAAGAACAACCTGCCAATCCCGTTGTCTCACGCAGTACACAACCGACAGCATCATCGTCAGCGCTTCATGGCCCTGGCGTCGTTGGCCTGAGCGGAAGCAGGGTGAAGAGATTCGCAGCATTATCATCACCCCATTCCATCGGGACCAAACCACAACAGGAATTGTCGTAACCGAACCAAAATGAGGACCCCGCATCACTACGAGGTCGAATGCGAATTAAGAATGAAGACAAACAGTCGAGGCAGCAGCAGCGGCCAGAGCATGAAGAGACGGCGGCAAGGAGTAGCATTGTTGTCCCTACTCCTGGGTGGCTGTTGCATTTTGCCTCCTGGCACTGGTGAGTCTGATAGTCTCTTGGGGCTGCATGAGGGAATAAGGGGCATTGGGAAGCCGGGACGCTTTGTCTTAAATGCTCATGGCTCGAAATCATTCTTGTCTTGTGCTGTTTGGATGTGCTCCTGGAGGCTTCGTCCTCCCCTGATGTCATCGTCTTTCCTCCCTTTTTGGCATATAACACACACAAACAACGCCCGTTCTCACCACCCCATCACGTCGCATATTCTCATCATATCCACTCACTCTGTGTCTCTCCCTCTTCATCACAATTCGCAGGCGCTACCTCCGTATCACCCTCCAGTCGTGGCTATTTCAGCGGCAGCACCTCAAGCCCCCTCAATGCTGGGAACAATCGCAAAAACGATGGTCGCGGTAATGGGCGGGGGGGCGCAACGGGCAGTAATGCAAACGGCGGGCCCTCCTCCTCCTCTCCGTCATCGCCCTCTTCTACCTCCTCCGCTTCGTCGCGTCAACCGCAGGGAGGAGTAGGGAAAGGCCGAAGTGGAGGGCCATATGGTGTGGGTAGTGATGGCAGCAACAATGCCGCAAGTAGGAAAGGAGGAAGCGGAGGAGGAGGAGGACCTAAGAAGCCTCTCGCTCAACCAAAGTACCGGACGCTGCAACGCTTGCTTCAGGATTTGGAAGAGAGCGATTACGGAGGTGTCGGGGCTTGGGGGGAATTCAATACCAACCCTCGTCGACGGGTGTCACGGTCGTTCAACTCGGAGGGAGGAGGAGGCGGGGGAGGGGGTGAAGCAACTAGCATGGGTGGCTTTGGGCCAGTGCCCCCGCAGCAACAGGGTCAAGGAGGTGGCAAGCAGCAGCAACTACAAGCGCCGCCGCAGCAGCAGCAGCAGCAGCAGCAGCAGCAGCAGCAGCAGCAGCAGCAGCAGCAGCAGCAGGGTGCGGCGCAGGGAGAGCAGATAGCTGTAGGGGTGGGGGAGGGGCTAGGGGATGATTCGCAACAGCAAGGCTTTTATTGGGGTCCGTCTAGCCTACATCAACAGCAGCAACAGCAACAGCAATCCGCCCAACAGCAACAAGCAGCGCAGCCGCAGCAGCAGCACCAACAACAACAACAGCGGCAACAGGGAGGAGAGGGGAACACGGGCCCCATACCTCTCTACAGAGACGAAAGGCTCGTAGTCTACCGCAACGACGGGAATATGATGGAACTCGCCCCTCGCGTCTTTCCCGGCAGTGGCGGGGAAGATCTCTCCCTCCTCCTCGACGATTACCCCTCCCGAATCCTGTCAATGGCGTCTGTTGCTCGATTAGGGTCCTTGATGCTGGCTGCATCAGGGTTGGCATATCTGGCTGTCGTCCCTCGAAATTCCCCAACCCAACATTACAACTATTTGTTCAAGACGAACTTATTGCTAGTATCGGCCTCCTTGGCCTGGCCACTCCTCTTGTTGGGCCTCATGTACAATGCGAGGGAAATCAATATCAATCATTTGATTCAGACATTCTTTACGGCGGCGACTGCGGGGTATGTGGGTGTTTTTCTAGGGGAGATTGTGGTGGCAACCGGTTTGAAACTGCTGGCTTTTAAGAAACTCGAACCGGGGATGCATGCGTCGTGCCCTGAGATCCCTTCGATTCATTTACCATGGGTGTGGAAGAGTGATTGCACGGGGTACCGTCCTCGACTCCTTACCTTACTAGTTGCCGATTTAATGATCAATTGTCTTGCCAGTCCTGTCATCGAAGAGGCGGCCAAGTTACTTTGTTTCCGGTGGGGATCCTGGATTCGACCCACTACTACCATGCAGGAAGACGAGAGGGAGGAGCAGCTCCTGCAGAGCCGCCAGAAGCAGCAGCAGCACCGCCAACAGTCGAGGACGTCAAGTTCTTCAGGAGCTGCTGACCAAGCCACTTCTCCCTTCTCTCCTTTCAGCACCAGCGGTGGCCTCTCCTCATCCATGACCACCACCCAACGCTGGCGCCGCCGGCCCCTCCGGAGCCTCCTTTCCCTCATTTTCTCCCTTTTACTCGCCCCCTTTTCCGCGGGTTCTGGCAGTCGTCGGTACCGTCGGCCGGACAGCGTGCACTCCACTCTCGTATACATGACAGCAGCATCTCTAGGCCTAAAGGCCGCAGACAACGCCCGCCGTATCCTTATGTACACTAAACCCGAGGACACGTCGAAGCCTTTCTTCGCTTTGGCTCGAGGCTTTTTCCCTGTCCATGAGCTGTGCGGGGCCTTCACCGCGCTAAATTTGGTGAGGCAGGATATACTGGGCGAACGGATGTCGTGGTTTAGATTGCTGGCGCCTGCCGTCATATTGCATTCCATGGCGAATTTTAGGGGCATGAAGCCTGTGTTTAAGTGGGCATCGTCCTCGCCTTGGACGGAGATGCAGCTGCAGGCATTAAGTGCCCCGGATTACGCGACGGCATTGCAGCAGATTTGGAAGGCTGTGTGGGGGTTGGTGTGGTTTGCGGTGTTGGCCAGGGTGTTAGGGTATATCATGTTTAGGCATTACTTGTTGAGCAAGCAGGTAAAGATACGGTACGCCAATTACGACTTTTAGGAACTTTGATTGGATGGACATAGTGTATGGTTGATGTGGAGACGGTGGCATGTATAGGGAATATGGCAAAGCGAGGAGAGAGATACGGGAGGGGGGAACTGGGTGGTGGGGAGGTTTTGATCGAGAGGGTGGAAAGGATGCCAAGCGCCCCTTGATGGAATTAGACAAATGAGGAAAGAGGCTTGTAATATGAGCGTAGAGCTCTTAGTTGTCCTGGTACGGTCGCTCTGATTTTGTTCTTTGTGGCCTGCCTCCCCTCGCCCATCTCCCACCCCCCTTTCTGACATTTCTCCTTCCCCAAAATAGCTTCAACCTTCGCCAATGATTCCAATTTCATACGTATACAATCATTGCCTCCTTTCCGACCGCCGATCCTGACAGGCGCAATGGCCGAGGACAACAACGAGCCCACGGAGCAGCCTGCATCTACTTGCCGGATCGCCCAAGGTACCTTGCTTTGGCTTGTGGGCGGCTCCGAACGAGAAGAGCAAGGCTATCTGCTGGGCCACGCTGCATGTCCTGGCCGCAGCTTTCCGGATATCTTGGGTGCCCTGGCCAAGCGACCGGGCTGTGGGACATGGAGAGAGGATATGCAGGTAAGACGGCTGGTTGAAGGTTACTCTATCATTGGGAGGATGAGCAAGTGAAGCGTTCTCGGGGTGTTCTTCGCAGCCCACCCACGCACGCACGGACCCTCTCACCTCCTCTCTCTCCCATACTCAGGAGCTCGAGCATCACCTGCCAGCAGGTCTAGAAATTGTAGGCATCTATGGCGATTCTTTTGTACGGACAGCGGCTGTGTGCAAGGAGCTGGGGCTGTCAACGTCAAGCTTGCTTGCCGAATGCGCCTTAGGCACAGTCTCTCTCCAAGACACGCAGGTAGACACACTGGAGGATTTTTTGTTCAACGTTAGCAGGATAAATGTTACAAATAGACCAAATTGTCTCTCTTTTCTATTAACAATGCATTCTTTGCACGCACAAGGGAAACTCGGTCGCTACCGAAGCCGTGGAAGGGCAGGACCTGCTGGCAAAGGAGTACGTCGTGTTGCGCCTCTCATGGAATCGCTCCATGCAAAATGACGACAACGCTCTTGACAGCAATTTTCCGGGCGACAACGTGAATTTGTTCTTCACAGCAGCGAGCGATGCCAGTGGGGCAACGGGGCCGATGATTCTGCCAGTGCCTCTTCACGGCCCCTGGTCTTCCTCTTCTTTCCCCTCCTCACTGCCGTCTTCAGGGGTCACATTCCACGACATCTTCGCACATGCGGCCATGGCAGGAGCAGCTGCAGCAGCAGCATCATCATCAACGACAGATGCGACACGTACTACCAGAAGAACCGTCAAAAAGAGCAAGAGGCATAAAAAGAAAGGAGGCGGCGGGAAGGGCAGCGGTCAAACTGGACATGCTGTTGATGAAACCAGCACCGTGACAACAGCAGCCTCCCTCGAGGACCTTGTGTGTGACACATCAATCGGTCCCCTACTGGACGTGCTGCTGCTTCAACTGCAATCATCTACTCCAACCAGCGCCTCCAATCACGGCCTCGTAGCACGTATTGACGGAGCTCCCTCGCCTCCCAGGCCACTCGTCCGACGACGAGCCAAGGGCGAGCTACTGGTTTACGTGGCCAACGCAGAACCATTTTCGATCATGGTGAGCAGTCTTGTCAAAGGACTACAACGAGCATGGAGGTACGCCCGGATCATGTGTGCAGCGGCCACGGCAGCGGACGGTGATGGCTCTTCCTCGGTTGAGGTACTATCCTACCATGCATTCGATCCTACTGCATTGAATTCCGAGCGTGCGTCTCCACTCGCGTTCCCACTTTCCATTACTGTGCCTTTTATCCTCATTGTACTCAGCGACACAAGCGGGTCAAACGGTGGTTGGATACATGCCCCAGGTCAGGAAGACGGGCGGCCTGAGCTCATGGCGGTCCGGCGCGCGCTTCACGAGCGATTGCGGCTGCCATTAAATCGTCCCTTTTTCCGCTCTACGTGTGCGCTTCGCCTTGCTCCTTCCCAAGTTATTGATGTTGTCGAAGACGGCGGTGAAGAAATCTTGACCAGGGGTCCGCAGCGGCTTCAAGATGTGCATCTCGGCCTGCCTGCTTCGAGCGTCACTGGTGGCACGCGACACCTAGTGGATGGATCCTACCTATTTTATCATTACATGCAAGATCACGAGGATGACAAGGGCTGGGGTTGTGCTTATCGATCACTTCAGACTCTCGTGTCCTTTTTCCGGCTGTCGCACTACACCACTGAGCCAGTGCCTACTCATCGAGAAATTCAACAAGTTCTTGTCACCATAGGGGACAAGCCCGCCGGCTTTGTGGGATCGCGAGAATGGATTGGTAGCATGGAAGTAGGCTTCTTTCTCGGTCAAAGTTTGGGCTTACAGTGGCGAACCTTGTCAGTGCCTTCGGGACCCGGGCTTGCGGAAAGAGCTGCAGAATTGGCCGCACATTTTGACACGCAAGGAACGCCCATCATGATGGGTGGGGGCAGTCTAGCTTTCACTTTATTGGGCGTGGACTGGAATGAGGCCACGAATGAAGTGGCTTTCTTGATCTTAGACCCCCACTACATGGGCCCTGAGGACCTACGAACAATTCAATGCAAGGAGGTTGCCCTGGAAGGCTATCGAGCCACCGCATGCGGATGGCGGACTCCCGATAGTTTTTCGAAAAATACCTTCTTCAACTTGTGTTTGCCCCAGCGGCCAAATTTATATTGAGTATTCGAGCGTATTCGAAAGAAAGTAATATATGTTGATTCAGTTGGGCTATTTGCCTTTAAGTGTCCGGCAATATGTATATCAGCGGTCATTATAATAAGGTTTAAGGTTTGCTCCTCATTTCAATCAATTTGCCTTGTACTTGGCAAGAGCAGCATCCACACCTGCGGGCGCTACGCGTATCAGCTGCATTGCGGTCACAGGTCTCCCGCACACAGGGTCGACCACCTCCTTGGCCTCCTTCCCTTCTATCTCTATGTAGTCAAGGTATGCAGAGTAGAGAGCCGGCAATCGTGAGTTGGGGCAGAGGCACCAATCCTCTCGTTCCATATGGCGGCCTGAGACAATGCACATCGGGATCGATGTTGCATGCAAGCCTGGACACTGCAGCTCAGTCAATGGAAGAAAGGTGTTGCAGAAAGGACAAGGTGACATGGCTTCGTCATCGAGGCCAGTGCTGCCGCCGTCCTCTTGTTCTGCCCCATGTCGGCGCACGATGTTCTCGACTTTGCGGCGGATCTTGGAATCCATCCCTTGTTGGTATTGAGGATCTGCAATCAGAGTCAACGCGTGTTGATAGGCGGCTGCGGTCAGGCCAACCCGCTGGCATTGGAGCACGACAGACGTGAGAAGGCGCACTCGCTGGCCTGGAAAGCATTTGACATGCTTGACCACACGCAGCAGTAGACGGGCGGCTGACTCGTGGTGATCATGGCGTAACAGGACTTTTACGAGGCAATAAGAATGTAGGACCATGAATCTCGTTTGAACAGGCCCAAGAAGCGACAAAGGCACGCCCAAGCTCTGTAGGTCATGAATTGCTGCATGGACAATGCTGCGTGCCTCGACATAGTTTTCAGTCCTTTGCTCTTGGTCAGCTCGCGACAATGCAACACGGACCACCTGGGGACCATCACCCAGCGCAGAAAAGAGTTGGGCCAGGTACCGCCAGTCCTTGCCTGGGCCATCACTGAGGAAAGCCACCATAATGTCCTTGGCTTCTTTTTTCGAGGCGTCCTCTACCGTTGTCACAATTTGAATTGCCTCCTCGACTGCGCCGCCTTGCAGCAGCAATGGTATTGCGTTGGCTGGCTTGTCCAGACGGTGATACAAGCGCCCGGCATCGGTCCATGCGCGACTTTGTTTGTAATAGTCAAGGATGTGTTGCACGTCACAGCCTTGGGTCAGCAAGAGCTGGGCGTACGTTTCTACAACTTGACCAGCCTTGGCAATCTCGAAGGCCTCCTCATTTTGCTGTGCCAATAACAGAAATTCCAAACAGTGAACCATGTCCCCAACCTCTCGACAATATTTGGCAGCCAAAAGAGCTGCCGTGGCGGACGCCGTCTCCCGAATCAACTCGTATGCCTTCGGGGGGTCTTCTCGCAAACATAAGCGGATCACACTGTCTTGGTCGTGAGCTTTTTCGTACGCTGTAATAGCACTGGCATAGTTGCCTTCTTTCTCGCATGCCTTGGCAAACAAATTGTGCAGTTTCGGCAGCGCCACTCGGTCCAAGAGCGGCGCCGCTTGTTCTAACGCCTTGGCTTCAATATATATTTTGGCGGCGTGTTCGTCTTTGCCTGCGCGTTTGTATAAGGTTGCGGCTTCGAGCCAGGTAGCTTTGGTACTTTCGAGGATGCGCGCACACTCTACTAAAGCGAGCTGCAGCAGATTACTTATAGACTCTTGTGTGCCGTTGTGGTTGTACATGTCGCCACACTCTAGCAAAGCCAGTGCAAGAGCCATGCCCTTGCGCACATGGCCGATCCGTAGCATGCACCGGGCACTCCCGCCTCTACAAGTCGCCAGGAGGAAAGAGTGATGCTGCGGCGACAAGTTACCAACAGCACTTAGTAATTGTCCCTCTACCATCCCGTAAACACGAAGAGCGCCATCGTAGTCGCCATCTTGCAATTCAAGCTGCTGCCCATATTGCACAGCCACATGTGTCACGTCTTGAGGGGCCACGACACGCGCCAGCTTCAAAGCCTGCTGAAATTGTAGCAAGTTTCGGCGCATGTCTACAGCGGCAGCCGGGTAGGTCGAGGCCAAAAATAGCTTTTCGGCTTGGGTATACCGCCCAAACAGTACGGCTATGTGACCCGCGAGCAGGTGCTGATTCTCTACGTGCTGGATCTTCTCCAACCCCAGCACCATACCGGCGTCCCCCAGAGTGCGATACACCCAAATGGCCGTGGGAAGATCTAAGAGTTCTATTGCCTTGCTGCTCAAGGCTAGCCAGCATGCTCGATTGTTCAGGCGGCGGGCAAACGTGCCGGCTGCGCCAAAATGCAAAAGGGCAAGGCACTTTTTGAAGCGCTCCGTCATGCCAGTGACACTCTCCACCTCATCACCAGTGCCATCATCGGGGTAGGACGGTGCCAGGACGCTACGAGGCTTCTTTCGCCCCACACACAGCAGACGCCCCCCGTTGGCAAGGACAGGCATCCCATGCTCGGCGGTTACGAAATCGTAGGCGCACGGGCTCATTGTAATATCGCCATCCTCCGAGATGTCCAGAGGTCCGACGTTGGCAACGCTCGGCCCAGCCATACTCGAGGCCGCATACACGTACGTATGTAGATGATTGTTGCCACCCACAATATGTACTGCGTGCCGGTCGACCAAGTCCCATAATACCTTGGTCACCCTCTGCTCTGTTGGAAAATCGGGCAGAGGCAGAAACATGTGCTTGGCGTCGTGGGCGGTCGGATCATACACATGGCCAGCGCGGCCTCCATCGATGACCAGGACACGGGTGCCTAACGCGTTTGGATGGAGACTCTGTATGGGCGACTTTAACGAGTGGGTGTCTGCACTTGAAAAGTGATTCCATGCGGAGAGTGAGAAGACATGAATCTAGAGTGTGCGCATTTCGTAGGAACAAGAGAGAGGATGAGAATGATATTGGAAATAGCTCCGGAAAAGGCACAACAAAAAAATGTACCTTGCCATGATCATCTCCCAAGAAGAGGAACTGATCTGTCAGGGCAATACAAGTGAGCACGGCTCCTTGGCATCTATTATCTGAGGGAAGGGATGGGGAAAAGAAAAATTGTCACTTTGGGTGCTTCCCCCCGTGGCAAGATCAAGCACTTACCTATGCCAAACCATTGTTCTAGCCCTGTGCAATTTAATCCTAGCACAACAGAAAGCTTGTTCTTCCTACGAAAAGGCGCTTCCTCCTCCAGGGCATGCAGGACCACCTGCGGTGGTAAGGTCGCCAGCAGCGCGGCCGCATACTGCTGATTGAGACATAGCTGCTGGACCTCGGCAGGGTACTTGAGATCCACCGCCTCTTTTTTTGAGGGAGTGGTGATGTCATATAGGCGCAACATTTTTTGGTTGCCCTCGAAGCCGACGGCAAGGTGACGGCCGCCAAGAGCCAGACGAGAGAGGGAGGAGGAGGAGGAGGAGGAGGAGGAGGAGGATGAGTGGACTTCAACAAACTTGTCTTTCAAGCCTGTGTCGGCCACAGATAGCACGCATATCGTTTTTGGTTCGTCTTTGACACCGCTTGCAGCCACAACTGTGACATTTCCTGCGGTGACAGGGGCGTAGGCCGCCAAATTTTTGTACGTCGCATGGAGCATGGCCTTGTTGTGGGTTGGAGGGGTGAAAAAAAGAAATACTTGATCTGAATAAAGCTCGAGGCCTGATGAGTTTATAGAAGAGATAGACAAAGCTGTCTTTCTGCTGCGGTATGAGGCGTATATCCTCACTGGCGGCCTTGGTGGGTGAAAATGGTTGCCCAAAATGATGGCGGGGAGGTTCGAGGACTGGCACTCGCCCAAACGAAGGAATTCAGCCTATTCTCTCAATACACCACGACCCCACATCATTGGCCACCAACTACCACGCACAATTATGCTGTAAGACAGTGGAGAAGAAGGCGATACGCGCTTCCTACTGCCGTGGCTCTAGATGGATGCCTGCTTGTATTGCCTCCACCCAATACCACCTACCTTTCCATGCCCTCGATCACCATCACCCAGGAAACCATGAACTCGGACGCGGGCGCGGGGGCCTTGGAGCAGTTTACCATCCTGGCCAAGGGAACAAAAGGAAATGGCTGTGCGGCGCTCATCCAGCAGGTAAGGGACTAGCTTGGAGAGGGAGGAGGGGAAGGAGGGTGGGAAGGGAGGGAGGAGCCGCCCGCAGTCGCAGAGCAAGGAAAGGAGACGACGAACCACACAACTCATCGCAACCCACGCCCTGTCCTTCCTCCCCTAAAAAGGTCCTATCCACGCGCAAGATAGTCGTCTTTGGGGAGCTGTTGGCCATGCAGAGCATGCAAGCGGTACATGTAAATGGTGCTTTGCCCCTCCTCTCTATACCTATTCCTCATGGTTATAAATATATATATATACAGTTACGGGGTACGGAGCATGAGCCCTCCCTTAAGCTTCTGGAGATTTTTGCCTACGGGACCTATGCCGACTATCAGAGTATGTGGGCCTTGATCGTTCTTGGTCCTTCCTCCCCTCCCCTCCCCTCCCCTCCCTCCCTCCCTCCCTCCCTCCCTCCTTCCCTCCCCCCCTTGTGCCAAAGGCATGAACACACGCACCCATACTCCTTGTTATTTAAATTTGTAACCCATAGACCAACGCACGACCGCTAATCTTCCCGAGCTGACGACGCCGCAGCTCCGCAAGCTCCGGCTGTTGACCATGCTGACCTTGGCACACAAGCACGAGGTAAAGGAGAAGGAGGGAGGGAAAGAGGGACGGAAGAAGAAGAAACACCTGCGTCTTGCATTTCCCGACAGAGAAAAAAATATCGTCATAAGTGAAAACCATGAAAAGAAAAATCGACATCCATCATCACCCTCTCAAACACTCACAACGACCACCAACAGAGCATCCCTTACGCCACCCTCTTCCAAGCACTCGGCCTTGACGGCAATGTCCGCGAGGTCGAAGACCTGATCATTGAGGCCATATACATGGGCTTTCTATCCGGGAGGTTGGATCAACGCCGCGGCCTGTTTCGAGTGAAGGGCGCAGTGGGACGGGATGTGCGTTTGGAGGACGTGGAGGGTATGATCGGCAAGCTGCGGAAGTGGTGAGTTCGGGATGGAGGGGAGGGGTGAGAAGGGATGGTTGGGTCAGGAAGAAGGAGAAGCAGAATATCTGCCGTGCCTCTTTGTCCTTATGTGATTCTTACGTGCCTCCTTTCTGATGTGATTCTTGCATGCCTTCTTTCTTCCACCAGGTTAGGAAACGCTGAGATGCTGCTGGAGAATTTTGAAGAGCGCATGCGGTATGTTAATTTCTCGTTTTTCTTCTCGAGGCTCGGTCGGTGGATCGGTATTGGTTGTTTTTGTCTTTCTTTCTCACGTCTGCATCAAATGGGACAGTGCGGCTACAGTCCTAAATATTCTGAATGACATGCTTTGGGAAGCCTTACCTCTCACTTCTCACATTTCCTCCCCCGTTTCCCTCCCTCCTTTCATCCCTTTTCATCAGCGACATCCACGCTGGCCGCGCCGAACTGCAGCAGCAACGGCACAAGTACGTCCAGCAGTTCGAGCAAGTCAAGACCCAATTAAACACAGGAGTGCAGCCGTATCGAGGAGGAGGGGGAGGAGGAGGAGGGGTGGGTGGTTTTGACGGGATGGACGGGTACGATGACATTGAGGCGTTCTTCCCCGGGGAGGGAGTTGGAGGAGGAGGAGGGGGAGTGGGAGGACGTCGGAAGTCGGCGGCGGAGGGACGGTTCAAGCGGAAGAGCAATCGAGAGCCGACGAGCCGGCCGCGGAATAAGTAACATGTGGAGAGTGGTGTATATAGAGTGTGGAAGGAGAATGGTCGGGATGTGAAGCCAGCTCCCGCAGGCCACAAGATACATTAATGAGGCAATGAGTGCAAGGTCAAAGTAGGAGTTGCCCAGAAAATGAAAGAGAGTGAGAACAAATGCAAAAGTCGAAGAAAATAAATGATACGGACACAAAAACACGCGTTGGGGTTTGGAGGCGTCGACCCCCTCCCTTAAGCCAAACTAGAAGCCACTACTAAGGCCAAGCAAGGTCAAGCAAGGTCCTCACATCGGCTTTGACGGGACCGGCGTGTCTCCTTTTGTTCCTTGATAACGCTCAAGCAATACCTGCACCACCACTACAGCGATACGGACAGCACCATCATTAACACTCAACACATACACTCTGGAACACGCGCTCCCGACTCAGGAGGAAGGCCGCCTGACCGCAGGTGGCCGTCACTCGCCAAATGCTCAGAGCATCTCGTCAACGGTGCCCACTATGCCACACATATACACCATCGCACCATGTCCACCTCCACAACACACGTACAGAATGCCCTCATGGACGCGGCGAATGTCGGGTCAAGGTGATGGCACTTGTCTCGTGCGTGGAGCTTTCTGGTCGCGCATCTCCTCGTCATAACTGCCGCCGTCCTGGCCCTTCAAGGCCTTGGCCACACTCACACATAAGAGGCAGGGAGATGCTGCCTCCAGTATTAATAGCTGTACAGTCTGCAGCATACCACGGCGGCGGGACTGCTCGCCTCTTCCACGGGATACTTTGCATTCCTTTCGGAGGACCAACTTTCGCCCCTCACCTTCCCCTCATCCCTTGCCCATACACGACTCCACACACAGCAGCAGCACTAACCATGCTGATGGCAGCTGGTAGCGCAGTCAGGAGACGTCTGCTACCTGTCGTTGCGGGGCTACCGCGCGTCCGCCTCCCCATCATGTCCCAGCAGAGTTGCCGTGCATTTGCCAACGACAGCGCCTCGAAAAAGGACGACGAGGCCACCACTAAAGTCCCCATACATCCCGCCAACGCCAACCCCTTTCCCACCGCTGGTGCGCATGCGGGCAAACCTGATTTTGATCTTATTGTAATAGGCTCTGGTCCAGGTTAGTTAACTCATTTGAGTAGAGTAGGGTATGATTTTGATTCGATGAACATTCAACCGTCTCACTCCCTTCTCTCTCCCTCCCTCCTTCCCCACAATTACAGCCGCCCAAGCCTGTGCCATCTCTTCCAGCCGACGTGGCAAGAGGGTTGCTGTCATTGACAAGCCCGGTATGCTTGGTGGGGTGTGCGTCAACACGGGCACGATACCTAGCAAAACGTTTCGAGAGGCCGTCCTTCATCTGACGGGCTATCGGCACCAAGGCTTTTACGGCAAGGTCTACGCGCCATCGGATCGCATCAGTATGGAGGGGATACTGCATCGTGTCTCAATGGTGGTAAAGGGCGAGAAGGATGTGATGCGGAATCGTTTTCGGCAATACGGCATTACCCACATCTATGGCACGGCACAATTTACGGGGGAAGAGAAGTCGGTGCAAGTCACCTCGGCGGCCTTGGAGATTGAAGACCGAAAGAAAGAGCACGCCATAGGTACACCAGGGGCGGGGCTTGAGGTGGAACCGTATAGCAAGCCGTTCACGGCGGAGAAGATGTTGGTGGCTGTGGGGACAACGCCAGCCCGCAGGCCCGATTTTGAATTTGACGGGGTGCACATCATTGATAGTGATGATTTGCTCAGTGGGTCGATTCAGAAGGTACCGCGGGAGCTGATTGTGGTGGGGGCGGGCGTGATTGGGATGGAGTATGCGAGTATGTTTAATGTTATCCCCGGGTCGAGGGTAACGGTGATTGATGGACGTCCGGATATCTTGACGTTCGCGGATAAAGAGATCATCCAGAGCTTGGAATATGAAATGCGTCAGAAGGGGGCTCGGTTTTTGTTGGGGGAGGAGGTGTTGAGTGCTCGGATTGAGGGTGATCATGTGGTAGCGGATATGGCGAGCGGCAAAGTGCTGAGGGGGGATTGCCTGTTGTACACCGTGGGGAGGCAAGGGAACACGGCGGGGTTGTGCTTGGAAAAGACGGGTTTGGAGGTGAATAAACGAGGGCTTTTGACGATCAATGATAATTATCAAACATCTGTCCCGTGGTTATATGCCGCTGGCGATTGTATTGGATTTCCTGCCCTGGCCTCGACCTCCTCGCAGCAGGGGCGGATGGCGGCGCATCACATGTGGGGGGAGGAGGGGGAGGAGGCAAATAAGGCCTTTGGGGGGTTCCCGTATGGAATCTACACAATCCCGGAGATTTCGATGGTGGGCTACACGGAGCAGCAGTTAACACAGCAAAAGATTCCCTATGAGATGGGCGTGGCGAGGTATGATGAGTTGGCGAAGGGGCAGATGATGGGGGGGAGTAATGGGATGTTGAAGATTTTGTTCCATGCGGAGACATTGAAAATTTTGGGCGTGCATTGTATGGGTGAGAGTGCGACGGAAATTGTGCATGTGGGCCAAGTAGCGATGGATATGAATCTGGATATGCATTTTTTGACGGAAAATGTTTTCAATTACCCGACATTTGCCGAGTCATACCGGGTGGCGGCGTTTAATGGATTGAAGAGGTTGGCCTTGGCGGGGTATACTGACTTGTCGGACCATGGGGCGGCGTCGTCGCCTTAAAGTTTTATAGCGAAGAGAGGGATGGAGCAAAACGATTTTGTGGGTGTGCCAGGTTGTAAAGAAAAAAGAGAGGGAGTGTTTTCTAGACGCGAAATAAAGAAATCAGGTATCGTATGAGCGGAGCGAGCGAAGCCGAGATTTTTTCAGTCATCAATGTGTAAATCGTTTTCTTATCATCGAAACCATTTGACACTCGTTTTCTTTTTCTCACTTGAAAGCATTTATCTTGTTTGTTGTGCGTACGTAGCGACGCTTATAGGCCAACACCTTACGGTGAGCCTTAGTGCCAGGACACAATCGTTGGTTCCCTCCCAATTTCTCCCCACTTTCCCTCTTATCCTACTTCTGTTCCTCCCGCATGACCACCTTCATTGTATCGATGATCAAAGCTTCCTTCCCTCCTTGTCCAACGTATGGTCTCGTGCCAAGGAAGGCGAGGCATTGACCTCCAATAGCCAGGGCCGAAGCTCCGTGTCCAACAAGACATCAAACCCGAATAATTCAAAAGCCCCCGGCTGTGAGGGAATGACATCCTCCACACACACCTAGCTCTTAAGAATCATACCCACAATTTCACTCCATACAGCAGAAGTGTCAATCCCGTGGCCATTCCTCAAGTGCTGCCACAGGTAGGACAGCCGCAGCTTGCTTCCGCCCACATCCGCAGATGGTGCTGATCGGAGAGGGTGGTTGCCCGGCAGAGGCGGGCCTTGACCTCGAATGGTTTTGCGTGTCTGGACACTACTGTTGCTGACGTGTGGAAGTTTATTGCTCAAGTCGTAGAGCTCGAAGGGCGCCGTGCAAAAACGAGCAAAACCCTCTGTGTAAAGGCCTCGAGGGTCGGTTGGAAGGAATTGACGAGCACGTACAGCCGCAGGTCAATGTAGCCGTTCAGAAGCAAAGGCTTACTCACATATCTTTGTATTACGACAGGCTCGCTATGGATAACGTCCAGAATGCCATTCACCAATTTAATGCCACGTCCTCGCGAAGCCTTGAAAGGTTTAATAATCGAAATGTTGTCCGAGAAAGATGAGGAGGAGGAGGAGGAAAAGCTGGACCCATCGCGGAAGGTGGCGACGAAGCTTGTGTAGGCCTGTGGCAAAGCAAACGTTTGAGGCATGATGTGGAAGAAAGGATATGTCGATTTCTTTGTGTAACTGAGTAGAGAGGAGGATTTTTGGTGCCTGCCGCAAACTCGCGAACCACCCGTGCTGCTGCTGCTGCTGCTGCTGCTGCTCAAAGCCATGTGCCTGTCCAAGTGCCGGACGAGGAAGTCCTTGCGCGTCAGATCCTGCGAGCGGGGAATATGATTTACTTGCTGGTGGGCGAGCAGAGACGCAGACTTTATCCGGGGCTTGCTCCAGGTCCAGAGCATATGCCATGTTTCGTCTTGCGGCCTGGATGGTGGTGCATCCATGCTGCTGTCGTCATCACCCTGAATATCCCCAGGCCAGCGCCACCAGTCAGGAAATGCATCAGCAAAAACGTTGGTTACTATGCACTGAACCTCTGGCCAAGAAGATGACGCAGCAGATGTGGCAGGCGGTGGCGATGGTGCTTTCAGGAAGCGAGCTAGAGATAATAGTGGTGGCCAAGTCTTCACATTTGTCCTGCCATGGGGACGAGCTGTTTTCTTTCTTTGAGGAGCTGCTTCTGAAGACAAAAATAGGTATTTCTCCTTTTTTATGTACTGGTCCATCATCGCATCTCTTTGGTCCAGCTCCTGCACCATTGCCTCGAGTTGGCGGCGTGCATACGTGTGACAGGATAAGGCGTTCAGCGGCCCTCCCCCTTTTGATGCCTCATCCTTCCTCCCAAGCTCCTTTCGAAGCAAGGTCATGCTTTGCACCAAAGTGTCTGTATCTACACATGATAACTGACCGTGTCGGAGTAAGGGGAACCCCGAGAAGTCCGTGAAGTTGGGTTGCTCGGGAGGGGCGGCCGGGTCGAGCTTGACTATGGCCGACCCATTGCGCGTTGAAAAACTGCAGGGGAAAAATAGGGCAAGGACAAGCGATTTGCAATTAATCAAAAACTCTTGGCAGAAATGATGTTGTACCCTAAAAGGGGTCGTGGAGCCTCCTATGCCTGATTTATAATTAATGAGGAATCAAAATGCTCCCAAAAGACAAGTTTGCTTGGGACGTTTTGCTCTTATTTGTTGGATGATGCCACACCCTCGGGATTTCGGGCCTCAGCGACGTCAAAGCCGTCATCCTTCACCGTTGGCCTTGACAAGCCTTATTTGTCCTGCGCAGCTGCTACGCAACAGAAGGGAACAACAATGGCAAGATGGCCTGCTCTACGCGGAGATGTCGCCCCACACGGCGGGGCTTTAAACAAAATCTCCCTCTATGTTGGGGTGTGCTTACGTGCTTTCGACCTACTGCCTGAAGATTTCTCTTCACTTGCACTCGATGGTCGAACCGAGCTTAGTGCTCCCAGAATACAGTTTGGATTGGAATTCTCGAGTTCTCGCCCCCTTCCTCCTTCGATTATTCACCGCGCAAATGCTTGTCCATAATTGTTTCACACTGTGTGACAGCACAAGGTTGGTGGGTTGGTTACCCCAGCACATACACGTCACTCATTACACACGGACACATCTTCCTCGCAGGGAAGACGACAGGAGGCGGCCCAGGGGAGATCGTCGCCGTAGGGTGCAACAGCAGCAGCAGCAGCAGCAGTCCGACCAACAGCAACTACAGCAAGTCCCAAGATGCCTATGGTCACCCTCTCCCAGGTACGTGGAGTGAGACTTGCAGCTTGAGAGAACATTTCTGTGGTCGTCGTGGCCTCGCATGGGCAAGAAAAGTGGGTGGAGGTGGTGCAAGTTGCAAGCAGTTCTGGAAGCCTACCCGGCCTGATGCGGACGAGTACACTCACTCGTCCCATGCGACATTCAGACCCAGCATATGCATGTATGATTTCATATTTAAATCATGTATCTGCACTTTAGCCATGCACGTCCCTTTCCTTGCACCCTAATCCTTTACCATACGCATGTATGGTTTCCTATCAAAATCATGTATCTGCACCCAAGCCATGCACGTCCCTTTCCCTGCACCTTGAGTTATGTGGAGACGTCGGTTTCCTCCTCCCCATTGGACCAATACGGAAATGTACTGAGTAGTCCTGTATGCTCGTCGTCGATCCAGTTAAAGCGCGATGCTTACCAGACCCCCTCATCTAGTAAATTGTGCCTGGATCTGAGCCATCCCCCCGAGTACATTGCTTTGACCCGTCGCTGTTTAATCTGACAGATTGCTATAATAGCACCAATGAACAATCATTTTTATTTTCACACGCAATCTCACAACATCCTCTCCTTCCCCTCAAAAGCAGGATGCAACTACTACCGCGGCCGGCAGCATGATGCTTCCCCTCCTTCCCTCCATCCCTGCTTCCGCTACCAGCGCCTCTTTTACCGCTCCCTCAGCGTCCTCCACGACCACCAAATCTCCCAAAGGTACTTCCTCCATGACTCAGCTTGGAGAGACAGGGCGAGAGAATACTGGCCGATGGACTTGTGAAGAGCATGTGCTGTTTCTTAAAGGCCTAGAAATGCACGGCAAGGGTTGGAAGAAAATCGCAAAGCTAATCAAGACCCGAACGGTGGTCCAAATCCGCACGCACGCGCAAAAGTACTTCCAGAAATTGGCAAAAGCCAAGAAGAACGGGCACCATGGTGATATGCTCGGAATGGAAGGCTCACACTTTGGGGGAAAACGTGTCAAATTTACCGGAAAGCGACGTGGGCTTGTCTATAATTCGTATTTAGTAGGTGCCGAGGCCACCTCTGCGGCTATCTCCCCGGCGTTGCAGACGTTTATGCCGGCGAACTTGGGGATGGAGGGCGAGCGTGTAGGCCTTATGACGGATAAGGAGGAGGATGCAGCAATCGAGAAGGGACTTTATCGTTTCCTCTCCCCCGTAGTGCTGGATCCCGCCACGCGTAATCTGGACGCCTCCGCTCCTGAGATCTTGCCCTTACCACCCAGCACTCCAGCGATGGGCGTGCACCATACCAGTAGCAGAGGTAGCAGCAGAGGGGGGTTGGATGGAGAGACAACGGGAGAGGAGGACGGCGGAAGCGATTCGATTGTAATGGGGGATGGAGGGAGCGATCACGATGCAGAGTCGTCGTTGGGCGAGCCCTTGCCAACTTTGGCGCGGGTGACACCGGAGATGTACACACGGTGTGGAGTTCCGGAATGGTTTAAGAAAGGGGGGGACATTGACGAATTGCTCATTGATGCAGCCGGACTCGATTGGAGAAGTGACTCGGGTGGGGACGCACGGAAGGTGGTGGATCAAGGGACAAGTATTTTGAATGCGAATATTAATGGTAGTAATTGTGCGACTGCGGCCCCGGCAGTGGTGCGAAAGGGCTGTGGTAGCAACACTAATAAGATGAACTCAGCGGCGCCTGTGCTGAACATGACAGGGTTGGCTGGGGCTGGAGGGCTTTCAGGGTGGAAGAGCAAGGGTAGCGACACTAGCGAAGGTAGCAGCAGCAACGGCAGCAGCAAGAACATGGCTTTGACGGCAAATGCGTCGGCGAGATGTGGACAAGGGAGCTGGGGAGTGCGGGGGGGGGCACAGAAAAAGGAGCAGCAGCAGCAACATGAGGTACCAACGCAGCAGCAGCAGGTTCACGGAATTCACGTGAAGGAGGAAGGGATGGAGCTCCTGAGAGTCATGGCGGATAGAGGGACTGTTCACGGTCACGTCCATGAGGAGGATGGCTTTGCGGCGTTTGACCCCCATCATGTCGAGCTGAAGGAGGAGCACTCCCACCATGATTTGTTGCTGGAAGAGCTGCCCCACGACAGCAACAACGATGACGCCCTGGCCCATATTGTGTTCTCAGTGAATGGAGAGTCGGATCTTCATTCCTTGCCGAGGGGTGCAGGAGGGGGGGGAGCGCATGTGCATGCGCCGCCGGTTGTGGTGGGGGGGAGACAGCATCACTATCATCATAATGACAATGATATCCATTTGCATGCGTACGACGCGTATTTGGAAGAGGAAGGGGCGGATGGCGGGCATGGGTTGTTGTTGTTGGAGGATTTGGACGGGGGAATCGAGTTTTAGAGATGGAGAGGGAGAAGGGAAGTGTGCATGTGTAAGAAAAGAAAGGAGGAAATTCAAGGAAGAGCTGGAAGGGAGAGAAAAAGATGCGGCTATAATGGTGTGCATGAAGGCACATCGCCACAAAAATAAACGAACGGGGAAAAGAGGCGTTTGGAAAGAGGAGAGAGATGTGAAAGGACCAGAGGTAGAGTGTTGGTTGAATTACACTAAACGCCAACCTTGTGTCCTTGTGTCGCGCGTGCACGAACGATCCAGACGAAGGCCACGTTTTGAATGCTGGGAGCATGCTTTCGTCTTTCTATTGGAATCAAATCTTCCCACCCACTCATCGAGCAAGTTTTTGGAGAAAAAGAAGAGAGAGATGTTGTGAGAGCGAGAGATTGTATGTATATTTATGAGACAAAGTGATATAAGTGGTAAAAATCAATGTATTAGAAAAGTGGAGGACCATAATCAGGAAAAATGGAGAGGGGAAAAGGTGAATAGAGTGCGGAATGGTCGTCGAAGAATAGGAATGGCATGTGCAGGATTGATTCGTACACAAGCTACCAAGTGCCTCTATAACCTCCTTCTCCGTACCTACAAGCCGAGAAGGAAGGAATCTTTTCACATCATCTTCGGAGAGCAAACCGTCCATGTCCTCAGACACCGAATTCCCTGTGAAGCCTCTGCGGGCTATAGGTTTGCCACCATGGCCCTGACTGCTTGTTGAATTGTGTCAATTTTTATCAAGTCAGAGTGCAATCACACCACACCAACGATACACCTCCTTTCTATCCCTCCGATTATGGGGCGCCGTCAGAGTATGTGTGTTAGCTAGAAAGGCGAGACTGCAATTGCGTACGATAAGAAAGTAGCGATTCTGCGATATGGAGAGAAGAAAAAGGTCAGGGAAAAAACGAGAAGGCCAGAGCGCATGGAACAATTGAAAAAATAGAAGAGACAGATAGTCATCGGAATGAATGAAGAATTGAGGTGCTTTTGAGACACGCCAATCGTTTGAGAGACGCCAACCGAACAAACAGACCAAAACACAACCATAACAACAAACAACACAATGGCAGTGCCTATCGCTCACGCGATGCAAGGTAGAGCGAGCGAGTAAAGGTGACGGCGAGAGAAAGGAGTCAGAAGAGGCACAGAATGGACCAAAACGGCCTTAGACAGATCCACCCTTCAACGGGATACCTCTCTGGAGGTCCTCTGCTCGACCCCATTGAAACAAGGCAGATCAGAGAAGTGGAAATTCATTAAACCATCAATCAAAAAAACCCTTCATTTCCCCCCCCCGTTATGTTGCCGTCTTCGCCTTCTTTTGATATACTTCGTCCTTTTCTTGTACTCCTGCCAGCTATGTACACCATCACACAGCACTCATCCTCCCCTGATCTACAGCCGCGATACCCCTGCACCTCTAACACGTGCCTCCCGTTGCCGTAACAGTTGAAGCAGACGCGTGCGCTCCAGCTGAGACCGCGCCGAGGGCGCCAAAATGCCGACAGGACGAGGCGACGAAGGGCGAGCAGGTGGAGCCGGAGGAAGGAAAGAAGAGGCCCCTTGGACTTGCCGTCGTCGTGCTTCCAAACGACGCACCAACTCTTGTCGTCGTTGTTGATAGCCTTGCACAATACGATCGACCGAAAGCTCCACACGTCCTCCTCCCTCTTCCTCTTCTTCATCCTCCTCCTTTTCTCCCTCCACGTACTGCTTTTCCAGGAATAATGAGGAATAAGCAGATCTCTCCCCCACTCCCTCCCTACCTACATTCCCTGCTCGAAGTTGCCGCGCGCTCAAGCTTAGATCCATCTCAGTGTAAGAAATGGACTGTTCATCCATCCCTTCTTCCTCTACTTCCTCCTCCTCCTTCTCTTCCACTTTCTCTCTTCTCCCATACCCACCGACAGAGTGTTGCTGCAGTCTCCCACCATGCAAGAGTCGTGTCCCAGCGCCCACCCCTTCCTCCTCTTCTACCTCCTGGTAGTATGACAACCCTTTCAACCCTCCCCGAATAAAGACTGGCTGTGTCCGCATCGCCCCTGTATCCTCCGCACGGCGCGCGACACGAGCAGCAGTAATCACGCCACCCATTCCTCTCCCTGCCGGAGCAGCATCATCATCACCACCTCCAACCCCCGAAAGCACAGCGCTCTTTTCACTTCCCCGGACCCTGCTGGTGCTACTACAACTACTACTACTACTACTACTACTGCTGCTGCTGCTGCTGCTGCTGCTGCTGGCAGTCTCCTGTAGCCCTCGAGAGAATTTCATCGCTTTCTGAAGCTGGCGACGTTGTTCTATCAATGCATCTAACTTGGGATCAAACATCGACCGACCACGCAACGATCGCGCGACTTCCTCCAAGCTCTTTCTCATGCTTTCAATCTCTCGCTCAAGCTCCGCTGTGGACGATGTTGATGAAAATACGCCCGTCTCTCCCTCCTCCTCCTCCTCCTCCTCCTCCTCTTCCTCTTCTTGCTTCTCTCCTCGCCCGAAACGTCGCCCGCGTCCTAGCAAGGCGACGGAAGATGACTCAGCTGCCCCTCCCTCCCCTTCCTCCTCCGCTTCTTCCTTCTCATCCACCTCCCGCTGCTTCTCAATTCGCGCTACCTTCTCCTCCATGTCTTGCCACGTTGTCCCAGTGACTCCTCGTATATCTTCCTTCTCCTGCTCCTCCTCCTCTTCCTTCTCTTCTTCGAGTGGCATCTGCCGCGAAGCACCACCAGGACGAGGACGTTGCACACGTGTAGTTCGTGCTGTTGTTGACGATTCTGCTGCTGTTCGAGGTGCTCGAGATGCCGGCGGGTGCGATGCCGCCAAGGGAACGTGCCCCATTAATAAAGATTCCACCCCTTTTTCAGCCTGTGCTTCTTCTCCCCTTACCCACTCCCCCCCTCCTCCTCCTCCTCCTCCTCTTCCTCTCCCTCCTCCTCCTCTACGACTCCCTTTCTGAGATGGTTGCAATGCAAATGAAGATATGACCTCTTGCTTCTGCATCTTCCGATCTCGGTCCAGCGATGCCAACGCCTCGAGCAACTCATCCGCCATTTTCCCTTTCTTCCCTCCAACCCCTCCTCCCATTTCCATACGCCTTCCCGCGCTCGATGTCCTCCTTGCTCTCACAGCGCCACGCACCAAAAAAGGACTGCTGGTTTGAACGGCCCCTGTACTGGCAGCCAGGCTCATTTTCGGCAAAATGCTGCCACTGCTGCTGCTGCTGCTGCTCCTCAGTTGCGTCATCGACCGAGACTTGATCATAAAGTTTTTCCGACTCTCTTCCCTCTGCCGGGCTTGGGACGAGGACCGCGACATCTCCGCCCGTTGCCGGCCTCCCACCCGCGCCCTCTCTTGTGCTCGACCAAAGCGGACAGATTCCTCCTCGCGTCGTTTCTGAGCCTGTTGCGTTGCCGCCGCTGCTTGTCGCTCCTTCTCCATGACTGCTGCTTCGGCCTGGCGATGCCCCGCACCAATGGACACAACAGAGTTTTGCAATCGCGTGCTCAGTATACGTATTCTCTCTTTCATCTCTCCCTGCCAGACTGCGTAAGCCTTGGCCATGACTCGGGCCTTCCCTTTTTCGAGGCGTTCCTGGTAGTGGGCACGGATGGCGGCAGCAATTTGACGATCGGCCCCGCGGACTTGCTTTAACCGCTGCGAAGGTGGATGAGCCAGGAGTCGGTGAATGAGTTTAAATGAAAAAAAAATGTATTTCAGGGATGTGCGAGTCGCGCCTTTTATTTGGAAGAAGAATTAAGTAGATAACAATCCTATTCTTCTCCCCACGCGCCTTCAACAGGGCATTCCCATTCTCCCTTTTGATGCCACATGTGAGCAATCCATCCACGGCTCAGACACTTCAAACAAAAGGAATATAATATTACCCCTCTCACCAACTCAGCCCGGCTATTTCCCTAATTTACTGATACGTACTTTGTGGTGGGCCTGCTTGATGACGCGGGCTGTGCGCTCCTTAGAAGGGGGAATTATTTTGACGTGCTCCCGGTACGGCTCGCCGGTAGGCGGCTCCTGCTGGAGCAAAGGTGGGATAAAAGCTGCCGCCCGAGAAGGAGGAGGCCGCGGCTTTTCCTTGGCGCTGGTCTTAGTACCGCCTCTTGGGGAGGCGGCGGAAGCGGGAGCTGAAGCCGAGGCGGGAAAGGTGTTAGAGCCCTGCTGAGTGCGCTTTGTGTAGACCGCCACCACCATGATCTCTGATTGAACGAGACCCTGGGTGTGGTGTAGATTTTGTGTGTAGTGGTGATGCACCGTGTTAGCCTGTAATGGTTGCATGGATTGATTGAGGCGTGGACCATTTTGTACAAGCAAGTTGCGCGCGCTGCGGCCTTCGCGGAATCTGCTTCAACCTCGCTGAGCTACACTTTTGGTGTGTTAACACACGTGTCACTTACACGCACACACAATCCTCAAGTACTGACCACCACAACAGCTTAACCCAATCACGCTTCCCTACTTCATACGAAAATAAACTATAGCCCTTGTTCTGCCCGACCTGAAAGCGCTTCCGCTGCTGGGGCAGGCGTAACTTGCGGCCCTAGTCCTTTTCAGCCTAGTCCATTCCGGCTGGATTTTTTTGGGACGGTATGTTGCGGGAGCCTGATGGGAATGCCGCCGCCGCCGCCGCTGCTGCTGTTGCCGCTGCGGACCGGAATAATTGTGGCATGAGTGGCATCCGCGAGGACAAGGATAAAGCTACAAGAATTGCGACAGTTGCTGGAGGACATGGAGAAAGATGCTGCGTGTCTCGCTAGTGGGATCCAGTTCAATTCTTGTTGCTCTAAGCCAGACGTATGCAGCCTTATTCCGGCGCATCAAGGAGCGACCTCGTGTTCCTCTAAACACCATCACCTCAAGCAGCTGCAGCAGTAGCAGCAATGGGAAAGAGCTGGAGGAAGGGTTGTGCGACGCCCTTTGCAAAGCGCTTGAGCGAGTGGAGGATGCGGACAGCCAGCTATTGTTTTACAAGGACTTATACGAATGTGAGAAGACCGTACATGAGCGCAAGGGGAACATAGCAGAATTGGGCGCCACAATGGCATTGGTGAAAGGCGAGGCCTTACAGCACACCCCTGAGGAGCTCCCACGCATCGCCAAGATTCTCGCTAAAATGGGACGTAATCCAAAAGGTCCCGAGCTCCTACTAAAGGAATCCCACCTACTCATCAAGCGTATCGTCCTCTGTGTGGGCGGGAAGCAGAACCCAGATACCATCTGGTCGTTAACTCTTCCTGCCCTTGACAGCATTCCTGACATGTACATGCATCAGCTTTGGGACCAACTCCGAGTCCTTATCAACACTACCACCACCTCGCCTGCCTTGTCTACCAGCACCAGCAAGAGCAGCCCAGTTGTCCGATTGAATTCTTTTGACCGACTTGCGACGCCCAAACAACCGTCATTTTCTTCCTCTACCACTGCCAAACCCCGGCGCACGACCACCACAGTCGCCACCATTACTTCCCCTGTGTCTTCTACAATCAATAGCTAGAGGAGTACTGCCGCCACCCCCAAACGTCCATTGTACTTGTCCAGCTAAGCAGGCTAGTCGCTTTCTCCGGAGACCGCAGCTATCATAACTCCTCCTCCTATCATAGGAGCGGCCCTCAAAAAGGCGTTAGAAATCGTCACGATGTGAGCTTAACTACAAGTGTAGGATACAAAAGGAATGAAAGAATGAGCCCACCGTTCGAATCAATGAATCAGAATGGATGCTTTTTGTATCTTAACTTCGTTTTTCCCTTTTCTTTGTAATTACCATTCTCGCATTGCACTTGCAAGATCATTTGTACACAGTTGTGTTAGTTCTATAACTGATGTTATTGTTCTCCGACACGAACAAAAGCAGGGAGAAGGCAATTGAAGCTCCGACAACCCTGCATCTACGAGCCAAAGCAGCTCATAATACAAAAAATTACCGACCAAAAGCCGGCAGCAAGATTTAATCCTCCACTCCTTTATTATTTTCCAGTTTCTAACCCCGAAATAACATCAAAAAACACCTTTATATCATCCGCCGAGACATGCAACGCACGCTTGGAGAAATCATACAAGAAAAATTGCAGCGCAATATTCGCAGCAGACTTGACAGCCCGTGGAAAGGTGCCTTTGAAAAATCCTTTCACGCCTCCTTTGCCATAGATGTCTTTGATCGCGGCGACTATGCCTCCTCCCCTCTTCATTTGACTGTACTGCGTGACTTTGGTGGTTAATGTGTCCAGGGGTTGAGAGATCGCTGCAGCAGCAACACCGGCCGTCATTCCGCTCAACAACGAAACAGTCAAAGATAAAGCCACCGATTCAGAAGCAGAAGGGTAAATCGCATAAATCGCCTTCGAAACAGCATCAAATACGGCAAATTTAGTCATCATAAAGGGGATCTCCCCCACCACCGCCGGTCCCAGCCCTGCATACAACTCCCCTAAAGTACCCTCTTTTAGCATCTGTTCCACGGTGGCCACCATCCCCATTGGCGGCTCCAGGACCGCCGTCGCTGCAGATCCACTACCACTACTTATGCTACCTTTACTAGCACTGCTGCTGCTACTGTCGGTGCTGCTGCTGCTACCGGAGTTGCTGCTTCCAGAGCTACTACTCTCACAGCTCTTCTTGTCATCATCCTTATTCTCAAGGTTCTCGAAAATGTTGCCCACCCCATTGATAGCCGCGCCGGCCAGCACGGAAACCAACCCTTCCAAATTTTGCGGCGGCGCTTCCTCCTCAGCCTCAGATGCCACCACCTCCATAGCCGTCGGTGGAGGTGGAGGGGCATCTGGCTCTAACTCCTCCCTTACTCTCGTCGAATCTTCCAAGCTAGTCATGCTCTGATCACTCTCTAACCTTCCCGCTGCTTCTTCCGCCGCCTCATCCTCGCCCCCCCCATTTTCCGACGAGGTCACAGAACGAATCCGCAAGGCCTCAAATGGCGTCACAGCCACCGCCCCAAAAAATGCCGCCGACATGCTCGCCAGCAACAAGATAGCGAAGGGGTAAAATGTTGCATATTCCGGTCCAGCCAAATCCAAAAATATCCGCTTAAAATACTCAGTCAACCCAAACGACACCGCGCCATAAACTAGATAACCAAGCACCGTCGGCCCGGCCCCCAACAGTAGAGCAGATAGCCCCCCTTCATCGACAATCCGTCTTGTGGCACTCAGGAACGAGGGATATTTACTCGGACTTGCCTGCATCTTAGTTTTAACCACATCTAAAGGCACCAAAACCGCATGCGCCGTGCTGCAACACAGCGCCCCACACAACGCAAATCTCCAAAAAACAGTCGCGTCCAACTCTCTCTCCCTTTCTACTGGATCTCTTGCCTTGGGCCCGTCCAGAAACGAGAAATACTTACTGAACTTCTGGGAAGGAACTATTTTGAACTCATCCTCGAAATAAATACAGTAATTCGGGTCCAGCTCCTCTACCGGCGAGATAATAAATCTCTCCAAACATGGATCATATTTAGGCACCAGATTATTCGGCAACAGTCCCGTGACTGGAATGGTGATATTGGTCGGTGGCAGCCAACTACGAAGGATAAGTTCATTTGGCTCACTCAGAATGGCCGTCGCCTTAGCCGTAGCCACCGCCGAGACAGGGAAAGGCGGCTTGCTTATCTCTACCTTTATGGGCAGATCATGCGCATACCCCTCCCCGCCTCCCTTCACCTTGTCCAAGAGCGTCACCTCCGCAACCTTCATTTCGAGCAACGGCCGTGCCTGCCGTAAGACCCACGGGAGGGGTTGGCCTTCCACATTGACGATGATAGAGACACGGTCCATCTCGCTGTAGCCTTCGCCGGGATTAGAAAGAACCACGCGCTCGAGAGTGTCGCCATTCATTTTCGGGATGCACACAGCACGTACTCCTCCTTCGGCTATGGGTGGAGATACTTCCAATTTGGGAGGGGAGGAAAAGCCAGTCATGGGCGAGTCGAGGACGACCTTGAGGATGCGACCAGTAGGAGAAAGCTTGACTCGTGCTTTCACAGTGGCATTGGCACCAGGGGAGGCACTGACAGTGACAGTGGGGGGTTTCTCAGCGTCGTAGCCGAAGCCGGGGTAGGTGACATTGAAGCCGACGATGGACGCATTTTCAGCCTCGGCGATAAGCTGTTTGATGACCTCGACTGGTTGCAGGTTATCCATCAGAGCAAATAAGTTAGCCAGCTGTCGTTTTCCCAATCGATTTATTCCAAATTCTGACCGCAAGATACGACAAAGGCGATCCACCCCTTCCTTGCCTTGGTATCGAGCGAGGCCAAAGTTGACGGAGGCTTGGAGCTGGGCAAGGAGTTCTCGTTCGCGTTTGACGAGCTCTTCAGGATCGCTCAATGCAGCGCGTAGTTCATCTTGAGAAATGAAATTATCTTCGTCCACATCCAATTCTTTAAAGGTGCCCTCAAAGCCCTTGGTTGACAGCAAACGGCTGATTCGCTGGGAGGACTCGCGAGGGGCGAGGAAGGTTTTGCGTTGCCACCAGCTCATGCTTGCGTAATCGTAATTAATCAGGAGCCGAGCGAGGTAAGCAGTAAATTTGGGAGAGTACGTCGTCTGTCGATCCCGACCGTCGTTCTGCATATAATTTTCGAGCGGAGCCCAGACTTCCTTGTCGACGTATAGGGGTGTGGACATGGCAGCTTGAGCTACGCTGTTTTTGGGGGGCAGATTGAGGAGGGTTGCTGCAAGGGTGCCAGCGAGCAGCCCTCCTGTGACAAGTTGATCCCTGCGTGTCGCTGATGCTACCCTGCCCTTGCCCCGCATCGTTGTCATCTGCTTCTTGCTTGATAAGACGGAGGTCATCGGTGGTGATGGTGGCTCGCTTTGATCAAAAAGTCTGCGAGCAAGCGCCGTGGTCTCGTCCTCCTCCTCGTTACTGCTCCTATGGGCATGCACTCGGCGCGACGACGTTATTCTGACTGTCACAGGCCCCGGCAAATACGTCCTCCACGACAAGGTATGTCTTTTTGATGCCCAAGCATGCTGCCTGGGACCCAACAAGAACGCGGCTGCCGGTGTGCTCGCTGTCACCTGCCGCCCTACTATACCCACGACGATCAGGAGGAGTAACAGCAAGCTTCTTCGTTTGGGTAAACAATAAGACGACAGGGGAGGAGCTACAGGCAGGGAGGCGTCAATTTGAGGAGCGTGGCCATTGTAGCAGTCATAGCCTGGCCTTCTTCTCTTATCGCGGGCCATGGTTATGTCCTGTAAAGGCGAATGTCGTTGGTGGAGGTGGGTGGTGACTTGATGGTAAGCTCCTGCAAGATGATGACGAAACAGGCTGAAATGCATTGCATAGCTCCATGCTCCTTCCGATGCATTCAAAAACACTCGAAGAGAGGCCAGCTACATCTCCCTGGGTGTGTATGGCCGTTATGGTATGATGCAGCACCGGTCGTCTTCAATCAGTAGAAGTTATCATATGCCTCGCTGGGGCTGTTTCTTGAAGCGAGACGGCGAAGCGAGGGGCACCCACAGACTCTCGGAGAGTGGTTGCAATACTGTGTGGCACATGATTGAGTCTCGTGACCCGCGCCCGTTGTGTTGCAGCCACCGAGTCGATCGTCATGGTGGAAAAACATGGATTTATAACATACTACACTGCCGCGACCTGGGACCTACGCGGAGGAGGCGGAGGAGGAGGAGGAGGCGGAGGAGGAGGAGGAGGCGGAGGAGGAGGAGGACGAGGCAGAGGAGGAGGTCTTGGGCGGGCCATCCGAGGACTTTGTTGATGTGACACCTGTGAACAGTTCGTGTCCCGGGACGACAATGAGGCACGTAACATCCTACGGGTGTGCAGGAGTATGGTCCGTGGGGAAGCTTGTCCCCATGATCTGAGGTTTGGTCAACCGCGGCAAGATATGTGGACATTCCATGTGTAGCCTTCCCGCTGACCTCCTCTTTTATCTTCCTCCCCCTTCTCCTCCTGGCCCTGTGTGGGCCGTCCGGGGACTTTGCCTGATCGAAAAATCTGTCAAAGTCGCTAGAAAAACTGGGACAAGGAAATAAGGGGTGAATATGCAACATTTTATTGTTGGAAGGCTCCCCCTCGTACGCAAGTCCTCGAGGACGCAGGTTGCATGCGATAGTTCTAGAGGGATGTAGGATGGTATTTCGTGATGATTTCGTGTCGTGTCGTTTTGTTTCTTTCTTTCTAGTGCCCTGGAGGGTCGTTCCCATTTTGTCTTGTCGCGCGTCAGCATCTGCGTCTGCCTTTATTACTCATCTCTCTGGCCCTATTCTTCTCCACCCTGGGTGTTGAGCTCCCTCTTTCTCCCCACCAATGACAACGGCACTGCCTGTCATTCTTCCTTCCCCCTTCCTCCTCCCACCTCCTTCATCTACACGGAGTCCCCATCCACCACAAGGCACAAACACACAAGAAAGAGCACATCCACCTATCATCTCCCTTGAGGTTGCTGCTGCTGCTACTACTGCTGCCTCTGCAGCTGGTGGTGGTGCTGCTGCCACACCTCCTTAAGTTCAGCCTGTTGCTCGTGCCGTTGCTGCTGCTTCTGGTCCTAACACTGCTGCTTTACAAGTCATCATCCTCCTAAATATGTGTAGGAAAAAGGAAAAAGAAATGAGCTAGTGTTTGAATAACAAAATTCATCCCGACCAAACGCCACAATCCAGCAAACCATTGCGAAAGGAGATGAGATAAAGAGTTAACGAGAGGAGAGGAAAATAGAGACAGTGAGAGGGAAAGACAAGAAGCACGAGACACAAATGCCCATATACACGTACATCGGGCAGGGGCATGGCAGCGGCCTCGGTCAGCTCTTGCTCGTAGCGAACCATGTCGTTCTGGTCGTAGGCCACCTCGGGCGGAGCCAGCGCGGGCGCCTCCACAAAGTGCAGGTTGTTGTCGCTGGACGTGAATAAGTAGGGAGTCAAGGATGGAGTGAGGCTTACCATGGTTGTATGCTTATCACCAATGCACTCACCAAGACAACACACTCCAGACCTCTGAACGTCTTCCTCTCCCTCCCTCCCTCCCTCCCTCCCTCCCTCCCTCCTATTTCCCTCCTTCCCCGCGGTCTTGTCCTTACCCCGTCAGTTTGCGCGCCAACCAGAGGAAAGGCTTCTCGAAGTTGTAGTTGGATTTGGCAGAAATGTCATAATACTGCAGGTTCTTCTTGCGATGGAAAATGATTTGCTTCGGCTTCACCTTCCGGTCCTGTCGATGGAGGAAGGAAGGAGGGAGGGAGGAAGAGTAGGGAGGGAGGGAGGGAGAAACGGTGAGCATACAGACCGACGCTATGTAAGGAGACGAAAAGGTCCGCAACAAACAGATTCTTATCCGTCCTTCGACCCACCAATGAAATGAGGAATATCATGCACGCTCACACAGTCCCCTGGAGATCATCCCCCCCCCCTACCAGCGTCCTTCGAGCACAGACGCCGACTCATATGTCACCTTCTCGTTCCATTCACCCCGACCCACTTCCACCACAAAAACGGACCTTGATCTCCACCTTGTTCCCGCACAGTACAATAGGGATGTTCTCACACACCCTCGTCAGGTCTCTATGCCAGTTGGGCACGTTTTTATACGTAATTCGACTCGTGACATCAAACATGATGATCGCACACTGCCCCTGAATATAATAACCGTCCCGCAGACCCCCAAATTTCTCCTGTCCCGCCGTGTCCCACACATTGAACTTGATCTGACCGCGGTTCGTGTGGAACAACAGCGGGTGCACCTCCACCCCCAAGGTCGCAACGTAGCGCTTCTCAAATTCTCCCGTCAAATGACGACGCACAAACGTCGTCTTACCCACTCCACCATCTCCAACTAGAATCAACTTAAACTCGGGGATGAAGTCGGTCTGTAAGGGAAGGGATTGGAGGAAAGGAGGGGAGAAAGGGGTGGGTGGGGTCGTAAAGAGGGGAGAAAGGAGGTATGTAGAGAGGAGTAGTGGGTGAGTATGTCTTGGTAATATATTATTTGGGTGAGAGCGAGAGGATGCTTAACATCTTGAGTCAGCACTTCCCATGTACCTCCCATGGCCACCTCTTCCCACAACGCCTCATGGAAGGCCAAGAAGCATGACGTGAGGAACCCCATGCAACACCAATCTTGCAGAGCATCCTACCTCCACACTACTACAAACAACATTTCAGGCGCCCCTCTTTCTTTTTCTTACACTACATGTCTTCCGCCCTGTCTCAAGCGAAGGGTCCGCACTTTGTGTTCCCCCATCATCTCGTCCTCTCCCAGCCTCCCTCCTCGTCCTTTCGTCAATCGTCCTCGCACGTACCATGTTTTCCCGAAATATTTGCCGCTTGCTTACGACGTGTCCTGGCCGCAAAGAAGTCCCTCGCTGTGGTGCATTTCGATAAATTTGCACGTGGGATGGTGGATGAGTGCAACGCGAGTGAGTGGGTTGTGAAAGCTTCTACGCATGATGCGTGTCCTCTCTTCCTCTCTCCTCCCGCGAGGCACCTTCCCCCGCTCTATAACAATCACTGCAACCCGCGGCATCACAGCAACAAAAGCTTGAGGGTCGATGGGAGGCTTGGGGTGGCTGCTCAATGGCATGTAGGTAGGTGGTTGTGGGAGGAGCAGCACCATCACACATCAGAGAGAAGCTTGCCCTCCTCCCTCCTCTTAAAAGTGATAGAAATAGAACAACATACAGCCTTTGCTCACAGGGAGGGAAAAAAAAGCACGTGCAGGCCATCTTCGGATACAAGTGCTCGCATACACTTTACAAACTTCCGCATTTTGACCCTTTTCTTTCATCCCCCTTAGTTGCGGCCGTTCAAATCGGCGCTCCTTCTGTCATGCTTCTCCTCCGGGCCACCGAGCCGTAAGTTGTTACGAAAAACGCGAGCCGATCTCGTATCTTTGTTTTATTCGCCTGAGATGCTCCGTAGGTTGGGAGGCGAGGAAGGGAAGCGAACGCTGACTGTAGGCCCAAGTGCTCTGCTCCCACCCCATCATCAGAACTGGTAATTGCACGTGTCTATGGATTTGACTCCTGGCTTGAAACCCCGCCCTCTCCTCACGCACGCACTCACTCCAAACCCCTGCGTTCCCCTCCGCCCACACCACCCACAGGTTGACGTACCCGGCCAAACAGCAACTTGGAGGTCCGGCCACCCCCCGCCACCTAAGAGAACGCTTGCGGCTGTCATCTTTTCCCCCCTCTTTCCCACCACCACCACCACCATCACCACACACACACGATGAGACTACTAGTACTCGGCCTCGTCTCTTTGGGCGTCACGGGCTTCGCCCACACCCACCCTCGCCTTCTCAAGACACCTGGCGCTGGCATCAAAGGTGAGGAATTCATTGACCCTCCCTATGCTCTTTATTTGGCAACCGTAATGCTGCGGAGTTGTTGGCATCCCCTCGATACATTTTGCTATACGTCCCTCTTCTAATGCGGTAGTTGTCAAACCACCTCTGCCACTGCAATGCTTCTGCTTGCCTTCCCTCCGATCCTTTGCCTTGTGCGACGTCTCGGTCAATTTTTATCCAAACAACCCCGCAGTGTTGCCCATGCACCCTTTGGAGGCGAAAGTCCATCATCCCAATACTTCCATGTTAAATTTCATCGTCGAGTTCGTTCGTCTTTCATTTCACACCTGGTACAGTCACACTCACTCGTGTCTCTTTCACTGCTCTGGCGTACACTCTCCTTCTGGCCTAGCCCTCCCAGCGCTTTCTATTGATATCGCAACTCTCTTATCCTCTCTCCTTCCCTTCCTACCCTTTCTATCAACACAGCCCGCACTTGCTTCGCCGAACCCCCCTCCGCTTCCTCCACCACCTCACGTGCTTTAGCACTCTGCCCCCGGAACGCTGCTAGCCTCCCGACCGCTGCCCCGGTCGAGGCCGCCGTCATCTACAATCTGCAGCCTACCCCCATCGTTTCTCCCCGCTTTCTGATTTCTACTCGTGGCGGTGCCTCCACAGCAGCCAAGCCCGCCACCTCCACGCTTAAAGTTGGCTCTTTTTTTTTCTTATGGTATTTGTTCAATATTGGCTACAACATCTACAACAAGAAGGCCCTGAATGTGCTTCCCCTCCCCTGGACCGTTGGCCTCATTCAGCTTTCCCTCGGCCTGCTGTATGTCTTTCCCTTGTGGGCACTCGGCATCCGCAAAGCCCCTAAGCTGACGGTACAGAATGTGAAGAACCTCTTGCCCGTCGCCTTAATGCACGCCATGGCCCACATCAGTGCGGTCATTTCTCTTGGGGCCGGCGCCGTCTCCTTCACCCATATAATTAAAGCTGCTGAGCCCGCGTTCACCTCCTTGTTTTCCGCCTTGTTTCTCAAGCAATTCTTCGCACCTGTCGTGTATGCGTCTTTGATCCCTGTGATGGGTGGGGTGGCGATTGCCTCTTTAACTGAGAGGAAATTCAGTTGGCTGGCGTTCAACTCTGCGATGCTTGCAAATACAGCCTCGGCTGGACGAGGGATTTTTGCCAAGAAGACCATGAAGGAGCCACAGGGCCAGAACATGGATGCGGCGAATCTATATGCCGTCCTCACGATCCTGGCGACGTTGATTATGGCGCCTGCGGCGGTGTTGGTGGAGGGGAGTAAGGTGAGGGGGGCGTGGCAGGCGGCCTTGGCAGTGACAAGCCAGAAGCAGTTGATCAATTATATCATCTCGAGTGGGTTATACTTTTACTTGTACAATGAAGTGGCGTTCTTGGCCTTAGATAGCGTGCACCCTGTGACGCACGCGGTCGGGAACACGATCAAGCGTGTCGTGATTATAGGCGCGTCAATTCTGGTGTTTAAGAATCCGGTGACCATGCAGGGGTATATTGGTTCTGCGGTTGCTATTGCTGGTGTGCTTCTCTACTCCTTAGCTGTGGAAAAGACCAAGAAGCGGGCGTGAGGCAAGTAAAGCACGAGTATTCAAAATCAGTTGAACAACTATGCGAATTAATCCCCTCTTTATTCCTCTTCCTCCTCCATTTTCTTCTCTCCCTCCCTCAGTCGAAGGGAGAACAGCAAAAGACAGATAGTCACATCTTCCTTTTCCCATCTCCCCCGCGGGCAAAGCAAAAGACAGAAGGTTGCCCCCGTTCTTTGAGAGAGGTGATCACGTGAGACATTGTTTTGTTTCATTTTTCCTCCACCTTCTCTCTCGTTTGTTCGAGAATTTCGGTGTGGCATATATGTTTGTGCGTGGTGTGAATGTTGTACCGTGATAACGACGACGACAACGTCTGTGTGAGTCTTTGCGAGTCTGTGTCTCTCTCTCTTTGTCCTAGATATGCGTGTAATTTCATGTGTACGTGTGTGCGTCATTTATTTCGCACGTATAGGTCATATATGTGCGATCATGCATGCGCGCGCGCGCGTGTGCCATGCATGATCTTGCTTGGTCTTATTTTGCCCGGTGAGATGGAATATAACAAAAGGGTGGTGTCATGTGTGTTTTGGCGCCATTATCAAGCCAAAATAAAAAAGCAACTGCAGCAGCAGTAGCAGCAGCAATAGGAACAGCATGAAGGGGTGAGATGGAAGAAAGGCCGGGTGTGGAGGAGTGGGTAACGATGGTACGAAGCGAAAGGCCTTAGATAAGAGAATGAGAGCCAAGACGCCAAGCACAATAAAAAGGAAAAGGACGACGAAAATCAAAAGCAGCTTGAAAAGGCTTTACATATCTCAATCCTCATGTCATCATCACCAGCCATCTCAATTTTCTTTCGTCTTCCTCTTTCTCTTTTTACTTGTTCCTTCGCGTATCCGCTGATCATCTTCTTATTTCCGACTTCTGCAATCATGAAATTCTGCAGAGGCAGCGACAGCAAAAGACTCTCTTTTCACCCAACAGGGAAAATCTTTCGTTTGATGTTTTTATTCCTATTAGCGCTAATCCACAGATTTTATTACTGCTGCTGCTTCTACTACAGCTGCTGAAAGTGAACCAGGAAAGAGACTGTCGCGCATTCGTTCAAAACTCGACACAGTGCCTACCTACCTTTCAAACAGCTGTCGTACATTTCTGCTCTTTATTTACCATTCTATTTTAAATCCAACTGATAATATGTCCACATTTTCCCTGCCCTTCCTCCCTACCCCTCATCTCGGCAAAGTTGGTCGCAGATCCACCTCCTTCAATTTAGTGTAGGTATACAAAAAGCCCCCACACATGCTCATGGACAAAAACACCAACGCTTTGTGCGTTATGGGTGTTTTAAACATTAGCCATCCCAACACCGCCAAGGGTATTTTGTTCAGTGCTCCCACCACTGCATAGGTCGTGGCTGAATTATTACTCACACACCATAACGTCGCCAAGTTCAGGAAAAAGCCTACCAATCCTGCATATATCGACAAGCTCAAATATGACATCGTGTGTAAGTCTTCTGTCCCAATAAAAATCCTAAATTCCCCTCGGACCGCCGCTCCTACCAACAGGATCGGCAATGACAAGAGGTTGTTGTAGAAGACCATACCAAATTTGGGCAGACGCACCGTTTTAGTGGCATGCTTCATGTACAAAACGTACCCGGCAGTGCAACAGCAATTGGAGACCATCCAAATATAACCTATGCCGGAGAACGTGATGTCGTTGGCAGCGGCGAGGAGGGCGCCTAAGATCATGATGGCACAAGATAAGATGGCACCGAGGGAGACGTGTGCCCCGTAGAAATACCACTCCCCCCACATGATGCCCACGTTGGTCAGGTTCTTAAAGACGGTGACCATGGGCACATTGAGGTGTTTGAGACTGAGAAAGCCCGTGGAAAGCATGCTGACGAAGAAGATGTTGACAGGGAGCCATTGAACAGCCACGGCGCGATCGAATTTGGTGCTGCCCGGTTGAATGACTCCAACCGCATCGCAGCCCACCACGAGGGCGACGGCACAAACGCTTTGAAAGGCAATAACGAGAAAATCAATGTCAGCTTTGTATTGCGAGGCGAGGGCCTTATTGGCCAGGACCATTGTGATGGAGCAAAAGGTGTAGGCGAAGCATGACATGATGGCGGTCGAGGCCGGGTCGCCTAGGCTCGTCACGGTTGTCGCGGCGTAGGACGTGGCGACTGACCCAGAAGAGGAGGAACGAGATGAGGAGGATGACGATGGAGTGGTCGAGGACGAAGATGAGCTGCCTTCAAGCCGACCCTTGGCTTGGCGCATCTCCACCATTAGGGGATTAATTTCCTCATCGTCGGCGGCGGTGCCATCCCGACCTTCATAGAAGTTTCCGCCCCTGCCCCCAATGCCCTTCAAGGACATGAATATCGTCCTTCGTCCCCGGGTGGTCGTGATTACTGTTGTTGTGAGTACTGTGTATAGTGTGGGTTGGGTTCTGTGAGAGAAACGGCGGGTGGTAAATGGAGCGGAGAGGACTACACTAGAAGAGTGACCTAAAACAGCAAGCAGGGTCTAGCGCTGGCTAAGCAGTGTCAACGATTTCTCATCCTCACGTGGCTGCGCTTTATGTATTGGCGCAAATGATCATGAAAGTGCGGGAAGGGAAGAGTGGAATAGGGGTGTGTTCAGCTCTTCAGGCACGGCTGCACGATCACATCGTGACGATCATCGCCATCGCCGCAAGGAGCTTGTAAGAAAGCGATTTTTAATCCGGGGTGCCACGGTCCCCAACTCATTCCTTTTTCCACAGCTGGAATGGTTTGTGTAGTAATGGGAACGATGGCTGGATTTGTCCAGGGATGCAAGGCCAAGTACCATGCCGACCACGCCATGATGTTCGGGGGGTCGTGTTCCAAAAGCTAAAGCCCGCCGCATTGCTTCTTTCTTCTGCTCAAGCATCATGACCCCCATGGGCCTGCACATTCAATCTGGGGGCGCCCTTTTGCACAGCCTGCAACCACACACTCATCTTGCGAACCCGTAGCACAACTCTAGGCCCGTAGAGGCCCCTGCAACGTGTCTTGCCAGGCTCCGACCCCCCGAATCTTTCCTTGTTCAAAATTAAATTCTCACCTTCCTGTTTTGTTCCGTGCACAACTTGCTCACACACAGCCGCCGCCACAATGCGACGTCGGCCTGTCGAGGATGATGACACCAGCGATCATTCAGAAGGCTCAGCAGATTTTCCCGATGCCTCAGGTGCGGGCTCAGACTTCGAGGACAGCTCTCTCTCTAGCAGCCTGCGGAAAGAAGCAGCTGAGAGCTGGCCCAACTGCGTTGGGCGTGGCGCATGGGTCCTGACCTTCTTGCTCCTGGTCGCGGGTGTGGTGGGCTTTAGCATGGTAGCCTTTTCTCAAGGTCTATTGGAGCCGGTAGGGCAGCACAGCCCTTTGGCGACCTTACGGGGTGCGACTAACTCAAAGAGCTTGGCCCCCGCGGAGCTGCGCGTGGCTGCAAGCCGCAACAGCGCGAATGATAACGCAGCAGCACCATCCTTACCATCTGACAATGCCGAAAAGAAGAAAAAGACTAAGAAAAAGGATATATTCAATAGCGTGGAGGCCGTCGACAAGGTGTGGGTGGATGAGGAGGAAAATCCCTTTGACAAGGACTGGGAGACGTTCCCCCCCTCCGAGCTCGCGGACCACTGCGGTGTCTCGGATATTTTCTACTGGCAGCGTTACGATGAAGAGATCTTGGCTGCTGCCGCCGCAGACGGGGCGGCGGTGGAGGTGAAGAACCCTTGGGCAAAGTTGGGACCGGAGAGGAAGTATGTGACGTTTGAGCCGGACCATGGGGGGTGGAATAACATCCGAATGGCTATGGAGGTCGTCTTAGTTTTCGCTTATGCTACTGGACGAACGTTGGTAATGCCACCGGAGCAAGGAATGTATCTATTGAACAAGGGCGATGCCCCCGACGACAATAAGTTACACTTTTCTGACTTCTTTTACTTGAACCGGCTGCGGGAGAAGATGGAGATGATCGAAATGAAGGACTTCTTGGAGGCAGAGGCCACGTCAGGCCATCTTGGACCGCTTCCCCCTGGTAATCGCACGGACCTGGAAAGTGGCGAGCTATGGAGTTATTTGAATGGTCTGGGACAGGGGCCAGTGCGCTGGAACCCTTTCAAGGTGTGTGTGGCTTTTACTGAGACTCCGGGCAAGGCCGTAGAGGAGCATTCGAAGGAGCAGCAGGAGAGGTTGGACTTGTTTTGTGGGAAGCGAGAGCCAGTATTTTATGATAAGGCGATGCAGGAGGCCAAGGTGATTCATTTCGGGTCGGGCGAGGACATGCGTGTGTTGGCGCATTTTTACACTTTCGAGCACTTCATGGACCCGGCTTTGGATAAGGCGGTGAAACGATTTGTCAGGTATGACTGTATGGACAGAGGGACAGAAGAAGAGGGTGATTATAAAGGTTTGTGGGATAGATGCTTTGTATTGAATTGAATGGAACGTCCCCGGACTTGACAGCTGCACGCCCTCCTCCTGTGTGTGCATTCTCTTTTTTTCCGTCCTCCCTCCCTCCAATAGGACACCTTTCACACGACCCACACATAAACATATGTTGCCACTTTCTTTATGTGTTCCCCTTTACCATACAGAAACTACATACATTACCGCGACGAGGTCTTTTGCGCGGCCGGCCGGATCATTGCGGCAATGGAGACAGCTGCTGGCCCCGGGGGATTCAAAGCCCTCCACATTCGCCGGGGAGACTTGCAATTTAAGGAGGTCAAGATCCCTGCAGAAGAGATCATTGAGACCACCAAGGATATTTTGAATGAGGGGGAGACGATTTACGTTGCCACGGACGAGAAGGACGCGGCTTATTTGGATGTGCTAAGGGCGCGATTTAACGTGTATTTTTTGAATGATTTCCACGAGAGGGTGGGTTTGGGGAAGCTAAATCAGAATTATATGGGCATGGTGGAGCAGATTGTGTGCTCGCGGTCGCAGGTCTTCATTGGGACGTGGTTCTCGACGTTCACGGGGTATATTACCCGGATGCGCGGGTACAATGGGTTTGATTATCGCTCGAATTGGTATCATTATAGTCTGCGGAAAGACTCGTTTCAGACGGAGTACTACTCACGGGACCCCTGGTATGTCCGTGAATGGCCGGAAGGATGGGTGGATATTGATTAATCGGAGACATGATTAGGAATGGAGGGCGGTGGGGAGGAGGATAGAGGAAGAAGGAGGATGCAGGGAAAGTATGCATGCATGTAAACCAAGGGAAAAAGAGGGAACACAAGAAAAAGAAAAAATAAGTCGACAATAGAATCAAGAAGCTAACAAATCGCTATCACTTGTTTTTATCTTTTACGTATGCTTTATCTGCATTTGTTTGCTTTTGGGCGTGTAAGTTGGACCCACTGTTACCTCGTAAGGCAGCCGGTACCAGCAGGAGTAACAGTAGACAAGAAATTCTTGTGGCCCACAAAACAACCTTTTGTCGACATTTTCGTATCCCGCATATTTTTTTGGCGTTGCTCGGATAAACTATGTGTGCTTGAATTCGAGGATAAAATGCCATTTATGGTAGTGCAACGGCGGGGAGAAGATAAGGGATTTCCAGCACAGGGTTTTGCCGGCAAAATTTTCATTCTGGTGAATCCTTGTTTTAGCTTGTCATGCGTGTGCAACGAAATCCAAAATAACCTCCCGAGCGCCGAATGACGAACAATCGTCGCTGAAACCGGGCTTGACCATTACTTTCTCCTCATACCCACGCCTCACTCACTATGTTATTAACCTGATCCCTACGCAGCAGCGGGGATGTGGCTGCCATCCTCCAACCGGCTGGCTTTGGCGGTGCTGCTGAAGTTGTACGTGGGGCCGGAAGCGCCCAAGGAGGACGCCACGCGCAATGGCGAAGTAATGAGGGCCTTGAACCAGTGCAGCGAGCTCGTGTCGAGTATGACGCCTACACAATGGACAGCCCTGCCTTTGATTTTGCTGGAAGAGATAGAAGCGGTGGGTGAGGTACAGCGCGAAAAGCCCTTTGCCGCCCTATTAAGAAATGTGCGCGATGCTTGCGGGGCTAGCCTTCATGATTGCCTGAAGACCGTGATGAGAGCCTTACAATCCCCAGACGACGTCATCACCCTACTGGCCTTGCTGCATGATATTCTCAAGCCACCTATATGCCCCACGGTGGACGGCCGCTTTGTCCGGCCAACACACGTGGAGCCTGACAGTGTATTTGGCGTGTTTTTGCGGCAGGTACTTCTAGACTGCAATGGGTTAAATTTTGAGAGTTTGGGCTCCCTTTTGGACGACATCAAGACCGACGTATGGGCACCTCTTCACTCAGTATCATCGTCATCGTTCACGCACCCCACCAGTTCTCGGCAAGCTCAGCAATACCTGCAACGCCGTGTGCTGGATCTAAACCACGACGTAGGCCGACGCTCCTACGAGGACACCGAAGAGGAAGTCGAGCGACTCCTCCAGCGCCATCCCGAGCTTCCCCGAGGCCAATTCCTGCGCTATCTCAATTCAACCCGTCACGGTGAATTTTCTGGGGCATTAGATTCATTACACAGATATTTTGACTACGCCATTCGTCGGGGCGGACCAAATGCCACGGGGAAAACAAGCAGCAGCCGCAACATCGTTCAATACGCATCTCTGAACCTGGCCGCCCTCCATTTTCGCCTCGGGCACACCGCCTTGGCCTTCGCGGCGATCAATGAGACGGTGCGCGTTGCCCAACAAAATGCAGATCATCTCTGCGTGGCATTTGCCTTGGCATGGTTGAACCAACTTCTAGTCCGCGCCAGTGACCCACAAGCAGAAGAAGTTCTCTTTCGCTGCTTAGGTCGAGCGGCCGATCAGAAATTACGGCATTTAGAAAGCACAACAGCATTGTCTTTGGCTGAGTTTGAGGCGAGGGGAGGGAGTCGTTTCAATAGAGGGGCGTTCCAGATGCCTGCGGCTTGGGGAAATGGCAGCAGCAGCAGCAGCGATAGTCATCTAACCCACCAGCATCACCCTTCCTCTACCCCTTCTTTCACGACTGGTGCAAGTGGTCCCTGGGCGGGTAGCGGCAGCGGTAGCATGAGCAACAGCAACTGTGGTGGTTGTACGGGCGGTGTGGTCATAGGGCAAGAAAGCAGTCGTCCACGGTCAGTTTGGAATCTGCTTCGTCTTTCCATCGCTGCTGAGACAGCAGGCCTCGCCCCTCCTCTTGGCATTGCTACCCCCAACCACACAACGGGTCCGCCGCAACCAGCCGGTGCGACGTTATCTGCCTTGCTGGCAAGTGCCTTGACACCAAGGGATGCATTCCCTCTGTCTTTGAAAGAGGCAGAAGAGCTCGCGAGTCGACGATGTGTTGTCGCGGCCGGGGCTTGGGAGCATTTGGGCCATAGAGAGATGACTCTATTGCAGGCCAAGAAATTGCTATATTGTTATAATGAAGGAAGGACCGAGGGAGGAACGGTTAAAGGGGGGAGAGGGAGCACTCTAGACTTGTGCTTGGCGAGGATAAAAGTGGCACTAGCATGCCTGAGGGGGGGCGGGGGATTACGATTAGAAGAGACAGAAATAATGGAAGAGGAATCAGAGTCCTTGGCAGAAATGAGGGAAAGAGATGGAGAAGAAAGAGAGGAAGGGATTCATCATCACAATAACACACAGCTTCCACCGGCGCAGCGGGCACGCAGCAGCAGCAGCAACAGCAGAAGCAGCAACAGTCGAATACGACACCGACCTGTCACTGCCGCTCTTACGCCTACTAGTAACAGCAGCAGCAAAAGTAAGTTCTCCTCCTCCCACTACACAACTGCCATTCAAACCCTGACCACCCTTCAAGCCGACCTGCCGTCCCCCATCGCCCACCTCCTCCCTCACACTCTGTCCCTGCTCCAGCACGAACAAGCCCTCCTCCTCGGACAATCCCGCCTCGCATACGAACGCGGCCTGCTTCTACGCAGCCTCTCCTCTCCAACCACCTGCACCGGCGCCAGCGCTCAAGGACAGGAGGCGCAGGTCGAAGGTCACCTGCAATGGGCCTTCTCCCTCCTGGAAACAGGAAGATCTAGCGCCTGTGTCCTTGCCACGCAATATGTTTCCCAGCTCTGTGAACAATATTCCCTCCCCTGGCACTACATGCGTTGCCTTCTCCTCCATGCCCGCGTCCACCTCCAAGCTAACCCCTCCGACCCCTCCGCTGCCCTACCCCCACTCCTCCGCTGCCTAACCCTATGCGAAACGCTTGACACAGATCCTCTCCATGCGACCACCACCCTTCTCCTCTCTCAAGTTCAATTGCGCTTGGGGTTTCCCCGCAAGGCCCGTGCACTCTTACGAGCAGCCTTTCCTGTATTACTCGAGCATGCCCCTGTCCGTGACCAGGGCGAAGCATGGTTGACTCTAGCCAAGTGTTATTTACAGGAGGAGGGAGGGAGGGGGGACGAGGTGGAGGAAGGGGAGAAGGGAGAAAAGGAGGGCTTAGAGCAGGTAGTGGTCTTGTTGGTTAGGGCAGAGGAGGCATTTTCACGATGTGGAGACCTGAAGGCGATGAGGGAAGTGTATTATTTAGAGGCAAGAGTGTACGATGCTTTGGTGCAGTATCAGGCGTGTGGAGAGGAAGGGGAGGGAGGGAGGGAGGGAGAGGAGGGGGAGGACGGAATGAGTTATATGGCGTTGAGAGAGGAGGTGTCACGAAAGTTTTTCGTGGTGGTCCGGTTGTTGAGAAGAAATTGTTCGATGGAGGGAGGGAGGGAGGGAGAGGAGGAGGGCGGGGAGGAGGGCTTCATGAATAGTCATTGAGAAGAAGTTGATGTGGAAAAGCACACAAATCTACACATTCAAGCATGCATAAGTATAAAAAACAATCAAAAGAAAAAAAAAAGATAGACGACAAATGATCTTTTTTTAATCTTTGACGGGAGGAACGCAAGCGTTGGCACCTGCGGGTCCGTGGAATTTGTCCTTTTTTGATGTTGTCTTCTTCATACTTCTTTTTTACCTTGTTGATTCCTCGTTGCTCCTCTCCCGTCCTTTTTTCTTTTTCTTTACCTCCTTTGACCCTTTCCTGCAAGCGATGCTCCCGCCTCTTTTTTGTTTGTTTCTTTGAATTATATTTGCTTGCTTACCCATCCTTCCTCTCACTCTACACATTGGTATTGTTGTCGTCATTGTAATCAATTCACGTTCTCTAAAAGCTTCTCCTTTAACTTGCACTCGCTTTTTGTGTGACGCACCGCCATTTATCTTCCTTCTCCCTTTTTTTTCTCTCTCCCTCTCTCGGCGTTTCTCACTCTATTACAACACAAAAAACAGAGAAACAGTGATACGTTAAAAACGTGTACATCCTGTGCGTCTTTCTAATACCTCCACTCAACCCTTCCTCCCTGTCCCCTCCTTCTCTTTCCTCTGCCCCTTAATAGTAAGGGTGGTACCTCCCCCTCCCTCTCCCCCTCCCTCTCGGCCTGTGAAACCCATACCCCCCCCCATAACCTCCGCCCCCCCTATATCCTCCCCCCCTCCCTCGTCCCCTCCCTCCCCCCCTCCCTCGAAAAAAGCCGTGGACATTGTGCCGCTTATGTGTCACCTTTATCGAGCGGCCCTTCAAGAGGGAACTGTCCAACTTCAGAGCCCCCTCCACGGAGGCCGTCTCCAAGAATTCCACGTACGCGAAGCCCTTGGGACGACCAGTGTGTTTATCACACAGGATGGTGACTCTGTTGATGGTTCCACAGCTCTGAAAGTGGGCTTGGAGCTCTTCTGGTGTCACTTCGTAGTCGACTTGACCGACGTAGCTGGAGGGGGTAGAACAGGGGGACGTGAGGGACGGAGGGTTGGAATCGGTAAGTGGTTATATCGAAATGCTAGGATTCAACACTGTGGATAGGGAGGGCGAGACTAAGACTGCAATCATTTACCCCGTGTCTCCAAGATGCGCTATATCACACTCAATTTCTGGTCACGCTTCTCCTCCACTCACCGCGACCTGCCCACCGTATCACTCCCTTCCTCCCAAAACCTACATTGAGTTTTCGTCGATTGCGGCCTGCGCTGCCGCCGCTTCTCCACTCGCCCCCTCCTCCCCTCCTGTCCCTGCTACTGCGCCTGCCGCGCCCCCGGTCGAGGCCTCAACGTCCTTCATCATCTCCTTGAGCTTCTCCTCCTCCTGTCGGATCTTTTCTTGCTGTCGCTGCAGCTCCGCTGCGAGATGCTCAGGGTCGTCCTGGCTGGCAGCCGCAGTGCTTTCTTGTCCTTCCCCTCCTCCCTCAACCCCCTCTGTGCCCTCTATCCCGGCCTCCTCCTCTTCCTCGTAGTACTCCTCCTCGCCCTCCATTCCCCCGTTCTCGTCCACAGCCCCCGCCAATTCTGCCTCGGCGCTCATGGCTCCTCACTTGACGCCGCTACTGTTGCTGGCGGTATGTGTCTGTGGTCATGTGGTGTGATGTGCCATGGAGGGATTATAGACTTGCATCCTTCAGGAGGTTTATCATCATCACTCGTCATCTTGCTCGAAACCACTGTGGTGAAGACACCACACCCAGACCTCAAGCCCACATGCCGTACTCTGTGCGCATGAACAAGAAGGGAAAGAGCATGTAGAGGTTATGAAAACCTGCCAGCGAGGGTTTGGTTAGCAGACACGCGAAAGAAAAGGGTGGGAAAGCACCAAGTTCTCACAACCAAACACGCAAAATAGTATGAGCCTGAGTCCCACATCGCCGGCCTCCGAGAGTCTGGTGCCCATTCTACTTCAGGTGCACGCCATACACACGCCCTCCACGCTCGCTACACTCAACACAGACAGCATGACATCGGTCGTGTTACAAAGGCCCGCAGTCAGAAGAAGAAGACAATGCAGCGGCCCCCTTATCCTCTCCTTTTCCGTCCTCCTCCTCTCCACCACCGTAGCCGCCTTCTACTCCTCCTCCTTGTCCAGGGTTCCGCGGCACCACAATCAGCAGCAACAACGACGCCTCCATCGGCATTACACGATCACAACAATGCGTGCCCACAACAAGGAAGAAGGGCCTGGCAACGCCGAAGAGGCGAACTTGTACGTCGACCGAAGCTGCACTGGATGCGGGACCTGCCGGAGCCTCTGCCCTGGAGTGTTCGGTGCCTTGGGCTTACGCACTGTGGTCGAGCGAAAGCCCTTAGATGAAATCGAAACAAGGGCTGCGTATCGTGCCATGGTTACTTGTCCTCTAGGAGCTATTCGTCTACGTAAGCCTGACCCGTTGGTCAAAGAGGTGGTGACGCATGATTTTCCTACTCCTCTCGATCCGGTGGCTTTGCCTGGGGTGCATTTACTGGGGTATCACAATCGAGAGAGCATGGGGACGACGCCTTATTTGATTGTGCGGGAGGGAGGGGCGGGAAACATAATGATTGATGCTCCTAGATTCAACGGCAGGTTAGCAATGCAGATTGAAGCGCTTGGGGGGATCAGGTACAATATCGTGACTCATGAAGGCGCGGCTCCACACCATGACTTATGGCATGCATTTTTCCCGACGTCGGAAAGGGTGATTCATCGGATGGATGTGACGAGGGAAATGAAGGGGCAGGTGGAGGCAATGCTGCAGGGGAAGGGTCCCTGGCTCATTGATGATGACATCAAGATAGTGGCCTTACCTGGCTATTCTGCTGGGGCGGTTGGAGTTATTTACTACCCCCCACCATCACAGAGCAGTAGTATCAGTGGAAATGTCAGCATCATCAGCAGCAGCAGCAGGAATAATGGTGGCATCTTGTTCAGCGGTCGTACCATTGGCTGGTCTCCGCGCTTGAACCGTCTGGACGGCTTCGCCCAATTTTCCCGGGGTAGCCTCGGCAAACAAGCAGAGAGCATCAAAGCTCTGGCAAAAGAAGACTTCGAATGGGTTCTACCTTCTGAAGGACTCAAGTACCGGTTGCCAGAAGGAGGGAGGAAGGATGCAAAAGAGCGACTGTTGACGGAGGCGGCGGATAGGTTTTCGGAGCTAGGGCGGGTGGGCGGGTTGAGCATGTAGTAAAATTTCGACAATTTTGAAAACTCAAGACATATATGTGAGAAAACCGAATGCTATTAAACCACCGGCATCCCCTTAAATCATAATTAAGATGAGTTACAGAGGCATGGCATTCCTGTCAAACAAAATTTATTTTTTCCCTCTCTCTGTCCTCTTGTGACTCGACAATTCCGTCCTCGCCTTTCAACTCTCTCCCCCCCCTTCCCTCGCCACCCTGTTCCTCTTCCTCTGATACCTCTCTTTCCTATCCCGCTTTTTCCTCCTTAAATGCTCTTCCACCTCGAAGTCAAAGCCCACCTCCATCAATCGCATCTTTGCGGCCCTCGTCGCCTTCGCTACAGGATTTAACAGCTTCATCACCTCCTCCTCCCTTACATCCTCGCACTTCTCCATCTTCCTCCCCACCAACACCTCAATCCTTTGCAAAAGGGCAACATCATACTGAGTCACCATCGCTACTGCCCTTCCCCTCCTTCCCGCCCTCGCCGTCCTACCTACCCGATGCACGTAATCAGACGGCACCCGCGGCAAGTCAAAATTGACCACCAAATCAACCTCAGGGATATCCAAGCCCCTGCTTGCCACGTCCGTACTCACCAATACCTTGACAAGACTACTCTTAAACTTTCCTAAAGACGCCAAGCGTCTTTTTTGTGATAAGACAGAGTGGAGAGACACGGCGGCTAGGCCTGCCTCTATCATTACCTCGGTAACTTCCTGGCAGCGTTGACAGGTCCCGACGAAGATAATGACCGATTTCACATCACTGGAGGTGCTGCTGCTGGTGGCACTCTTGTTGGGGAGGAGAACCTTTCGGAGGAGACAAACGAGGTAGCACATCTTGACTTGCGCGGGCATGAAGAGATACTGTTGCTGTAACGATGAAGGCAACGTCCGCTCTTTTGTCAGATCGAATAAAACGGGTTGTACGCGCGTCAAGCTCTTCAAATCTTCCAACGAATGAGTCATTGTGGCACTGAACAACAATGTTTGTCTCCGGGGGTGCGTCATTGCTGCCAGGATAGCCGCTAAATGCTTCTCAAATCCATCACAAAACAACCGATCCGCTTCATCCAGCACCAAAAACCGGCACTTGCTCAAATCAGGCGGGACTGCGCCTCGCAAATGGTCCCAAAGCCTCCCAGGTGTCGCCACCACTATGTGTGGGCGCCGCGCCAACTCAACCGATTGATGCACCATGCTAACCCCGCCGATCACCACTGTATGCCTCAAATTCAACGGCGCCCCCAAAGCCTGGAATTGCTCAGAAATCTGAATAGCCAGCTCCCTTGTAGGTGTCAGGACCAAGCCAAAGATTCCATAGGGGTCCTCGGACAGACGATGAAGCATGGGCAAGGCAAATGCTGCCGTCTTGCCCGACCCCGTCTCGGCGCACCCCATCACGTCCCGCCCTTGCAACACGGAGGGGATGCACTTTTCTTGTACCGGCGTCGGACGCTTAAAACCCATGGCCGTACAAGCCCGCTGGATCCACGCAGCTAGACCTAGCTGTGTCCAGCTGCTTGAGGACAGGAAAGCCACACTAGCGCCTAAAGCAACCTCCTCTACCTCGGCAGATGGAGAGACAGCGGCGTCGGTGGCATCCGTGCACGGATCCGGGCTTAGCGCTGGCGCAGCAGGTGTCTTCGAGACAACAAAAGCGCCATCCTTCTCTGTCGCTGTGGTGGTAGGGCGAGGCCGCTTCCTGCCTGCTTTGGTTGTGGACGATGACGACGCGAAAAGAGAGACCATAGGAAAATCTCTACCTCTGGATTTTCTTGCCTCCTTGTTTTTTGATGGAGAGGGGTGGCTGATCTAGTGTGCCTGTGCAAGAAATGGATCGTGAGGAATGATTGAGACGGCATGAGGACAATGAGTACAAGGACAAGGGCGCTTTGATTGACTTGGTTGTGAAAATAGAGGCTTTATTATAGAGTGGTGACGGGAAAGGCTCGGCGTCACACCGCCACGGTGGGCCGCTGCCGAGAGACACTGGCATGTTCTGCCTCAGGAGCACCCCTCTGCTTAATCCACCCACTCACCCCTCTCGCCTATTACCACGGTCATACGCAGCAGGACAACAAACGATGCCACTTTGCAGAATAGGTGCTGATTTGCAGAATAGGCGAAGACGCGGTGGATAGCTCATGACGAGAACGACGACCTGATCACTCCAGAGCCCCCTCTCGATAACGCTAGAACCATGCGACGTCCTTACCATCGCGTTGGCCGCGGAACCCTTGACGGACTGGAAAGCGGTAGCCGTATCGACCCAATTAATTTACCATTCTCATGGTGGCGGTTGCGCGGCTGCTCTTCCCGGAGTTTCTACATGTTGTCGGCCGTGCTGATAGTCGGTTGCCTAGTCCTGCACCTTACCCACCTTGCCCTCCAAACAGCCTTTCAAGTTGAGCTCCTCCCCGCAACTTCACGCACCGGCGGAATCTACGGCAGCACGTACACCATTCGTGTCAACTCATTCAGGCGGAACGACATGCTTAAGGGCTTTTTGCAGCATTTCGCCACATGCCCCAACGTCGAGGCCATTCATGTGGTTTGGTCCGACCAAGAAAACAAACCCCCTTCCATGGCTGATTGGGCCCTTCCCCTAACCTCCGACCAATTAGAAAAAGTCCAGTTCGAAGAACAGCCGACTGACAGCCTGAATAATCGCTTTCGTGTCTTGCTGCCGGTGCCCACCCCTGCCGTGTTGTCCTTGGACGATGACCTGGTAATTCCTTGTGGCACACTTGACTTCGCATTTTCTGTCTGGCAAGCCGCCCCTCACTCCCTCGTGGGCTTCACTCCCCGACTTATCACCTGGGATGCTGGCACCAGTGCCACTGCTGCGGAAGGAGAGACGGAGGGGAATGAGGGAGGGAGTGGATCACTGAGGGGGAGCTACAGATATCAAAGCTCGTTTAAGTACGTCTGGTGGCATGGCCGGTACAACCTGATCCTGACGAAATGCTGCTTTCTCCACCGGGAATTCCTTTCACTATATTTCTCCTCTCTGTCCTCGGCGACCTTGGATTATATCGACCAAAAACGAAATTGTGAAGACATAGCGATGCAGTTTGTTGTTTCCAACCACACGGGTTGCGCGCCCCCTGTATGGGTTCAGGCGAAAGTCACGGACCATGGCCAAACGTCGGGGATAAGTCAGGGGCAGGATCATGCGAATGAGAGAAGTGCGTGTGTTGGGAGGTTGGTAAAGGAGTTTGGGCACTTGCCGTTGACGACCACGGCGCATAAGGCGGTGGATGCGAGGGGGAAGTGGCTGTGGTAGTGGTGGTGTGGGGAAGGAACCCGCGACCGATGGCGGCTTTTTGCGGCCGGGGCATGGAAATCGATGTGCACCTCTTATATCTAAATATTTATGCTTCGCCTTCGTCAGCAAATTATTGACGTGCACAAATTGAAGCCTGAAGCGAGTGAAATGAGGCGAGGCGGGCAGCACCAGTATATGTATAATGTATGAGAGGATCGAATGATCAACACAGATGAGAGCAGTTGCACGAAAGCAGACACATAAATCAAAAGCACACACAGTTGAGACCTGGAAAGCGATCTCAGAAGACAAACGCGTACCAAACCCCTAGTATTACTTTCTCTGAAAAAGACTAATTTTTCTACATCTTCCCCATCCCTCCAACCCCCAGATAGGAAAGCAAGGACTAGACGACAAGACCTACTCGCCAACAAGCGAGCCGACATCTAACAACACTGCTTCGCCTCTATACTCCACGACCTTCTCAACACCGCCAAATATCTTATGCCACAAGACCGCTTAACTGCCGGTCTGGCCGGCGCATTAGTGGTGGCCGGGACCTGGCTTCTCACCGAGAAAGGAGTTCCCCAACTTCTCTTTCATCACGTGACAAACTTGCTCCGGGGGAAGAAGAAAAGGCATCGAAACGTTAGGGATGGATATAGAGGCGCCACTGAGGATTTGTCTTTGTTCTATGGCATGGACCAAGCGGCAATGACGACCGTGACACCTGAAGCAAGGCTACTTCCACAGGAGCTCTATGAACAGGTAGTGCGACTGTTACCTATTTTGTGTGTAGATTTGGCCATAGAGCGACCGTCGGACGGCAAGTTTTTGCTGGTCAAACGCGGCTCAGAGCCAGCAAAAGGATTTTATTGGCCGCCGGGGGGAAGGATTTTTAGAGGGGAGACTTTTTTTGCAGCGGCAGTGAGGAAGGCAAGGGAGGAGACGGGAGTGGAGGCTTTCCCCCTCGGTGTGCTTGGTGTGTACAACACATTTTTTCCGACGTCAAACTGGGGCTCAGGTATGGGGACACACACAGTCAATATATGTGTGCATATGCGGTTGGTGGGAGGGGGGAAGGAAGGGGAGGGGGAGGTGCAGTTGGATGAAACGAGCGAGGAGCATGTGTGGGTGCACCCGAGGGAGAAGTGTCATCACGATCCATATGTCCAGGAGATTTTGATGGCGGTGGCAAGCGGAGTGTGTTTGTAGCAGGTGTGGAAATCATCCAACAACTGTTACAAACGGAAAGAACGAAAAGGAAAGCAAGCGGTCACATGTAACCCGCGCATCTGTACACTCGCGGGAATTTAATTCCTTAACATTTATTGTACGTGTTGTTTCAGAGACATCTTACTTGACGTATGTCCGATGCTATCTTTCGCCTAACTAGTGACCCTCTCGTTCTCGACCCCACTGCTGTTGCTGCTGCTGTTGCTGCTGCTGTTGCTGCTGGTGGTGGTGGTGGTGGCTGATAGGGATCGTCGCCATCCCTACCCGTCCCCCATCCATGATACCTAAATGCTCCAGCCGGTCCTCGAGTGTCTTCATCCTCTCGGCTAATAACGACAAGGTTTGATACAACAAAACCGTGTTCGCATCTGCTGCTCCTCCTCCTCCTCCCTCTCCCCCTTCTCTTCCTTTCTTTCTCGCCGTTGCTGCCCCACCTGAAGACGACGATGACAAAGGAGGCGGCGAGAACCTTCTATCCGTAGGATTAGCTGTCGGGAACACCAATCTTTCTCCCCCCGCTTCTCTCCCCTCCCCCCTCTCGTGCTCGTCTTCTTCCTCGTACTGCAACGGTGGCGCCGACGGCGGCATCAGGTGGTAATCCACTACCATATTCCCCTGCTCCTCCCCCACTTTCTCCTCCTCCTCCTGCCATTGTGGGCGCCTCTTAGATGTCCAATCTTGCCCTACTCCTTCCCACATCCGTCCTTCTTCCCCTTCTTCGTCCTCGACCTCCTCAAAGTCATCTTGCGACGGTTGCTGGTACGCAGGGGTGGGTAGTCTCACTCCTCCTTTTCCACGAGCACCGGCAACGCCGCAAGATGATGAAGTGTAGCGATGAGGAGTGTAAGGCAAGCGTCGGGGCGTCGAGGAAGAGGTGGATGATGCGGATGAGGGCCGAGAAAAAGTGGCAGCAGGAATAGTTATTGTAGCAGCTGTAGGAGCAGGAGCAGATGCAGCAGCTGGCGCAGTGATGATGGTTTTAGTGCGAGGCCGGTTGTAGGATGTCAAGTTGGATTGCCAGATCATGACAGTTTTATCTTGAAATCCGGCAGATGCAAAGTAAGAGCTATGTGTATCTTGACTGAACGCGGCTTGAGCAACAGGGCCCTGGTGGCCATGCACTGTGAACAACAACCTCCCCTCCCTTACATCCCAAATTTTGAGGGTACTGTCGTCGGAAGATGTCAGCACAAAATTGCCCGATTGGTGAAAGGTAAGAGAGGTGATAGATTTGGAGTGGGCAGGTGCGTATTGCTGCACCAATTCCTGGGAACGCGTGTCCCAAATGCGGAGGCATTTATCCATTCCCCCTGCGGCCAGACAAGCGCCCCGAGGGTGATACGCCACTGAAGTCACGGCACCTTGAGGCTCTGTCAAGATACCCGTGCATTCGCGATTTTCGACGTCCCATAGGCGGACGGAGCAATCATCAGACCCTGATGCAGCTGCTAGCCCATCAGGGCTCAAAGCCACGGTGCGCACCCAATGACTATGTCCCTGCAAGCTCCCTCGAAAACGGCGATCATTTACGGACCAAAGCTTGACTGTCTTGTCATCCGATGCAGTTAACAGCAATCGGTCATCGCCCGAAAAGGTCACGGCCCGCACAGCCCGCGAATGCCCCTTGAGGGTCAAGGAACGTCCCCGCGCTGAGGGCTCCCACAACTTCACCGTGGCATCCCCTGCTCCAGACGACAAGAAGCGGCCCGACGGCGAAAACTGCACGCAATGCACTGGACCTTTGTGTCCAACGTATTTAAAGGCCCTTTGCCCAGGCTTGAAGTGCCAGACGAGGACAGTGCCATCCTCCCCACCCGAGGCAAGCTGTTTGAGAGAGGGACTGAACGCGAGGCTGGTCACACCACTCCGGTGGCCGCGAAAGGTCTTGTCCAAGGCCGGAGTCACGAGCTCATCGGCACTCAGCGAGGAAAAGGACGTCACCACCATGGTGGTGGGGGCACCTTTCAGGGGATGGGGTGAAATGTGCATGAGTTTTGGAGAGTTTTGCTAAAGAGATGAGGAACGCCCTGGGGCACGTTTTCGAAAAGTTGGCGATTTCTTTCTCTATTATTACCACCACATAGCATCCTAATGCGCATCCTTTGTCCGTTCAACATACGCGCATGGCTCCTGATAGCGGCGCTTGAGGTAGCTGGACCTCGAAAGAGGGAGGGCGGGGCGCCCTGAAAAGCGGCGGAGAGCATCATTTTCACCTCGCACCATCGCCTGGAGCCGGGAGGCTGAATCGTCCCAGGCCTGAGCCATGGAGATCATGACCATTTTAATTGTCTACATCGTCCTCGTTACGTTCTTGGTCTGGGTTTGCGTGGTATCGGACCCCAACAGTGACTCATTAGGTACGTTTGTGTCTCTCTAAGAGGGCACGCCGCCGCCGGGCTTGAATGAAGTGATGTCCCCCTTCCGGGCTTGAATGAAGTGATGTAGGACACAGGGTGCTAGAGTGAGAATCGTCACCTCTCTTGCTTCCTCTTCTCTTACTGCTAAGCAGCTTTATCTACTTATGTACTGCATAGTTATGCCTGTACGTCTAGCTCCAATTTTGATGTCGCCACTCATCCATTCACACTTAAGAGACCCACCCTCCTCCTCCCTCTTTCCCCACCTACGTCAATTACTCCATTCCAACTCTAGGCGGCAAGCTCAACATCCTCCTTACCGAAGATCTTCCCGGATTACTCACCAAAAAGCTCCGCCGTTGCCTGCCCTCCTCGCTCTTCGACTCACTCGCCCGCTCCTACGACTATGTGGTGAATCAACGCAATCCCCTCCTCCAGCTTCTCTACCTCTTTCTTTACCTCGGCTCCTTCGCCACCTTCATCTATGAAGGCTTGGGACGCATGGAGCCTATAGACTTGGCCTTTTCTACCGCGTTGGTCGTTGCCTGTTTGTCTTCGTTTGTCGTAGCGTGCTCGAACCCGGCGGGTACCATCACCCCGTCGAGCTGGCCAACCTTTGATAATTACAAGGCGGACGAGATTATCTATGCTTCCGGAAAAGAGTGTGTGACATGTAAGGTACCTAAATTGGCGAGGAGCAAGCATTGTCGTCTGTGTGGGGTGTGTCAGTCGAGGTTTGATCACCATTGTGGGTGGTTAAACCAGTGCGTGGGTGAGCTGAACTATAGACATTTTCTCTTCTTTTTGGCGTTGCACAGCATGACTTTCTTTTGGGGAAGTTCGTGTTTATGGGAGGTGTTGAGGAAAGAAATGGCAGAGAAACAATTGTGGGAGGCAAAATTCTATAGTCCGAGCTCTGGGGCGACGGTGGGGGCGACCCCAGTGGTGGTGTTGCAATATCTTGTGGTGCATGAAGGAGCAGTGTGTGGAGTGCTTGCATTGTGCTTTGTCATGGCTGTGGTACTGGCGGGGTTTTTGTTGTATCACTTGCGTTTGGCCTTGAGAAATATCACGACGAACGAGTCGTTTAAGTGGTCTGCGGTGAGGGCACATGCGAAGTTGGCGAGGGACCATGCGAGGAGGGCGCATGAGGCGTCGGGTAAGGATTCAAGAAGGGAAAGAGTGGACAAGGGGAGGGATGGACTGCACGAGAAAATTGGTTCGATCTTATTGAACGGATTTTCTAGATGCAAGATTTGCAAGGTCTCGAACCGCTTCATGGATGTCGTGTATGATGCTCACTTCTCTTTTGTCCCTCCCTTCCCTTGAACGTCAGGAGGAGCCCTGCCTTTACGTCAGATCGCCGACCCCCAAAATTCCTATCACATCTCCTTTGTCGACAACTTGAAAGAAGTCTTCTTTCCACGCTGTGAAAGACCATGCACAGGTTCAGGGAGAAAAGCGGGAGGAACAGCAGCAGCAGGGGGGGGACCCAAGCCAGAGTTGAACGATTTAACCTCCTCTCCTTCACGGCTAAAAAAGGACTAGGATTGCAGGATACTGGACTGAATGAAGAAAAACTCAGAAAGCATAAATAAAATGAGAAAAAAAAAATACCTTTTGAACTGAAATGGTTGATCTTGTCGAAATTAATTGCGTATTGCGTATCGCATTTGAGGACTCTAGTAGGGTTGGGGTGGGTGGGAGAGTGGGGCATTGAAGCGCAAGCAGATTTTTTTCCTTTTGACGACGCCCGCAAGTCGAGTTTGGACTGCACTGCAGCACCCCAGCGAACTGATGCGAACAAGCAGGTTACGAATTGGTTATCTTCCTGCTCTGAGATTGCCCTCTCGAGCTTGACTGTGGGTCCATAGAGGGTCAGGGGGATCCATGATTGTTTTACTTGCTCCAGCGCGAGGTTTAGTACATCTCTCTTAACAAAAGAACTTTGCGTTCCAAAATCTTCACGGTTTTCACCTTTGTGTTTTTCCCACACACCACTCCGCCACTTGCCCTGTCGCACGAAAGATGAGAAAAATCAGGTCTACATTTTTCACTACGTGACTTGGTGTGTCTTTTTTCTTTGTGTTGTGCATTTGGCGTTCCCGAGTAATTTCTTCCCAGGTGGTCGTCGCCTCGCGGGTCCTCACAAACAGGTCCCTCCCTCCCTCCTCATCGCCAAGTTTTCAGATCCCACATGGACGTTTGCACCGCATGGAAGCCCTCTGCACCCCATGCATGCACACAATCAGACACATATAATACCATTGTAAGCAAAGATACGTGAAGAGAGGGCATAGGCAGTCAGCCGTACCAACGCCAGGTACAGCCACAGAGCAGTCCTCCCACGACGCCGTTGATGATGATGATGATGGGCCCTTCGTCAG